>Ga0310696_10000020_pt1 | contig 301455 bp, 238 predicted proteins | sample AusTroGonzalo_MG_4_FD_203885 | JGI IMG/M metagenome (GOLD analysis project Ga0310696, IMG submission 203885) | Bovine rumen microbial communities from tropical cattle in Woodstock, Queensland, Australia - Gonzalo_02 (v2) (version 2) | ecosystem: Host-associated > Mammals > Digestive system >...
CTGGAAGCAAATTATTTTCCTGATATGACGAATGCGGGAAAAATAATAGAAGAATGGACGGACGACTATAACCGTAACAGACCGCAGAAAGGACTGAAATGATTGACTCCGGAACAATTTAAAAGTAAACTTTTATCAGCGAAACCTAACTTAAATTCTGGACGAACTTTGGGGTAAGACCATATCAACACTTTTATTTAACAGAGCCAAATAAAAAACACGGAAAATATTTTTTCCGTGTTTTTCGCTGTTAAGTCTGATTTTGTCTGTTTTTGCCCATTGGGCACTGTTTTTAGTGATGACAGTCGTGGCCTGAACAGCAGCCGTCCTCGGAGATTTCTTCCAGCTTTCCGGCGGAATACAGCTCTATTGCGTTTTTCAGCGTGTCGCCAAGGGGAGCGCGGTAAACTTTAAGGCCGGACTGTTTGAGCATCATCAGCGCGCGCAGGCCTATCCCGCCCACGGCTATTGCATTCGCACCGATTTCCGCAACAGAGCCTACCGGATTGCATTTGCCATGTTCATGGTGCATATTTCCGTTGTCGTGGAAATCCGTCTTGCCTGTTTCCGTATCATACACGGCAAACACAGGCGCGCTGCCGAAATGGCCGTAAACTGCTGATTCCATTCCGTCGTTCTTTTCTACAGGTATGCAGATTTTCATTGTTTTTTCTCCTCTTTGGTATTGGGAAATTCTATTTTGAGAGCCTTGCCATGCACAAGAGCTTCGGCGATTTTTTTTCTTGCAGAAGAAATTATGTTCCCGAAAGTCTGCCTTGAAATGCCCATAAGTCCGGCAGCCTCAATCTGGCTTTTGCCGTCAGAATCATAGTATTTCAATGCCTGGAACTCGTCTGCGGCAAGAGTGATTTCTTCCAGCCTGCACAAAGGGATTCCTCTCGGCTTGAAATAATATGATTTAGGCTGCGAAACTATGTTTCTGCATTTTACAGGCCTTGCCATATCATTGCTCTCCAAATTTATGGTTATTGGCATATGCCAATAACCGTATAGGAATATTATACATAAAAACAGATACATTATGACCTGTTATAACATTTTCCTTAAAATTTTTTGCCTGCGATTTTTGCGACAATACGCTGTCTCATTAGCCTGTTATACTTTTGTTATAACAGCCGGAGCAAAGGCTGAAAACAACACTAAAGGATGGATAAAATTATGAAGAACCTGTCTTTGTTTTACGGAATGGAACTTGCGGACAAAAATACTTTGCCAGCTGCGGACGGCAGAATTGCCACGCTCGGCAAACTGCATGAGGCTCTGCTGCATGCATGGAGCAGGGAAACTGCTTTCCCTGCCTGCCGCAAAGACTGGAGCACCGCCAACCCTGCATTCGGTCAATGCACAATTACGGCAATGCTTGCGCATGACCTGTTTGGCGGAACAATTCACCGTGTGCGTCTTGCGGGGGGCGGCACGCATTATTTCAACAGGATTGACGGAATATATGTAGACCTTACCAGCAGCCAGTTTGCGGATTATGCGAATGAGTGCCCTCTTGAGCCGAACGAGGAAAGGGAAAGGTCTTCATGCGGAAGCAGCCCTGATACCTGGAACAGATACCGTCTGCTGATAGACAATATAAATGCATGGCTGCTGTCCGAAAGCAATGACGGCAAAATAACTCCGCTTATGCCGTGTGGGACAGCACCGGAAACTCACAGGAATGGCCGCCGCATTTATGAGGAGGCTGCCGGAGGATACCCCGCCGCGGCAGGCATAAAAGAGCATAAAGAACAGCATGCCGGTGGTGGGCCCCAAAAAACATACCGTACCAGCGGACATTATGCAAAGCACGGGAAAAACGTAAATTCAAAAGGCAGCATAAAAATACGCCAGGCGATGGGAGTGTGCCCGGAATGCGGCGGAGCTTTGGTAAAACGTTCTGGCAAATATGGCGATTTTCTGGGCTGCTCGCATTATCCTGAATGCCATTTCACAGTGCCTTTGGACAAGGCGGAATTCGAACAGCAGAAAAAATCCGCCGGAGAAAAAGAAAAACATTCCGTGAAAAATGCGGACAATAAAAACAGTGCCGCAGAAAATAAGAAGCCTGAATATGCGGAAATTTTCGCAGAAAACAATGAAGCAAAGATGCCGGAAAGCAAGAATAAGCCGGAAAAATCAAAAACTGCGAAAAGAAATGCATCAAAACAGGCTGCAGAATAGGCAGCAAAATATCCTATGCCGGAACGCTGAAAATTGCCTTCAGCGTTCCGTATTTTTCACAATACATCACATTCTGATTTATACAGATCGCAATATTTAGGTGCTTTTTTGTGCCACTGGACAATACTGTCCAGAACCTGTTTTTTGCGCAGGGCTTCTTCTTGCGGGGAGAGACTGGCTTTGCCGGCCTCAATTGTCTCAGATGGCTGTGCTTCTGTCTGAATTACGGCGCCGTTCCTGTCATAGTAAATAGAATCTGAAACGGTTGTGGGATAATCGGGAATATGACGTATTTTGTCCGGGTCAAAAAAACCGCCAGCGCTCCAGAACTGATGGCGCACAAGCAGATGTCCCTCTGCGTCAAAATCTTCCCGTGCAGCAATGCCCCTTTTGGCGACAATATATATAATGCTTTTTGTACCGTCTGTAAATTGTATTTCCTGGCATATTTTGTTCCAGTTTTTGTAACCTGTATACCGGCTGGGACATTCAATTTCCTTGCGGCTGCTTTGCTGCTGCCCTTTTAATCCTTTGACGGCATCCGGTCCTGGCAGATAAAATTCCTTCTCAACCATTGTGACAGATGCTGCCGCCTCTGGAGACTGCTGTTCTTTTAATGCCCTGTTTTGACGCAGTATTTCAAGCGCCTGCTGATGTGCGGATATCAGTTTTCTGTATTTGTCTTGTTCCTCATCTGAAAGATGCCGGGAATGCAGTTCATCATAAAGATCTGGCATAATTGCAACATTATAGCCTATGGCTGCATAAGAACGTCCCATTTCTTCGCTTTCAGTTTCAGAAAGTATTGGCTCAAATACTTTTTTTATTTTGGCGGCCATTTCTTCATCAAATGGAATTGTAAACTTTTTTGGTGGAATGTTTGTCTGTTTTTCAATTTTTTGTATTTTTGGCTGTGTCTGCGCAGCGGAAGCGCCTGACTGACTGTTTGTTTTTGAAGAAAGTTTCCTAATGGAAAACAGTAAAGCGGCAGTCAGCAAAACCGTAATCAGCACTAACAATATTGATAAATTTTTTAAATTTTCGTTCATGTTTCCCTCTGTCAGCAGATGATTAGATTATAGCAGTTTTGCCTGGCAGATATTGTGTCTGATAGTATAGCACGGTTTTACTGGCACAGATTAAAATACGGTGTAATTTAAAACGGCTTTTCAAAAGTATATTCAACCGGAAACCTGTTTATTGTTGATTACTTTTGCCAGCTTGCGCAGATTTACAAATAATGCCGGGCGGACTGCGCCGGTTCTGGCGTTTACGCTGTAGCCGTAATCTCCCATGCGCCCGGTGCTGTAAATACAGGCGGCATTTCTGGAATATCGTCCTGGCGAGCGCAGCCACCACCAGGCAAGGCCGGAACCGTGAGCTGATACGCCATTTGATACGGCAAATGGCGTGGCTTTCAGCTGTCTCGCTTTATTGTTTTTTAACATCTGCCCGGCTTCTTTGAAGCTGAGCAGAAAAATTTTGTCTTTTGTTATGTTTCCGCCTGCTGTACCCCAGTATGAATCTTCATTGTTTAAACTGGCTTCGGAAATAGCCGTCTTTTCTTCTTCTGAGAATGCTGATGTATAAAAATCATTGTTGAGACGCTGCCTCAATGTGCTGTTTTCCCATGTCACCGGCTTTTTTTCATCATTGTATGCGGCGGAATCAATACCGTATCTGCTAAGCAGAAGCGCGGTGCCGTTTTTGTTTTTCCTTAATATAATCCACTCAAGAGGCTCAGCTGTGCCATCGGCTTCATAAGGATACTGGCCTAATTGTACAATGCTGCCTGTTTTAAAATTGCCGTAAATTATATGTTGTATAAGCAGGAAGGAAATAAAAAGAACAGCACATGCAGCAAGAAGGTACAGTATGCTGCGGATATAATGTATGCTTCCGTTTTTTATTTTATCTCTGTGTGTTTCATAAGCGCATGAATTTTTTTGATTAACTCCGGTGTTCTGGCAGTATTCCTGAACAGGACTTGTTCCGCATATTTTATTAATGCCGGTAATAGAACTGTTTTCTTTTTCTTTCTCTTCTGCCATTGTCTGATTTTAAGCTTCCGTACCGTCTGTATAAATTATAATAAAAATACGGCGGTGTTCTGATATATATTTTAAACGGGAACCGTGTATGACAGAAGTTATTAGGATAAATAAATCAGCGGACCGGGAAGTATGCCTTTTTGATATGTCCGTACCGGAGGTTCTTAAGGAGCGGCATTTTTTCCCGGCCCGCCTTTTATTAACTCAGATTGGCTGTTTTAAAGAATCAGTTTTCCAAGATTGTACACACACAGAGCCACAAGCCATGCTATGAATGTCTGCACGAAAATAATGGAAAGCATATATTTGGTGCCCAGTTCGCGTTTTACAGTAGCTACAGCTGCAACGCATGGTGTGTACAGCAGTGTGAATACAAGGAATGTGAATGCGGTGAGCGGAGTAAACAGGGTTTTAAGATTTTCTGTGCTGCCGGTTAATACTGTAAGCGTGCTTACAACGCTTTCCTTGGCTGCAAAACCAGTAAGGAATGCTGTAGATATGCGCCAGTCTCCCATTCCGAGAGGAGCGAAAACCGGGGAGAGAAAACCTCCTATTGCTGCCAAAATGCTGCTGGAAGCATCTGCGGCAAGATTCAGGCGTGTGTCGAAAGTCTGAAGAAACCATATTACAATGCTTGCAGTAAAGATTATGGTAAATGCTTTTGTTATAAAGCCTTTTGCCTTGTAATAAATAAGGCGTGAAACATTTACAAATCTTGGCATACGGTAATTTGGCATTTCCATTACAAAAGGAACGGCGTCACCTTTATATGCAAAGAATTTAAGGAAAAAAGCAAACAGTATGCCGGATATAATTCCTATTATATACAGGCTTAATATTACTATAACCTGATGTTCCTTAAAAAATGCCGCGGTGAAAAGCGCGTATACCGGAAGTTTTGCCGAGCAGCTCATAAAAGGAACAAGGAGGATGGTCATTTTGCGGTCGCGCTCCGAAGGCATTGTGCGTGATGCCATTATGGCAGGCACACTGCAGCCAAGGCCTATTATCATTGGCACGAAGCTGCGGCCTGAAAGACCTATTTTGCGCAGCATTTTATCCATTATGAATGCCACGCGTGCCATATAGCCGCTGTCTTCAAGCACGGAAAGGCATAGGAAAAGTATTATTATCCATGGCAGAAAACTTAAAACGCTGCCTACGCCTGCAAAGATTCCATCGGTTATTAGCGCTTTTACAACATGGTTAAGGCCATACGCAGTAAGGCCTGCGTCGGTAATTCCGCACAACCATGTTATGAATTTTTCTATAAGGTCTGAAAAGAATGTTCCTGCGGGACCGAATGTAAGATAAAATGTAAATGCCATTATTGCAAGAAAAGCCGGCAGTGCCGTATATTTCCCGGTAAGTATTTTATCTATGTTCAGGCTGCGTTTGTATTCTTCGCTTTCCGAAGGCCGTGTTACAAAGCTGCCGCAAAGTTTTTCTATAAAGAAGAATCTCATGTCCGCAAGCGCTGCCGCTCTGTCCAGGCCGCTTTCGGTTTCCATCTGTCCGATAAGATGTTCCACAGCCTCTTTCTCATTTTCATCAAGTGAAAGAGATTCCAGTATCAGGCGATCTCCTTCCGTGAGTTTTGAGGCGGCGAAGCGTACAGGCAGTCCTGCTTCTTTTGCGTGGTCTTCTATGAGATGTGTTATGGAATGAATACATCGGTGTACGGCCCCGCTGCTGTCCTGTGTATTGCTGCAGAAATCTATCCTTTCCGGTTTTTCCTCATATTTTGCCACATTTACAGCATGTTCAACCAGCTCCTCTATTCCCTGTCCTTTTGCGGCAGATATTGGGATTACAGGGATACCTAATTCTTCTTCCAGTCCGTTTACGTCTATGCTTCCGCCGCTGCGGATTACTTCGTCCATCATGTTAAGAGCTATAACCATCGGAACATTCAGCTCTATAAGCTGCGTGGTGAGAAAAAGATTTCTTTCTATGTTTGTTGCATCTACTATGTTTATAATCGCATCCGGCTTTGACTGAAGCAGGTAATTTCTTGATACTATTTCCTCCGTGCTGTAGGGTGAAAGCGAATAAATGCCAGGCAGGTCGGTAAGCATGGCTTCCGGGTGACCTGTTATGCGGCCTTCTGCTTTGTCTACTGTTACACCGGGAAAATTGCCTATGCGCTGATGTGCGCCGGTAAGTCTGTTAAACAGGGTTGTCTTGCCTGAATTCTGGTTCCCTGCGAGAGCAAGCCGCAGATTCTGTTTTTTTACTGTTTTCTGCTCGTGTGCTTCTCCTTTTTTTGAATGTTCTATGGGGCTGGAAAAAGTTTTGTCCTGAATCTTCTGATGTTTTTTTTCGGCTGTCTTATGTATATTTGTGATTTTTATTTTTGCGGCATCTGCTTTTCTTATTGTGAGCTCATAACCGCGCACATGAATTTCAATAGGATCGCCAAGAGGAGCAGTTTTTATAAGAGCAAGTTCTACGCCGGGGGTAAGCCCCATGTCAAGAATATGGTTGCGCAGCGCGGCGTCGCTGCATTCAACGGCTGTTATTGTAGCCGCGTGTCCGCGTGTAAGAGTATCGAGTGTCCTTCCGTTCTCTTTTGTTTTCATCTTTAAATCCTGCTCTGCCGCTTTGTTTCCTGTTTGTGTCCCGGCAATGCTTGTCTTGTTTGTTTGCCTTTTTGTTAGTTTATACTAACATTGTATGAAAAAGTGCTGAAGTATTTCAAGTGGTAAATGATACAGAAATAAAAAAAGGGAATAAAGAAATGTCAGCACTGCCTAACATTGTTGCCTGAAGGAAAGGCAGGAATTATCTGTTTTTAAGGAAATTCTTTATTGCATTAAAACTTTTTTCCGAGATTACATGCTCTATGCGGCAGGCGTCATTTCTGGCAGTGTCTTCGTCAACCCCCATGCTGACGAACCACGCGGAAAGTATTTCATGTTTTTCGTACACGCTTATTGCCACGGCCTTGCCCTTCGGAGTAAGTTTTATAAGAGAGCTGTTATCGGTTTCTATATAATTTTCCCTTCGCAGGTTTTTGAGTGCAATACTCACGCTCGCTCTTGTGAAACCGAGATAATCAGCTATGTCCACAGCGCGCACCTGCCCCTGCTTTATTCCAAGCATATAAATAATTTCAAGGTAGTTTTCTTTGGATTCGCTTACGGACATAAAAACATTCTAACATTTTTCAGGGAATAATTAAATTTTATGTTAGTTCTATATAATTGCCTGCGGCATTGTTTTAAAGATTCCGCCGCCGGGCATAATATGCTGTGTGAACTGTCTGATTTTGTGCTGAATCAGGGAGGGGGCTATAATTGTTATAATTATTAACAGCGGATATGAGGCGCGCAGATGCTTCCGCATGGACGCAGGCCATCCGCGCCGCCGCGGAAAAGATTTCAGGAGATGAAGAAATGGGAAAATTTGTTGAATGTGTGCCTAATTTCAGCGAAGGCCGTGACATAGATAAAATCAATAAGATTGTGGATGCCGCACGTGCCGTGCCCGGCGTTCTTATTATGGACGTGGAAAAGGATGCCGACCATAACCGCACAGTACTTACTTTTATAGCTCCGGTGGAAACTGCCTCCGAGGCTATGTTTGCCGTTACAAAAAAAGCGGCGGAACTTATTGACCTTAATTATCACAAGGGCGAACATCCGCGTATGGGGGCTACTGATGTGGCGCCATTCATTCCGATAATGGATACCACAGTTGAGGAATGTATAAAACTGGCAGAAGTTACCGGTGAAAGAATTGGCCGCGAACTGCAGATTCCGGTTTATCTGTATGACTGCGCTGCAAAGCGCGAAGAGCGCAGAAATCTGGCCAAGGTGCGCAAAGGACAGTTTGAAGGTCTGCGTGAGATTATAGGTACCGACGAGGCACATATTCCTGATTTCGGGCCTAATCATATTCATGCTACAGCCGGAGCTATAGCTGTGGGAGCGAGGCATCAGATTGTCAATTTCAATATAAACCTTGCTACTGAGGATATGGATTTCTGCAAGGCTCTTGTACGCAAAATAAGGGCATCTTCCGGCGGACTGCCATGCGTACGTGGCAAGGAAATACATCTGGAAAGCAGGCATCAGGCTCAGGTTTCCACCGTTATTACGGATTATCACACAACTTCCATTAAACGCCTTTTGGACGAGGTTCAGAAGGAAATTGAACCGAAGGGTATAAAAATTGCGGATACGGAGCTTATCGGTCTTACCACGCAGGATGCCCTTACCGATTATGTGACTGAAAGCCTTAATGTGACAGGATTCAACAAGGAAGAGCAGGTTCTTGAAACAAAACTGCTTAAACTGTTGGGCAGCTGGCAGGCTGGAGCAAATTCTGTAGTTGATGCACTGGCCAGTGATGACCCTACCCCCGGTGGCGGTTCAGCTGGTGCATTGAGCGGAGCTATGGGCTGCGCACTGGGACAGATGGCTATTGGCGTAAGCCTGCGCAGCAAAAAGCTGGACGAGGCCAACCGCCCTGTTCTCACTGAACTCAGGAACCGTCTTATTGAACATAAGGCCATGCTTCAGAAACTGGTTGCCGATGATTCCGCCTCTTATGACCTTTTTACCGCTGCAAGAAAACTGCCTAAGGAGAATCCCGAAAGAAAACTGAAGATGCAGGAAGCTCTTAAATACGCTGCAGAAATTCCCCTTAAGACAGCGAAACTTGCCTCTGAGGCTTATGCCGGGCTTAAACTCTGTGAGGGAAAGATTATACCTGCGGTTAAATCCGATTATTTAAGTGCAGAGTATGAACTTCAGGCCGCAGTTAAATGTGCGGCGGAGAATGTTTATATAAACGCTGATTCTTTGGAAGACAGGGCAGTGGCAGACAAGTTAGTTGCGGAAGTACAGGGATATCTTTCCCTTGTGAAATAAGGGTTTGTAATGGCCATTTCCCATGCGGCGGCTGCCGCTATGATTAAAGACAGTCTGCGGGCCTGTGTGTCCCGCAGACTGTCTTTTCCATTTCTGCGGGAGCTTGAAGAAAAAAACAGCGTTCCATATAGCGCTGCGCATGGGTGGAATAATGAAGCAGATACGGTAAAATGCAGCTGCCCTGAATGGACGGAAAAAGGAATTTCTGCCATAGATATTCTGCGCTGGCTGCTGGCTTGTGACGGTGTAGGAATACCTCTGATGATAATTCCTCCTTCACTTGGAGGAATAGCATGTGGACTTCCTGGTATTACGGCTGCCGGATTTGAACTGGGAAGAACTGATTCTGGAATTGCCACCGGTGTTCTGGCTACACTTCTGGCAGTCATTCCTGTGTTTACTGGTGGAACACCTTTTCAGAAAAAAAGACTGGCAGAAAGAATGAAGGACGGGGGGAAAAAAGGAACAGGTGCCGGACTTGTAGGAGCTTTCGCCGCCACAGAACCACACGGAGGTTCTTCGCTGGCAGAAATTCATACCAGGGCAGAAAGAGTTGTTGAGAACGGACGTGTTGCCGCCTACCGTATTACCGGAACAAAGCAGTGGATAACAAATGCCGGAATAGCAGATTTCTATCTTGTGCTTGCATCTGCACCTGAAGGTCCGTCATGGTTTCTTGTGAATAAGGGAGCAAAGGGGCTTTCTTTTGGAAAAAGCGAACGCAAATACGGGCAGAATCTTTCTGTAACCGGTAGTGTTTTTCTGGACGGTGTTTCTGTTCCCGCTGAAAATCTTGTGGGGCTTAATGAAGGCAGTGGGATCAGGCAGGCTGCCGCAGCTTTTGATATTACCAGATTTGCCTTGGCGGCCATGGGCGCCGGAGCTGGAAGTGCTGCGCTTGAAGAAGCTGTTCAATATGCACTTTCAAGAAAAGACGGAACGTCTGTTCTTGCGGAGAATTCCGCTTATATGAACAGTCTTGTGGTACCTCATTTTGCCCGTATGGAGGCCGTGCGCGCCTATCTGGCTGCTGTTTCTGTATTTGGTTTTTCTTCGTCTGAAGATATTTTGTCAGGTTGTGCCGGAAATCCTGCCGGTGTTGATTTTTCCGGTCTTGCAACAGAGGCGGCCATTGCCAAATTCTTTTCTGCTGAGGCCTGTGTAAAAGCGTGTCAAGCTGCGGTGCAGGCATGTGGCGGTATGGGATTCAGCCGGGAATTTCCCGTAGGGAAAAGACTTGCGGACAGTCTGGTACTGCCTGTATATGAGGGGGCAGACGAGGTTCTTAAAATAGCAGTATGCCGTGGCCGCTGGCAGAATATGCTTAAATCAGGAGGCAGATTCTATACTGACCGCGCGGAGCTGCTTATTACATCGTGCGGAACAGACGGAAAAACAAGCGGCTGTACGGAGGCGGCGGAAACATTAGGAGTACTTGCCGGAATAATGGAATTATGCCGCAGGCATAAACTGACACGGGATAAATATATAAGCCTGAAACTTGGCGGAATTATTGCCGAAGCCGAGGTTTCCGCAGCTTTTGCGATGGCGGCATCTGGGTTGGGTCATGCTTCCGCCACCATGGCTATGCCTGGTTTCGCTGCCAGCGTTCCTTTTGATTATGATATCATGAAATGTCTTGCGCGTATTTTTGCACGTGAGACGCTTATTGAAACTGCATGCAGTGGTTCTGTTCTTGTCACCGGGGCAGTTTCATCTACGGACATGTTTAGCGTGGAGGATAGAAAACTTCTTCCTGATATGAACAGAATAATTTCTGCTTCTGGCAATGGGGCCGCCTCCGATTATGCTTTTGCCGCAGGGAGAATTGTGGAACATATACGCAGGAGGCAGCTGTGAAATGCCTTGTTATACTTCCTTCGCCGGAAAGTCCGGCACTGCGTACCGGGAAAATTCCTGACGCAGATTCCGTTTACTGTCTCCGGAAGAGGTGCCGGCGTATACTGCGTCTGGCTGGAGAACTGAAAAAATCCTGTGGTGCAGGTATAGATGTAATATCGTGCGGTCATGATTTTTCAGGGGGAATGATTCCGTATGCGCTTGCGTCTGAGGTGCGCGAGGGAGTTTATCTGCTGCTTTCCGGAAAACAGGCTGAAAGTCCGGCCGCTGAAGGAGTGATTGCAGCCATGCTTGCAGGAAAGATGGGACATTATGATATCCTGCTTTCCGCATATGATGAGAATTTCAACAGGACGCTTGCAGAATATCTTGGCATTGGTTTTGTGTGCCACGGAAGATTTGAAATATGCGGCGGTTCTGTTTTCCCGGCTGATGAACCGGAAGAAAGAAAAAAAGCTGCTGTCACGCCTGTTATGATATGTTTTAAGGAGCCGGTGTCTGACGAAGTATGTTATGATTCCATATATAACAGTGGCTGGGAAATGAATTTTGCGGATATAAAAAAAGCTGACGCCAGACCGTTTTATATCTGGAAAGAGGAAGATACGGGAACAGATATCACTACATATCTTGATAAAAATATCCCTGAATTTGAGAAGATTTTATCAGCCTGCCGTAATGACGGCGGAAAAACTACAGAAGGCAGGAAAACAGATACTCCTGCGGCAGGATGTAATCCGGCTGCCGTGTCTCCGGCGGAAGCTGCCGCCGGAATAGCAGGGCTGCTTTCAGCCTGTTCCGGTAAGGTTGTTGTCGGCGGTGGGCGCGGGCTTAATACCGTTGGGGCCGGACATCTGCGTTATATTGCTGAGGCCGGCGGTTTCGGTATCGCAGCCACCAGACCGGCAGTGCAGGCCGGACTATTGCCGGAATCATGCCTTGCAGGACCGCACCACCGTATTCCGCGTGCGGATATTTATGTGGCTTTCGGAATATCAGGAGCACCGCTTCATATGGCGGGTATAAATGCCCATAGTATAGTCGCTGTGAATAATGATCTTTCTGCACCGGTATTTTCAGCCGCTGTCAAAGGCTTTGTCTGCGATGCCAATGCCGTACTTGAAATTCTTGCGTCACTGCCGGCATTCAGAACCGGAGGCAGTCCGGGTAATTTAAGGAAAAGTTCTTCAGAATCCTGTTCAGAGGTACATGATAAATGAAACTGCTTCACAAGCTGCTGCTTCTTGTTTTCTGCGCTACAATGATACCTATAGGACTTGCTGCTTTTTTTCTTTCTTATTACAGGACACAGACAAGAAACAGCGTTATGACACTGCAGAAAAACGTGGTGCAGCTTTCCGCACTTATGGCGGAAAGGGAAATGCAGGATCTTTCGCGACGGTTTGACAGACTTGAAAGCGCTGCCGCAGAGGAAAAACTTTTCTCAGTACTTGAGCAGAATCCTGAATTTCTGTTTTTTGCTGTTACTGACAGAAATGGAAATGCACTGCAGTCCGGCGGAGATCCTGAATTCGTCAGATTGTTCGGAAATGCGCGCGCAGATGAGGACGATCTGTTCCTTAAAGCGCGCGCCACCGGCATTGCCACAGTTGGCGATTTTGAGAATATGTTTAATCTGCCTGCGTGCCGTATAGTTTATCCATGTGGGCGGGGCCGGTATATTTTCGCCATAGTCAATCTCCGGGATATAGCGGAAAAACTGGAACAGACCAGATTCAGTTCCGGAGGTCTGCTTCTTGCTGACAGTGCCGGCAACGCAATACTTTTTTCCCCGGCTCTTGAGAAATTCTCTAAAGATACAATAAAATCCATGACCGAAGCCGATGGAGTTTTCAGTGTCAGCGGAGACAGGGGGGAAAATGAATATCTGGTTGTGTCGGCGAAGGTGGGGAATACAGGACTATATCTGTTAGGCGTGCGTGGCACAGAAGAGGCTTTTTCCGGACTTAACCGCATGAGCTGGCTTATGGCGTTTCTTGCTCTTGCAGTTGCCACAGCCCTGTATTTCTCTGCTATGTTTTTTACACGGCAGGCGGCCCGTCCGCTTGAAGCTCTTTCTGCTGCTGCAAAAAGGATATCGCATGAGGATTTTAACAGTCCGATAGAAACTGAAAGCGAATTCCGTGAACTGTCTGAACTTATTGATTCGGTGAATGTCATGATGAGTGAACTTAAACGCTATCACGGCATACATCTTGAACAGATATTTGAGGAGAAACAGAAACTGGAAATGCTTGTAGGCCTTATAAGCGACGGAATTATTTTCTGCGGGCCTGACGGCAGCCTGATTTATGCCAACCGCCCGGCTATGGAAATACTTGGTTCCGGCAGTGACAGTCCAGAAGAACAACGCATGAAAATATACAGACTGGCCAGGGAAAAATCCGGCGGTGAGATAAATATATGCTCAAACGGAACTGAGAAGTGGTATGCCGTGAATGTACGTTCCGTAACACCAAAAACCGAGGCACCGTCTGTTTTTATAACTCTTCACGATATAACACTTGAGAGAGAACTTCAGCGGGTAAAGGAAGATTTTTTCAGTGCTGCGGCGCATGATCTGCGTGCTCCTCTGCTTTCCATGCAGGGATATATAAAACTGATGGAGTATACGGCAAAAGAAGAAAAACAGAAGGAATATGTTAAAAATCTGAATGAGGCTTCAGGACGGCTTTTTACGCTTATTGAAAATATACTTGATTTTTCAAGACTTGATTCAGACAGTTTCCATGTGAACCTTCAGAAACTTTGTCTTGCTGATTTTTTTGATTCCGCTGCGAGGGCTTTTGAACCTGTAATGGCGCAACGTAATATTAAATTCAGCTATGACAATCTTCTCCCGGATGACACAGAGTTTGAAGCAGATCCGGATCTGCTGCGGCGCGTTACCGATAATCTGCTTTCCAATGCGGAGAAATTCACGCCAGAAGGTGGAAGCATTTATTTCCGTGTTGAGGAGGCTACGGAGGATAAGATAGCTGCCGTAGGGATAACGGCAGAAAATCCATCCGCCGGAAAAAGACTGCTGTTTACCGTGAGAGATACAGGTCCTGGCATACCGGAAAACCGCAGAAAGGAAATATTTGAGAAATACAGACAGCTTGGGAACAAAAACAGAAAGGGATTCGGTCTGGGGCTTGCAATATGCAGAAAGATAGTGGAACTGCATGGCGGATATATATGGGCGGATTCAGGCAAGGGAGCCATTCTGCATTTTATTATATAATTTAGAAAAGATATGGATTTACTTTGGAGAATGGTTCTTGCCCACCTGCTTGCGGATTTTACGCTGCAGAGTGATCTTGTGGCCAGGTGGAAGCGCGAAAGCTGGTTCGGAATGCCTCTGCATTGTCTCATGCATCTTGTAATGCTTATTCTGCTTACATGGCCTTTCCTTGGACAGCGTTGGGTTTATGGCATGAATGGCTGGCAGATATGTATTGTCATTACCCTGCTTCATTATATAGTGGATATAACACGTGTTTTTCTGATAAGACGGTTTCATTTCCGCGATAGTCTGGCAATGTTTGCAGCTGATCAGATTCTTCATTATTATGTGCTTTTTCTTGCCTCCGGGCACATAGCCATACCCGCCGGCATGAATATTCTCCCGGCAAAATGGTTCATAATATTTTCGCTGTTCGCTTTTACTGCTCATGCCGTGACGGTTACAGGATATTATATGGAAAGGGAACTTGACCATGATAAAAAATATCCGCCCGCCGGGGCCAGATATCTTATGATAGGCGAACGCGTGGTTCTGATGCTTTTTTTCTTTATGCCAGGAGTATTCTGGATGCCTTTTGCTTTTCTCTGGATTCTTCAGATTTACCTGATGAAAACACGCAGGGTGGTTGATATTTCCTCCATTTCCCTGGCTCTTAGTGTTTTTATGCCTGTTGTCACCGGTTCCGCCGGACGTGTGGTATTTTACGGACATTTTTAAATTTCCCACCGCAGATATGTATGTGTTTCATATGGACTGACAAACTGAATTACCGTTCTGTTTTCCGTACTGTATAATTTATCAAAATTATTATAATATAGAAGTATGGAATACCAGGATATAAGAGATGTAACATTCGCGGTTATAGATACGGAGACAACAGGAATTTTTCCCCGTAGCAGCCGGGTGTGCGAAATAGCCGGGGTTGTATCACACGGATATGAGGAAATTGATTCTTTTTCCTGGCTTGTGAATCCGGAAATGCCAATGCCGTTAACGGCATTCAACGTGCACGGAATTTCTGATGAAATGCTGGCTGACCAGCCTGTTTTTGAAGATATAGCGGCCCAGTTCCTGAGCCGCATAGAAAACACGGTGATTGTAGGGCATAACATAAATTTCGATATTAATTTCCTGAATATGGAACTTCGCCGTATAGGACTGCGTTTTCCAAAACTGCCATATATAGATACCCTGGCGCTTGCGCGCAAGAGTGGTCTTTTCTCAAGAAACAACCTGGGAACCATAGCAGAGGAACTTCATATAAATAATACCGGCTGGCACCGTGCAATGAATGATGTGAGAACCACAAGGCAGGTGCTTTATTTTTTCTTCAGGAAGATGGAAAAGGAAAAAGGAATCTGTAAATTTAAAGAAATTCATAAACTCAGCGGAGGAAAATATGTCAAGTGAACACAATCATCATAATCATGATGAGGAACTTACAGTAAGTCTTGGAGGAGATATTGACCTGGACGTACTGGAAGATGTCGCTCTGGGCGCAGAGGTTTCTGTACCTGCGGCAATGCTTAAAAATATTGCTGAACGCAGGGCCAGACTGGAGAAACTGCTTGATTCAGGTAAAACCATGTATGGAATAAATACCGGTTTTGGCCATCTGGCAAGCTGTAAAATCTCCCGCGAGAACCTTAAGGCGCTTCAGGTTAACCTTATACGTAGTCATGCCTGTGGTGTCGGTGAGCCAATGTCCCCCGAGGAGGTACGGGCGCTCATGTTCGCCCGTGTATATGAACTTGCACGCGGTTTTTCCGGTGTGCGGCCGGTTGTTGTTGAAACACTTGTGGCGATGCTCAATAAAAATGTGATTCCTTATATTCCGCGCAAGGGTTCAGTGGGTGCCAGTGGCGATCTGGCTCCATCCGCACACATGGCGCTTGTAATGATAGGCGAAGGTATGGCCTGCATTGGCGGAGATGAGGGCGATTATGAATGGAAAGCAGGCGCTGAAATAATGAAAGAGGCCGGAATAGCCCCAATAGAACTGGCAGAAAAAGAAGGGCTTGCCCTTATCAATGGCACGCAGGCCATGAAGGCTGTTGGAGGACTTGCACTGCAGGCGGCAATGAATCTTGCTGTTAATTCCATAACAATAGGCGCCATGACCGCTGAGGCGCTTAAAGGTACGCCTGTGGCTTTTGACAAAAGAATCCACGATCTTAAACCGCATGAGGGGCAGAAATTTACTGCGGAAATGCTGCGGGATCTTCTGACTGATAGTGAGATACGTAAATCGCACGCAGAGAATGATGACCGTGTTCAGGATCCGTACTGTCTCCGCTGTATGCCGCAGGCAGTAGGAGCAGTGCTGGATGCTCTTTCAAATTCAATGGAGACATTTGAAACAGAACTTCAGAGTGTTACTGATAATCCGCTTATAGTAGATTCCGAAGATGTGGAAGATGGCGTTGATGTGCTTTCCGGTGGAAATTTCCATGGTCAGCCGCTTTCTTTTGCCGCTGATTTCGCGGGAATTGCTCTTACAGCCCTTGGAAATATGTCGGAGCGCCGTATTTCCCAAATGGTTAGCAATTTCAAAATACTGCCTCCTTTCCTCGCGCGTAATCCAGGGCTTGAATCCGGTTTTATGATTGCCCATGTAACCGCTGCTGCTCTCTGCAATGAAAACAAGGTGTTAAGCCATCCGGCAAGTGCTGATTCAGTTCCTACTTCGGCAAATCAGGAAGATTTTGTAAGCATGGGAATGAACGCAGCCAACAAACTGGTGGAAATAGTAAAAAATACCGCACGCATACTTGCAATCGAGGCGCTTGCTGCTGCAGAAGGCATGGAATATCATCGTCCGCTTAAATCCAGCAGACAGCTTGAAAAAGCCCTGTCTTTTATCAGGGAGATAGCTCCGGCTGTCAAGGGTGATGATGTTTTCAGCACAAAGATAGAGAATCTTTCTATGTATCTTGCCGATTTCGAACTTGATGAACTGTGAAACCGGTCTGTTCCCCATAGGAACCATATATTGAAAAAGAGTTATTAAGGAGAAAACAATGGGAAGAGTAATAAGAGCGCCGAGAGGAAACAAACTGACATGTAAGGGATGGCAGCAGGAAGCTGCCATGCGTATGCTTATGAACAATCTGGATCCGGATGTTGCCGAACACCCGGATGAACTTATAGTTTATGGCGGACGTGGCAAGGCGGCCCGTAACTGGGAATGTTTTGATGCAATAATAGAATCGCTGAAACAGCTTGAAAATGATGAGACTCTGCTTGTTCAGTCCGGCAAACCAGTAGGAATTCTGCGTACGCATGAATACTGTCCGCGTGTCCTTATAGCCAACTCAAATCTGGTTGGAAACTGGGCAAACTGGGATGTTTTCAACGAACTGGATAAGAAAGGACTTATGATGTACGGCCAGATGACGGCCGGCTCCTGGATATATATAGGTGCGCAGGGAATTCTTCAGGGTACCTATGAGACTTTTGCAGAATGTGCCAGAAAGCATTTCGGAAGCGATCTGCGCGGCAAGCTGGTTGTCAGCGGCGGTCTTGGTGGAATGAGCGGAGCACAGCCGCTTGCTGTTACAATGAATGGTGGTGTTGCCATTATTGTCGAAGCCGATGAGAGCAGAATACAGAAGCGTCTTGATACAAAATATGTGGACATAAAGTGTACTGATCTTGACGAGGCTCTTGAACTGGCTGGAAAGGCTGTCGCCGCAAAACAGGCTCTTTCCATAGGGCTTTTAGGCAACTGTGCCGAAGTTCTGCCGGAAATGGTTAAGCGTGGTGTAAAAGTAGATGTGCTTACTGACCAGACATCCGCACATGATCCGCTGCGCGGTTATATACCTAAAGGATATTCTGTCGAAGAGGCTGCTGCGCTGCGTGCTGAAAATCCTGATAAATATGTTGAACTGAGCATGAAATCCATAGCAGAGCATGTAGAGGCAATGCTTGCGCTGCAGAAAGCCGGCGCAGCAACATTTGACTATGGCAACAATATACGTACAATGGCCTTTAAACAGGGGGTTAAGAATGCCTATGATTTCCCCGGGTTTGTTCCTGCGTATATACGTCCCATGTTCTGTGAGGGAAAGGGCCCGTTCCGCTGGGCTGCGCTTTCAGGAGATCCTAAAGATATAGAAGTAACAGACCAGGCTCTTAAAGAGCTTTTCCCGGAGAATAAACATCTCTGCAACTGGCTGGATATGGCTGAAAAACGTGTGCATTATCAGGGACTGCCTTCACGCATATGCTGGCTTGGTTACGGTGAGAGACATATTGCCGGACTGCGCTTCAATGAGCTTGTGAAGGAAGGAAAGATTTCTGCACCTATTGTTATAGGCCGCGACCATCTGGATTCCGGCTCTGTGGCAAGCCCGTTCCGCGAGACAGAGGCCATGAAAGATGGTTCCGATGCTGTTGCGGACTGGCCTATACTTAATGCTCTTGTCAATACAGCTTCCGGCGCCAGCTGGGTTTCTTATCATCACGGTGGTGGCGTTGGTATGGGATACTCACTGCATGCCGGACAGGTTACTGTTGCGGACGGAACACCAGAAATGGCAGCGCGCCTTGACCGCGTACTTTCAAACGATCCGGCCATGGGAGTCATACGCCATGCAGACGCTGGCTATGAAGCAGCGAAAAAATTCGCCAGGGAAAAAGGCGTAAAAATTCCCATGAACAAATAAATATATATGTTCATGTGATAATGGCTGTTTCACTGACAGCCGGTAAGACTTCCGGATTCTGCAGATATCCGGAAGTTTTTTGCTTTTTTGTATACTTTTTTAAATATGAGAAAATTTTTCGGTAAATCTGCTTGCAGATTCATAGAAATTTTTCTATGCAGATGTATGATAAAACATGTCATTCTTTTTTTTGTTCTGCTACTTTTTGTATGTTCTTATATGGCAGAAAATGCTGCAGGGCAGGTATATAATGGGGAAAAAACAAAAATCATAAGTTTCGGCTCTCTTCCCGCTATTCCAGGTTCTGACAAAAGATTTCCGCTTACATGGATTGTTCTTGAAAAAGAAGCTGATGGGTCAATGCTGCTGCTTAGCAGGGAATGTATTGACTACCGGCGGTATCATTACCGTTTTTCAGAAATTGACTGGAAGCACAGCGATATCCGCAGCTATCTGAATGGAACATTCTATGATATGATGTTCAGCAGCAGGGATAAGAAAAGAATCCGGAATACAAGGGTAATCAACGGTCCTAATGAAGATTATAAAACCGAAGGCGGAGATGAAACGTATGATAATATTTTTCTGCTAAGTATGGCTGAATATAAGAAATACCGCAGCAAAATTCCAGTTAATACTTTCAACAGCACTTATTCTGCCATGCGTAAAAACAATATGCTTATGAGAGGGTATGCCAGCTGGTGGCTGCGTACTCCGGGAAAAAATCCGAATTTTGTTCTATATGTATCAGGCATGAACGGCAGTGTGCTTAAAATGGGTGTTTCAAGTACAAATTATAATCATGTCCGGCCTGCCTTGTGGCTGCTTCCGCCTGTTAAATCAGGAAGAAGTAAAGGTGGAAAAGCAAAAGGAGGGGACAGCAGCCTTAAGCCGTTTGCGCTTGTTCCTGCGGCAAAAGGCACTGCTGACGGAAATATTATAGTACCGGATGAACCCACAACAGGTACCGGAGCTTCTGTTTCCACTAACAGTGTTAATTATTTTCTGAAATCCGGTCAGACACCGCCACAGGATACCGAAGCTGTGCAGAATACCGCGGAGGATGCAGTGCCTGCCACAGAGTCTCCTGAGTGATGAAGAAACTTGTTGAAAAATTTAATAAAATCTGTTTAAAATCCGGCCGATTATAATATAATATGAATATGCGCAGATTAATATTTGTACTATTTGTTATATTTTTCCCTTTTTTGCAGTTAAGCACTTCAGCATATGCGGATGCCGATATAGGTGATGTCGTTACATTCGGAACCTATCCATATGCCGAGGATGGAACCAAGGCACCTGTGGAATGGATTGTTATTGATATAGAAGCCGCAACAGGAAATGCCGTACTGCTCAGCAAAAATGTTCTTGATGCCAGAAGATATGACGAAAAATCAAATGTCTGGAGAACCAGCGAGCTGCGTACCTGGCTTAACTCTGAATTCCGCGACAATATGTTTTCGTCAGAAGAAAAAAGTCAGATAGACAATCAGTATGTCACACTTATGAGCATGAAGGAAGTCAGAAAACTGCTTAAAGGTGACAAGAGAATAGCTGTTCCTACACCTTATGCGCTGAAAAAAGGTCTGTATCATCGTGAGGATATTGCTGGAGCACACTGGTGGCTGCGCACTCCGGGGTATCTTTCTGATACAGAGGCAGGAATTCTTAATGATGGTTCTCTATGTCAGGCAGGAGAGCGTGTTAAAGATTCCAGATACGGCATACGTCCTCTTATAAGAGTACCGGCTGATATTTTCAATGTTGGTGTAGAGGAAACGTCAGTTTCGGAAGACATTGATTTCATTACGTCAATTAAGAATAAATTTTTTAAGAAAAAAAATGAGGAGACAGCAGTTTCACGCAACCATATTTCATTAGGCCGTTATCCAATGGTAAACCGTAAAAAACTTGATCCAATAGACTGGATTATACTTGAAAAAAATAATGATGGTACTGCTCTTATAACAACAAACAGACTTCTAAGCATACAGCGATACAACACAAGCACAAAACATGTAAACTGGCATGATTCCACTATAAGAAAATGGCTGAACGATGAATTTTACAGCGATGCTTTTGCGACAGAAGAAAGAAAAGTTATTCTGACTTCCAAAGTCAACAACAGAAAAAAGACTGTTTTCGGAATTACAGGTGGCATGGACACGGAAGACAATATTTTCATGCTGAGTGAGGATGAACTTAAAAAGTATTTTCCAACAGCTGCAGAAAAAAAGGCAAGACCAACGAGGACTGTAAGACAGTATCGTCCGGAAAGCAATGACTTTGGTTATTCAACCTGGTGGCTGCGTACTACTTCGGTGCTTCCACATAAAGCCAAGGTTGTGGATCCGTACGGAGAAGTTTCAGCCATGGGACGTGATACATATTCGTTTAAAATATGCGTGCGCCCTGTTATGAAAGTGAATCTTGAGGCCATAGCAAAACTGCCTGCATCTCTTACAGCTTCTTCATACTCATTTGTTGAGGAAGAAGAGGAAAAGGATGTAGCCATTGGGGATAAATCAGGTGAAGAAAGCGTACAGGTTACGACAGACACTTCATCGGTGCCGGTATCCTCAGGCAGTGTCTCAGTCGCATTGTCTTCATCGTCTGCGAAGGCTCCGGCAGCGGCAGACGGATCAGGAGCTAATAACAAAAAAACTGCTACAGAGCGTTTCTCTTTTGATGTAGACCCGAATGAAACTTATTCTGATGATGAAATTCTTGACGAGAGTAATCAGAAGAGAAAAACAATTTATTTTGGCAGATATACAGTTGCAAGCAGTAAAAGATCCGATCCGCTGGAATGGATAGTACTTGAAAATTATACGGACGGAACCTCCCTGCTTATAACAAGACAGCTTTTAAGCCCTCAGCGCTATAATATCAGAAGGAAAAATGTAAACTGGGATAGTTCCACACTCAGAAGCTGGCTTAATGATCAGTTTATAGAAGAGGCATTCGCTCCTGAGGAAAGAGAACTGCTGAAGAGCCAGCGTATAGGCAATCAGAGGCAGACAATACTGGGTATGCGTGGTGGAATAAGCACTGAAGATAGAATTTATCTTCTTAGTCAGGAGGAGGTAAATAAATTCTTCCCGACTGTAGAAATGAAGAGGGCAAAGGCTTCTCCCAATCTTAAGAGATCACGCTCAGATGTTAACAGTTACGGTTATGCAAGCTGGTGGCTGCGCTCTTCCTCACTGTTGCCTATGAGGGCGCTTTATGTTACTCCGGATGGGCTTATTGAGTCAAAACAGGTATATAAATCAAGAACTTCAATAAGACCTGTGATACGTGTTAGTATTGCTGAAATAGAAAAACTGCCGCCTGAAATACGTAATCTGAGAGAGATTCTGGATGGTTCCGTGGTAGAGGATGATGGTACTTCTGGTGAAGATAAAGATAAGGCCATGCTGCCTGGAGAAATACAGCGTATTAAAGCTGAAAAAGCACGACTTAAAGAAGAGGCACTCAGGAAGGCAGAGGCTGAAAGAAAGGCTGAAGAAGAGAGAAAAGCACTTGAAGAGTTTATGAAAAAGAGTTCCGGTACTGTTTCCGGAATGCAGGCTGCCGCGGCAGGTGAGCAGGATAATTCCGCAGTCTCAATGCCGCCTTCAGTGCCTGAAAAAGGATATGAGAAAAAGCGTTATTCCTCTGACGGAAAAAAAGAGGATAATTCTGAAAGATCACATTTCAGACATGGGTTTCGCGGAAAGGAAAAAGGTAAATAATATATGAAATTTCCAGTATTTTCCCTGCTTGTTTTATTGTTTTCTGCATGGCCTCTTTACGCTGGCGTACAGGCAGATGTGGATGAAAACAGTGGCGGAAAAAAATGGTTGTCTTTTGATATAAATGAATATAATAGTCCGGTTATAAGGGAGATTAGGGATTTTCCATATGCCGATGAAAAGCCGGAGATCCTTAAAGTTTTTTCCAGAGGGGTAGGATATGCCCTGCCTTTTGAGGGAGATATTGAGGAAGAAGAAAAATTTGCTTCCAAAAGAGCGGAGCGTGATGCTTTTCTCCGGGCTGTAGCTGCAGTTGAATATCCGCTTGATTCACTGCTTGAAGAGCTTGGCGGTGGAAAAAAGAAAAAACTTGAGAAGACTTTTGCATGGACATATCTCAATGTCTGGTCTGAGGCTTTTGTTCAGCCTTTAAAAAAATACGCAGGTGCCTGCGAATGGGTCAGGACCCGCGGTACCCGGTGTACATATTCTATGGATATCAGATTTGCGCCACTGTTAAAAAAAGACAGAAAATTCAGTATAAAGAATTTGAAAATCTCTTCACAAAAATACAGACCAGGCGATGTGTTCTCAGGCAGTCTGACTGTTACACAGGATTCATGGATTACGGTGCTGATGGTGTCTGGCGGTGGTGGTGTAAGGGTAATAGTTCCGGAAGAAGGCAGCCTGAACGGTTATGCCAAAGCCGGGGAAAAATTTGTCTTTGAAGCTCCGGCTTTTTTCTCGGAAGACGACGCAGGACAGGGACTTATTCATATCATAGCAGTAAAGAAATCACCTCTTGAAATACCGGATGAATCTGATGAATCAGATAATGAAAATCCGCAGATGAATGACAGGAACGAAGAGGAAGACAATTATATTAAGAAAATTGCCAGAAATCTCTGGAATGTGAAAAGACCTGACTGGACAGCCGTTTCTGCTGTTTTCGAAGTTCTTGAAAAGTAATATCAGAGATAGCATTTAATGGTTTTCTCAATCCAGTATGCAAATTCAGTCCGCGGATATTTTTTTTCAAATTCCTTTATTTTAAGGTAAAGTGGTTTTCCGTCTCCGGCGTCATGCCATAAATCCGCAAAGACAAAATCATACTGTCCGTCACAGATTGTCTGCATGTATTCAAGCGCGTCTCCGCTTATAATGTGTATTTTGCTTCTGTGGGGAAACTGCGGCAGTATATATCTGCGGAACATTTTTATGATTGTCTCGTTTCTTTCTATAATGTCAACAGATTCCACTTCCCCCTTTTCAGAGATCATATATGGATAATAACCAAGTCCTAGACCGTAAGTAAGTACCCTGCCGTGAGCCTGTTCCGCCGGTTCGCGGAGGGTTCTTATTTCATTGGGTGTGACAGTCATCCACTCTATGCCTTTTTCGAGTATTGCAGGATAGCGGAATTCTCTGGTGAAAAAGCCTATCTGGGGCAGAAGCCGCCCGTCTGGCATTTCAATAATGTCATCACATACAAATCCCTCAAATGGCTTGTATGCCTGTGTTCCATATTCTATATCTCCGGATTTTTTTTCAGGCAGATGAATGTTCCTGTAATATGGATTTTCTGTGAATTCCGTGGTATCAAGCCTGTGGAAAATATAAGGAAAGTAATCGTTAAAGAAAACCTTGTCCTTGCCTTCGGTATCCATGCCGGAGGCATTCGCTATCAGCAGGGCGAAAGCCTTTTCCATGTCTGCACCGGCAGACATTATTTCTTTTATGTCACTGGCCCTGACATAATCTGAATGAAAATTCAGATAACTGCTCAGCATGGCCAGCAGTTCAGCATTTCTGCTTTTCAGGCTGTTCATTTCCGGCGGTTTTTATATTTTTCAGACTCAGAAAGCAGGGCCTGCTTGAATTCCTTTGCGTTTATTATATTTGGCACCGGAGCATGAGAACTGCCTGTTCCGCTTACTATTACCGTGGAACAGTCAAATATTCTTCCCCAGAAGGACTGCTCCAGATTTACGCCTTCTACCTTGTCAAGATTTATTTCAAATGTGGAACGGCGTATGAAACCGAATTTGCATATCACGCGTTTGTTGGTCACTGCGAGGCAGGTGCAGATATGCTCTATCATGGCATCAGTGAAATACCAGAGGAATATCAGAAAAAGCGGTATCATTACATAATTAAAATATTCCGAACCTGGAGATTTTAGCAGTGGATATGCAATGCCTGACATAACTGCAAACCAGAAAATGGCAGGAAGCCATATCTTCCAGTGTATACGGCACACATGAATTACTTTTTCCCCAAATATCAGCTGGGATTTTATATATGGCGGGACTAAATCCGTATAGACAGCACTGTCATCATTATATTCCCGGTTACTGTTTTCTGCGTGTGACACGGGTTTTTTTATAGTGCTGTTATTGTTATCTGCTTTAGCCGGAATCATCTGACTGGTGGAGGGGGAGGTGTCTGTATTTGTACCTGTGCTCCAGGATGTATTTTCAGCCTGTCCGTTTTCCTCTTCAAGTGTCTTGCCACACTCAGGACAGAATTTAAAGCAGTCGCTTAGGGGAAAGCCACAATGCGGGCAGAATTTCATTTTTTTCATTTGTAGAATCCTTTTATTGTTTCCTGTTCCGATTTTTTATTTTTTAAAAAGTATCTGGCGCTGAAAAACACTCCGCCGGAAACAGTTGTTCTGGCTTCTATGTCTTCAAGCTGTTTTTCCAACTCGCCTTTTTTCCAGTTTTTATCACCATCGCTGTGCTTGTATAGTGCGAGTCCTATGTAAAGTTTTACTTTGCCTTTGCCGTAGTTCTGAACTTCTTTATCCCACCAGTCCAGAAGCAGTCCGTAAGGTGCTGTTTTATGACCGTAATGCCAGTACAGCTGTGGCATTATGTAGTCGACCCACCCGTTCTGTATCCAGTAGCGTGTATCGGCATACAGTTTTTCATAACACTGAAAGGCTGAAGTGTCTGAACCATCTGGAACATCTTCGCTTTTATTGCGCCATATTCCGAATGGGCTTATTCCAAAAGCGGCATCAGGTCTTTCAGTTTTTACAGTGTCGTGAATCTGATGAACGAGAAGGTTTACATTTTCCCTTCGCCAGTCTTCTTTTGACATGGTTCCGCCTTCAGACTTATACCCGGCATAATCAGCCGCATCCGGGAAATCCACGTCATTTCCATTCTTTTTTACCGGATATGGATAAAAATAATCGTCGAAATGTATGCCGTCTATATGGTAATTATTCAGCAGTTCTTTTACTATTTTCAGATTATGTTCTATTGATTCCCTGCGTGCCGGATTATAATAAAGTTTTCCGCCGTATTCCACTATGATTTCAGGATGTTTCCGTGCGAAACTTTTTTCTGCCAGTTCCACTTTCATTATATTTGTTACACGGTATGGATTCAGCCATGCGTGGAATGCCATTCCGCGTTTGTGTGCCTGCGCTACCATGAATTTAAGCGGGTCATAGAACATACCTGGCTTTTTTCCCTGCATACCGGTAAGATAGGCACTCCAGGGATCCAGATTTGACGGCCAGAATGTGTCCGCTGTGGGGCGTACCTGCATAAAAATGGTATTTATCCCTGCTTCCTTCAGTGCATCAAGGAGCTGAACGAATTCCTGTTTCTGTTCTTTTACGGAAAGACCTGGCCGGGACGGATAATCTATATTCTCTACGGTAGCTATCCATGCACCCTTCATCTTCTCCGGAAGCGGGGCGGTTTTGTAATGTCTGAAAATAAAAGCTGAACATAAAAAAAGTATAAGCGGTACCGCTGCCGCATACATCATTTTTCGCAGATTCATATAACAACATTATATTAAATAAACGGGAAACCTACAGAGTAGGAATGTACCGTACATATTGTTCTGAATATAATACCTGCAGATTCATAAAAGCAGTTTTATGTTTTAACGTACAAGATAGCTTTTACGGATATATACGCTTTTCTGAAACTGAATTCTGCTGTTGGCTGAATCCTTGAAGAAAACGCACTTTATTTATAAAATAATGTAAAGTGTGGCCTCCGGGAGGCATAAGGAGAAAAAATGGCAAGCGAATACAGTTTTGATGTTGTTTCAAAAGTTGATGGCAATCTTGTGGATGAGGCTATTGCCATAGCCATGAAGGAAATTACTAACAGATATGATTTCCGCGGTTCCAATTCGGAAATTAATTTTGACAGGAAGACAAATATCATACAGATGGTATCGTCTGATGAATATAAAATCAAGGCACTTTTTGATGTGCTGCTTACCAAAATGGCAAAGCGTAATCTTCCTTTAAAGAATTTCAAGACGCAGAAGATAGAAAGTTCTCTTGGTGGAAACGTGAAACAGCAGGTGACAGTTCAGCAGGGTATTCCGCAGGACAAGGCCAAGGAAATGATAAAAGCCGTGAAAGAAAAGAAATTCAAGGTTAATGTTTCCATTCAGGGAGATTCGCTGCGCGTTACATCAAAATCAAAAGATGAACTGCAGAATGTCATGGCTTTTCTGCGTGGCGGGGATTACGGCATTCAGGTTCAGTTTGATAACTTCCGCTGATTTTGTCTGCCACGGCTTTTTTCTGGAATACATCTTTTTTCCACGTTATTGTGGAAGTGGCTTTCAGAAGACCGGATTCAATATATCTGATTTTATTAAATATCATCTGCAATGAAAACACTTTTTACAGGAATAAAACAGCTGCTGACTTTTGCTGGTGAAAATAAGCCGCGTGCCGGGGCTGAACAAAGAGAAACCGGGCTTGTGGAGAATGCGGCAGTTCTGATTGAGGACGGAATAATATCCGCTGCCGGACCACGCAGGACTGTGGAAAATCTGCCCGGGGCGGACGGAGCTGACACGGTTGAGACCGGTGGTATATGTCTGCCTGCTTTTACAGACTGCCATACACATGCAGTATTTGCTGAGCCGAGGCTGCGTGATTTTTCAATGCGTACGTCCGGTGCAACATATGCGGAAATAAAGCAGGCGGGCGGTGGCATAAATTCCAGCATTGGAGCCGTACGCAGGGCTTCGGATATGGAACTGGAAAAGGAACTGTTGCGCCGTGCTTCACGTTTTATTGAAAGCGGAACAGCAACAATAGAGGTAAAGAGCGGATATGGCCTGGACAGGGATTCCGAGATTAAAATACTTGAAACAGTAAGGTCCGCCGCACAAAAGACAGAACTTTCAATGATTCCCACGCTGCTGTCTGCTCACGCGGTGCCGCCTGAATTCGCCGGAAATCCGGAGGCATATCTCGAATATATTGAAAAAGAAATTTTTCCTTATGTGAGCGAAAAGAAACTTGCTGTATTTGCCGATATTTTCTGCGAAAAAGGATATTTCACTCCGGAGCAGACAAAAAAATATCTTGAGGCAGCGGCAGCTTATGGGTTTAAACTGAAGGCTCATACCGAGCAGATGTGCCGTAGTGGTGGCACCATAGCGGCGGCACATTGTCACGCGGTTACGGTTGATCATACGGATTATTGTGCTACTGAGGATATTGTCACCATGCGCGAATACGGCACAATTCCTGTACTCCTTCCTGCATCCAATTATTTTCTTGGACTGCATAAATTTCCTCCTGCACGTGAATATATTCAGGCCGGTATTCCGGTGGCGCTTGCTACAGATTTCAATCCTGGCACTGCTCCCTGTCTTAATATGCAGTTTGCTGTATCCTGCGCATGTATAAACTGTGGCCTTACTCCTGAGGAGGCTCTTTGTGCAGCTACTGTAAACGGCGCCAAGGCATTATGTCTTGACGACAGGGGTTTTATAGCTCCGGGAATGCGTGCTGATCTCGCATTTTTCGACTGTGAAGATTACCGCGAACTTGCGTATTTCTTTGGAGGAAATGTATGTACGCGCACGGTAATAGCCGGTAAAACGGTATACGAGGCTTAAAATGAAATTTATTCTTTTTGATCTGGATGGTACACTTATAAAATCAGGCCGCGCAGGTGCCAGGGCGCTTGATTATGCCATTCTTCATATGACAGGAAAAGCAGATGTATGCTCTAAAATAGATCTGCATGGAACAACCGATAAGGTAAATTTCGCCAATGCATACCGCGAGGCTGCCGGAATGGAGCCTTCCGAAGAACATATTAAGGAAATAACATATCGTTATCTGGCCCGGCTTCCCCATGAGATTGAGTGGTCTGTTAAAAACGGTCTTTATTCAAAAATAAACGGTATAGAAGAATTTCTTAAAACACTTTCTGAAAGAAAGGAGGTCCTTGTGGGAATGGGTACCGGGAACGTGGAACGTGGTGCTTTCATAAAACTGGGACCAGCCGGACTGGGCAGATATTTTCCGTACGGAGGTTACGGTGAGGATGCTCATGACAGGGCTAAAATGCTGAAAATAGGCGTTCAGCGTGGCTGTTTCCTTGCTGATTTAAAGCCGGATGATGTGGAAGTCTACATTATAGGCGATACCCATAAGGATGTTAACGCCGCTAAGGCCGCTGGTTATCACAGTGCTGTGGTTACTTCCGGTTTCGGTGATCCGGAAAAGATAAAAGAAGCAGGCCCTGAATTCATGCAGACTGATTTTACCAGTATAAAAGCCTGGTTCGGATGGCTTGGTCTGGAGTGTATTTAACTGTAATTCATTCCGGCATGACTGATTATATAGTGAAGTATGCCGGGCTGGTGAAGATTTGTAAATAGAAAAGTACTGCTTTTATTGGATATTTGCGGGAGGATTTAAAAATGATGCAGATCAGGGCGGAAGAGACGCTTACAGGAAAAGATATTAAGGAAATTCCGGATCTACTTGAGGATTTTTCTTCAAGGGTTCCACAGATGAAGGATTATTTTATAAGGCCGGAAAACCGTGTTGTATACCTTCTGGGCCGCGGATCTTCAAGCAATGCCACACTTTTTGCCAAATATATATTCGAGGAATACACAGGAACAATAACCAGTTTTATAAGACCGCATTCAATATTTGAGGCAAAGCTTCCGCTTAATTTCAAAGACAGCGTTGTATGGGCTTATTCGCAGTCAGGCAGAAGCCCGGACATAGTGGAATGTTTAAGAAAACTTGTCAGCTGGGGAGCTACGGGAGTTGCTGTTACAAATGAAGCCGATATTTCAGTTAATCCGCTTGCACAGGCAGCAGGGCGCAACATACTGCTTTCAAAATCGCCTGAACTGCCTGTTGCTGCTACAAAGAGCTTTATACTTCAGCTCTGGGTGGCTCTGTGGGCGGCTCAGACATGGAACAAATGCTTTGATGAAAAAGACTTTGAGGATACGGTAAAGATAATAAGAAAGCTTACAGAGCGTGATTTCAGGGAGACAGGAAGTGAATATGTTGGAAATCTGCGCAATGCCGGTATGATAGGTTTTATAGGCCGTGGCACTTATAATGCAGTGGCTGCTGATTCGGCACTTAAATTCCGTGAGATGGCGCGTACACATGCAGTAGGCTATTCTGCAGCAGATTTTCTTCATGGTCCTGTCGGCGCATATACCGAAAATGATTTTGTATTCCTTTTAAGCCCGGCGGCAGAAATACCTGATGATCTGGTACGGGTACAGAAAGCGCTTGAACTTCGCGGTGTCAGGTATGCAGTACTGTATGAGCCTGAGGGGAAAAACCCTTTCAGCCGTCTTGTCACTGATATACGCCTTAAAATAACTGCGCTTGACCTTGCCATTGCAAAGGGACTTAATCCTGATGCTCCGAAGGGACTGGCCAAGGTTACTGAAACACATTAGAAACAATATCAGATTAAAAACTGAAAAATGAAAAATATGAGAACAGCACTGATTTACGCTTTTGCCTTTCTTTTTTTGTTGCCGGCCATGCCTTTTACCGTGACTGCTGAAGCCATAGCCGCGGAACAGGAAGAGGAGCGGGAACAGCAGGAAGTTCTGCCACAGTCACCTGCCGCTGTTCTTGAAAGTCTTGCGGCACTTCCTGAAATAAAGAATGCAATCTGGGCTGTGAGTGTGCGCGACACAGCAACAGGAAAACAGATTTTATGCAGAAATGCGGATATGAATCTTGTTCCGGCCAGTACAATGAAATTATTTGTAACTGCTGCTGCGCTTGACAAATTGGGACCGGACAGAAAATTCCGCACCATTCTTTATTATTCAGGTAAAATTCATGGAGGGGTGCTTGCGGGAAATCTTCTTATGCGTGGCGGTGGTGATCCTTCCCTTGGGTCGGAATTTCTTAAGAATGCTGAACCTTCGCAGGAGGTTTTTGCGGCATGGGCAGAAGCACTGCGTAAAAAAGGCATAAACAGGGTTGAAGGCGCAGTAATTGCTGATTCATCGCTATTCGAGGATCATCAGCCGGGTTCCTGGGCCTGGGAGGATATAGGCAATTATTATGCTGCTGCGCCGTCTGCGCTGACAATAAGGGATAATCTTTACCGCATTTACTTTGATGCCGGGCGTCGTAAAGGTGACCCGGCCCTGTTTCTGCGGACAGATCCTGTGCTTCCCGGAATGGAATTTGAATCTGTTGTGACAACGGCTGAAAAGGGAACCGGTGATAATGTATTTATCTATTCTTTCCCTGGAATTGAGAAGGCTGTGGCACGTGGAACGCTGCCTCTGGGGGCTAAAAATTTCTCAGTCAAAGGCGCTTTGCCTTCGCCTGCCCTTTCCGCCGCAAGGGAATTTACGGAATTTCTGCGTGGCAATGGTATTCCTGTTTCAGCTGATCCTGTTAAAGGCATTTATGAGAAAGGATATAAAAAAATCGCTGCAGCAGAAGGTGTACCTGTAAGAGATATAGTCCGTGTTACAAACAAGCGTAGTTTCAATCTTTATGCGGAAATACTGCTCAGGCATCTTGCGGCAGCATCAGGAAAAATACCGGCCGGTGGCGATGAGGGACTTGATATTATACGTTCTTTTCTGAAAGAAATGGGCACGGATGTGTCGGATCTTAAACTCGTTGATGCCTGTGGGCTGTCGCGCCGCAATCTTGTGAAAGCCTCAGCTTTTACATCAATGCTTTCGGCTGTCTCTGGAAAAAAATATTTTAATGATTATATTGAAAGTATGGTGTTTCCAGGCGATCCGGAAGCGTTCGGACATATAAAACGCTTTGGCAGAAACCTGCCTGCGGAAAATCTGCATATAAAGTCAGGGTCGCTCAATGGTGTACGTTCTTATGCAGGTTATCTTAAAACCAGAGAAGGACGTCTTTTAAGTTTCGCTTTTATTCTTAATAATTATTCAGGGTCTGCCGCCCGCCTTGATTCATATCAGGAAATGCTGCTCAATGCTCTTTATGAAACCGGCATGGCGTCTTATAATTGAAGTGTTATTGCTGTTTCAGCCTGCCACTGATATGGCAGACTTTATTTCTGAAAAAATGTTGTATAATTAAAAAAGTATATAATGGCGGGATGTCAGCATACGGCAGACAGCCTGCTTTATCCGGTTTGACAGGTGATAATATGTTCAGATTGATTTTTATTTGTTTCTTTTCATTTCTTGTTTTGGCTGCTTCGGCTGTATCTTCATACGCGCAGGAAGCCGGGGACCGCATTCTGTTCGGACGTTATCCGCAGGGTGCAGGCGGACGTGATATGCCTATAGAATGGATGGTGCTGCAGAAAAACAGGGATGGGTCTATTTATGTGCTGAGTGTTTATGGCCTTGACGGGAAATTGTTTGACGGAACTGGAAATAAATGGAAAAAAAGCGAACTACGCAAATGGCTGAAAAAAGATTTTAAGAACAAGGCGTTTACAAAATTCGAGCAGAAAGCTATAGTAAAAGGTGAAATTTCCATTATGTCTGCTGAAGAAGCAAGACGGGTATTCCCGGATGACGCCGACCGCAGGCTGTATGTTACTGATTATGCTTCGCGCAAGATAACACAGTGCTCATCATGCGGAGGCAGTTCCTGGTGGTGGCTGCGGGATCCCGGTCCGGATACAGATTACAATGTGGTTTATGTTGATGCCTTTGGTAATATAAACGCCGGCGGAATGCCTGGTAATATGGATAATGTAGCCATTCGCCCGATAATGCAGCTGAATCTTAAAAAAATAGAGAGATTTGCCAAAAATTCATTTAAAATTATTTCTCCGGACAAGCCTGAACCTGACATAAAATCAGCTGCTCCGGCTGCTTCCTCAAAATCGCAGGAAAAACCGGTAAAAAACAAAAAAAATACTGAAAAAAAGGCTGAGCCCGGGAACAAAAATAAATCCGGTAAAAAATAAGTTTCAAGTCCCACGGTTTGAAGAAAATGCCGGCCGGAATATTACGTAAAATTTATTTAATGCTGTTTCTTTTATATGCGGCTGTTCAGCCTGCCACCGCCGCCTCAATGAACAGAACATTCTTTTTTGGCAGGTATCCTTTCGATGCTGGCGGAAAAGCAGAGCCTATAGAGTGGGTTGTTCTTAATTCTCCAGGATTAGGGCATAATTATGTGTCCCTTGCTACGCGGTATGGCATAGAAGCCAGAAGTTTTGACAGCAGAGGCAGAAACAGCTGGTATAGGAGCGAGCTTAATCGCTGGCTGAACACTGAATTCAGGCAGAAAGCATTTACTCGTGATGAGGCTGCAGAAATAGACGGCATAACTCTTATGAGCCTTAACTATATCCTGACTTTCAGGCCTGAACAGAGAATGCTGGAACCGACGCCTTATGCCAAAAAAAGAGGAGCCAAAGTTGACAAAAAGACTGGAACGGCTCCCTGGTGGGTTATTGCAGGAGTATGCTATGGCAAAGACTGTGCCGGAGGCAGGAAGCCTGTGCTCACAATGGGGGGGAGCATGGGAACCGTGGTTACAGCAAATGGCGGAATAAATGATGTTACGCCTGTGGCCAGCATAGGCAGCCATCCGCTTGTGCGTCCGGTTATAATGGTGCCAAGCTATGTGTTAGAAGGAAAAAATTACAGAAGACTCACTGGCAAGGGATTATCCGGCAAAGAAAAAATGGAGCTTGTTATACACGGATATATGAGCGATGGCCAGGAAATGCCTTCTATTGTCAACACAAGTCCCAGCCTTGAATTAAAAAGTATCTCAAAATTCTCTATAGATCATTTTGGCGGAATAACTCCTGTTAATACTGGAGCCGGCGGCGTAGGCGGTTTCGCCGGGACAGGTTCCGGATATTCAGGTGCATCAGCCGGTCTGAGTGGCGGCGGAGCCGGGTTTTAATATGTTCAGGATTCCTTTTCATTTTTATTCATAATTTGTCTGATTCCTGAATATCAGAACCGCAGCAGATACATTTTATATAATAAATTATATTTCTATTCGGAATGGTACTGATTGAATGATAAAAAAATTACTGCTTGTTTTAATATTTTCTTTTATGTCCTGCCCTGCTGTTTATGCCCAGAAAGTGGGAGATACAGTTAAATTCGGAAGTTATCCATATCTTCAGGGCGGTGCGGAGAAATCAGTGGAATGGACGGTTCTTGAAAAATTCAGTGACGGTACCCTGCTTATGACAACAAAATACATCATAGACGCCAGGGCATACAATGACAAGAACGAATCTGTCACGTGGGATGGGTCCAATATGAGACGGTGGCTTAACACTGATTTTCTGAATTCAATATTTGACGAGAATGAAAAACAATGCCTTATATCATCTGATAATCTGAACGAACCTAATCCTGAGTATCACACAGGCAGCGGAAAGCGCACAAAAGACAAGGTTTTTCTGTTAAGCATTGCGGAGGTTTTTAAATATTTCAGGACAAACAATTCAAGAAAGGTCGTGGCTTCCCCTTATGCTGCGAAGCGCGGTGCTTTTTCAGCCGGATATGCGGGCTGGTGGCTGCGTACTGCCGGACTGGATAATATGGATATAGCCTTCGTGCGCAATGATGGACATGTGGACTATGATGGAGAAGTTATTTATGATGTGTATGGCGGTGTCAGACCTGTAATAAGGTGCGATCTGAGTAAAATGCCTGCCGGAAGCGCCAAGTCCGGCAGAAAAACAAAAAAAACAGTTGCAGTATCAGACTCAGCAGATGTTAAAACCGTAAAGCCTGTTAACAGTTCCGGCAGAAAATCACTATCTTCAGGTAAAGGCATAACAGCGGAACTGAATGCCGGGGATATTGTAAGATTTGGTCAGTATGCCACTGAGGCGGACGGTTCCAAAAGACCTGTTGAATGGATAATTCTTGAAAAAAATGATGACGGCACAGCTCTGCTTTTAAGCCGAAGGATTCTTGATATCAAATTTTACAATGAGGAAAAAAAGGATATAACATGGGAAAACTGTACGCTTAGAAAGTGGCTGAATGAGTCGTTTTACATGGATTCCTTTAATGATAAAGAGAGAGAAGGAATAATAGGAACAGAAATCGTTAATGAAAAAAATCCCAAATACGGTATAGATGGGGGAAATAATACCACGGATAAAATATTCCTTTTAAGTATTGCCGAGACTGAAAAATATTTCAAATCTGACAATGAAAGGAAGGCAGAGCCTACCAGATATTCAAGTACAAAATGCGTTCCGGATGGGGCAGGTGTGTGTTCATGGCTGCTGCGCTCCCCTGGCCTTTATGGTGATCTGGCTGCGTATGTGGGAACAGATGGTATGGTAGCTATGTATGGCAGTAGTGTAAACAAGGGATCAAATTCATATGTGCGCCCGGCTATGAGATATAATCTTTCAAATCTTGCCAATCTGCCTGGAAGCACAGGTTTTAAACCTTCTCCTTCATGGAATGCCGAAACGGAACAGGCTACTGTACCTGTTCAGCATACCGAAAGAAAACACAGAAAAAATCCTTCTGAAAATAATTATGGCTATGATAGTGAAAACACGTATTCCGGAAAAGAAGAAAAACATATGCATCATCGCGGTAAGAAATAAATAATGATAATATTTCTGTTCTTAACTCTGTCTGTTTTTCTGTGCTGCTTATCTGCCTGTGCGGGAACAGCTGTTAATGCACCTGCGGATTTTTCCGGTGCGGAGTTTTCATTTAATGACCCTTCCGGGATAATCCGCCCGGAGAATGATAGTGTATCACAGGTTGAGATTAAGGAACTGAAAGACGGCAGAATTGAATTTACAGCCTTCGGGAATGGAGCCTCCCTGCTTAATGAATCTCCTGAACTTGCCCGCAGGCGGGCAGAAGAGGACGCTCTTTCAAAAGCGGTAGGAAAAACCGGAGTTAATGTTAATTCAGGAATGTTCGATATAAGTTCAGGGTCTGGTTTCTCATCACAGATACTTTCTTCATATGTCAATATATGGAGCTCCGCTTTTTCCTCATATGAGTTATACGGAGAACCGGTATGCAGACTTACCGGAAATGGAACTATATGCCGTGTTAAAATAAAAGGATATATGTACAGCAGGGGGGAACCTGATCCGGATTTCAGGATTATAAAAGCTGAACTTGGCCAGCCGGGTTATTTTGAAGATGACAGCATAAGTATTTCCCTGAAAGTCAGCCGGGACTGTTATATAACGGTTCTTAATGTTGATGAAAAAGGCAATGTTACAGTTGTGTTCCCGAATGGATATGCTGTGGATGGATTTGTTAAGGCGGGAAAGCCGGTGGTTATACCGGATGATTATAATTTTGATCTCAGAACGGAACTGCCTGCTGGACGTGCGGAGACAGCGGAGATGCTGCATATAATAGCTACAAAAAATGCCCCTTTCCTGCCTGCTGCGGTTACTGGTGTAAACGCAGAAAATCCTTTTGTGGCATATCCGGCCGGCAGCATAAATAATATAGCCTTACGTTTAACTGAATTCAGGCGTTCAGACTGGACAACAGCTGTTCTTCCTTATGGTATAAGCTCAAAAAAAGGTCAGGCTAAGTTACCATAAACAGGCATATAATGTTAATGCCATAGTTTCAGGTGAAAATAAAATTTACTAATATATAATTTATTAAGGACTGCGCTGTTTTATTGCGTCAGGTCTGAAGGTGGTATTTAAACAATATGATAGATCTTAAATTTGTACGTGCAAATATTGAGGCTGTTGAGAAAAACTGTCTCAGCAGGAATGTAAAACTTGATTTTATAAAATTTGCTGAACTTTATGATTCACGTTCGGAGCTTCAGCAGAAGATTGAGGCAATGAGAAGCGAGCGCCGGAAAAAATCTGCCAGCAGGCCTTCCCCTGAAGAGATAGCTAAGATAAAGGAGGCTGGAAAGGTTCTTAAGGAAGCTGAAGCGGCTTTCGCTGAAAAGGATGCGCAGCTTAATGATTTTGCACTGGGAATCCCGAACATGAACCATGATACAACTCCCATTGGCAAAGATGAAAGCGAAGATGTTACGGTCCGGCTTGTGGGAACAAAACCTGAATTCTCATTCACTCCAAAAGAACATTTTGAAGTCGGTGGCGTTGTGCGTATGATGGATCTTGAGCGCGGCGCAAAGGCTTCCGGTAGCAGATTTTATTATCTGCGCGATAAACTGGCAGTGCTTGAGCGCGCCATAATGCAGTTTGCAATAGACCGCACAGCGGCAAAAGGGTTCCAGCTTGTTCTGCCTCCTATTATGGTAAAGTCAGATGCAATGTTCGCCACAGGTTTTTTCCCGGCGGACAAAAATGAGATTTACTCTGTGAATCCTGATGATGACAAACTTTTTCTTGTGGGAACATCGGAAGTTCCTCTTATTTATATGCACTCCGGAGAAGTTCTGAAGGCGGAGCAACTGCCGCTTAAATATGTGGCCATAACTCCATGTTTCCGCCGTGAGTCTGGCAGTTATGGCAAGGATACGCGGGGAATGTTCCGTGTTCACCAGTTTTACAAGGTTGAAATGGTAGTATTCTGCCGCCCCGAAGATTCCTGGAAGATTCATGATGAGCTTCTTGCGCATGAGGAAAGCGTCCTGCAGGAGCTTGGGCTGCATTACCGGGTCCTTAATGTCTGTTCCGGAGAGCTTGGATTTCCGGCTGCAAAAAAATACGACTGCGAAGCCTGGTTCCCCGGACAGGGAAAATACCGTGAGGTCACAAGCACAAGCAATACAACAGATTATCAGGCGCGCCGTGCGAAAATACGCATGGTGAATGAAAAAGGCGAACGCTGTCTTGTTCACACGCTTAACGGCACAGTTACAAGCGACAGACCGCTTCTTGCAATAATAGAAAATAATCAGACGGAATGTGGCGATGTAAGAATTCCGGAATGTCTTGTGAAATATACCGGTTTCGATATTATAAAGAACGAAAAATAACAGCTGGGACGAAAGTCCTATCATGGTGTGGGACTTCGTGCCCGTGCCATGATTTATGTCAGTATATATAATATTAGGTGGAAGCCCGATTTATGGGGCAGTTTGTAAATTTTCAAGGAGATTTTATATGAGAAAAATCAGTATGCTTGCGGCAGTGCTTTGTCTGGTTCTCAGCGGAACCGCTGGCGCTGCGCCTTATATTGTAAGTTATCAGGCAAACCGTGCGGATGCTGTGCGTTCATCTATTGTCAAGGCTGGCGGAAGTATTCAGCTGCAGTATGAGATTATAAATGCTGTTCTGGCGGAAATTCCTGATAAACGCGGTGTGAGTGATATTGCCAAGGTACGTGGCGTTATTGCAGTTGAGGAGGATAAGGTAATCAACTGGATTGCCGGTGAACAGGAAAATCTCCGTTCTTCTCTGGTTCTTCCTTCCCTGACTGAAATACTCTCAAATGCCAAAGCTGCTGATGTGCAGATTCCGATGGCTCCGGTGGCTTCTCCTGTTGTAACGAATGTAAATATTGCCGATAATTCAGCAGAAATACCGTGGGGGGTATCCCGTGTAAACGCTCCAGGAGCATGGAATTTCACCGAGGGAGCTGGTGTAAAGGTTGCTGTTATAGATACCGGAATCAACTATAATCATCCGGATCTGAGTGCCAATTATGCCGGCGGGTACAATGCCATAAATCCCAGTGCCGCTCCATTGGATGATCAGGGACATGGAACACATGTGGCAGGAACCATAGCTGCAGTGCGTAATGGCACAGGCGTTGCAGGTGTGGCACCAAAAGCGAAACTTTATGCTGTTAAGGTTTTAGGTTCCAATGGCAGTGGCTCTTTCTCTGCTATTATCAGTGGCATAGAATGGGCAACCAAAAACAAGATGAATGTTATTAATATGAGCCTTGGCGGTGGCGGTTATATGACAGCCATGCACAATGCCGTGAAAGCCGCAGTAGCGGCCAATGTTACGGTGGTATGTGCTGCCGGCAATGACAGCGGCCCTGTAAATTATCCGGCCAAATATCCTGAATCAATAGCAATATCTGCCGGTGATTCAAACAATCAGCTTGCATATTTCTCAAGCCGTGGTGCTGAAATTGAATTCATAGCTCCCGGTGTGAATATTTATTCAACGTCAATAAACGGATATTATCAGAATATGTCAGGAACATCTATGGCCTGCCCTCATGTGGCCGGTCTTGCAGCTCTTGCTTATTCAGCAGGACACAGAACACCTGCTACTGTGCGCGCGGCTTTCAGAAAAGCTGCTTCAAAACTGCCTGTTCTTACAAATGAGCAGCAGGGAGCTGGACTTATAGATGCCGCAAAGCTGAGATAACAGCGTGGAAAAAGTGATGGGACAGCCGGAATTCTTTCGGGAATTCCGGCTGTGCTTTTTATAACCGGTTCATATTGCCGGTCAATATGGAAAAAATTTTGCTTGAACCGGGACTTTTGTCCTATGTGGTACTGCGCCTTTTCTGTTAAAATATAACAGTACATATTAAATTATTCAGGAATTTACGCCCGGAGCATTTATGAAAAAAATTTTATTTACCGCATTATGTCTTGTCCTGAGTGCAGCATCGGCTGACGCGAAACATTATGTTATAACTGTTGAGAACAATACCCGCGCCCCGGTGAACTGGGACGCATTTGTCACCCGCGCAGGAGGGGAGGTCGTGGAAACATATGACTTCATAGATGGGGCCCTTCTTGATCTTCCTGAAGAACAGGCCCAGCGGCTTATGGACCGTCGTGCGCCAGGCATGACTATTGAAGAAGATTTTGTAATCAACTGGATAAAAGGAGATTCTTCAGCTTTAAAGGCGCTTAATGGATATTCCAGAGCAGAAAACAGTGTCTCTGCGGTCCCTTCCGCTGCCCCTGCAGCACCGTTAAAAAAGGCTGTAAAAGTCAAAAAACAGGCTGAACCCTTAATGAATACCACGGTGCCTTCAAACGGGGAGCTTCCCTGGGGAATAATCCGCGTTAATGCTGCCGGAATGTGGAATATAACGGAAGGTGCCGGAGTAAAGGTAGCAGTTATAGATACCGGAATCAATTTCAATCATGAGGATCTGAAAGATAATTATGTTGACGGTGTGAATTATACTGGAGTAAAAGGTCTGGTAGGCCTGGGAAGCCCCATGGATGATCAGGGACACGGGACACATGTAGCCGGAACAATAGCTGCTGCCCGCAATGGCATCGGAGTTGCCGGTGTTGCTCCTAAAGCAAAGCTTTATGCCGTAAAGGTTATGAATGCAAAGGGGCAGGGCTCTATGTCCGCTATTATACGCGGTCTCGGCTGGGCCGTTAAGAATAAGATGAATATAGTTAATATGAGTCTTGGCGGTGGTCCTTATGTTGAAGCAATGCACAAGGCGGTTAAAAGCGCTGTGGAAAATGGAGTTACCGTTATATGTGCTGCCGGAAATGATGCCGGTCCTGTAAATTATCCGGCAAAATATCCGGAAACCATAGCAGTTTCCGCATCCGGACCGGATGATGCTATTGCTCCTTTCTCGTCACGTGGTGAAGAAATAGATGTAATGGCACCTGGAATGTGGATAAATTCCACATCGGTTAATGGAAAATATGAGGAGCTGCACGGTACATCCATGGCCTGTCCTCATGTATCAGGGTTAGCGGCGCTTGCTTATGCCGCAGGATATCATACTCCGGCGGAGATTCGCGCGGCTCTTAAAAAAGCCGCAGAACCTGTGAAGGGTCTTTCACAGGAGGAGCAGGGAGCTGGTATACCCAATGCCAAAAAACTAAGTAAATAATAGCAATAATCATCTGTAGAACAGAAAAGCGGTGTTGTTTCACCGCTTTTCTGTTTTTAATATAGGTCTATTGGCCTATTTAAAAGGCGTAATTTTTATATATACTATTATAGATAAAACATTTTCCCGGAGAAGAATATGAGAAAATTTTTGCTTTTTGTTTCTGGACTGCTTTTTCTTGCCGTCAATGCGGAGGCAAAGCGTTATATAGTGACTGTGCAGAATGACACCAGGGCCCCGGTGAACTGGGAAGCTTTCGTCACCCGCTCAGGTGGAGAGGTTGTAAAAACATATAATTTTATAGACGGAGCCCTACTGGATCTCCCTGAAGAACAGGCCCGGCGGCTTATGGACCGTCGCGCGCCAGGCATGACCATAGAAGAGGACAAGACTGAGTACCTGCTTGACGGCAGTTCAGTACTTGATCAGCTTAACAGCCAGGCAGGCGTAGGTTCATCCAGATCTGCAGTGAAAAAAGTCCCGCAGGCAAATAGTGTGTTGAAAAAATCCAGGCCTCAGGATAATCAGGGTGTGGCTGTCCCTGGAAATACCGCGGCTGAAATTGAGATTCCCTGGGGTGTTACCAGAATTTCAGCTCCTGCTGTATGGACTTTTACCGAAGGTGCCGGAGTAAAGGTAGCTGTTATAGATACAGGAATTAATTTCGATCATGAGGACCTCAAAGCCAATTATGGTGGCGGTGTTAACTTTACTTATGAGGATACAGGAGCCATGGACGGTCACGGACATGGTACACATGTCGCTGGTACAATAGCCGCCGTGCGCAACAGCCGTGGGGTTGTTGGTGTTGCTCCCAAAGCAAAAATATATGCGGTAAAAGTGATGTCATCAGGCGGTACAGGTGAACGTTCCGCCGTGATAAGCGGTATTGAATGGGCTATAGAAAACAAGATGAATGTTATAAATATGAGTCTTGGTTCGGCGGAACCTACAGAAGCGCAGCACAAAGCGCTGAAAGCAGCTTATGATGCAGGAATAATAATTGTTGCATCTGCTGGAAACCGCGGGCCTGACGGAGTAATGAGTTATCCGGCACGTTTCCCGGAAACAATAGCCGTGGCGGCTCTCGATCTGAATGAAAATGTGGCCTCCTTCTCTTCCAGGGGAGAAGAAGTAGATGTCATAGCTCCCGGTGTGAGAATCTATTCTACAACCAAAGATGGCGGATACGGCTATAAATTTGGAACTTCAATGGCCTGTCCGCACGTGTCAGGCATTGCTGCACTTGCACTTTCAGCCGGATATGATGCCGCAACAGTAAGAAATATGATAAAGGAAAAGGCTGTGCCTGTTCCGGGGCTTTCTGAAAACGAACAGGGCAGAGGACTTGCGAATGCCCTGTGGATAAATTCTTCTGGAAATAAGAAATAAGCAAATCAGGTTTCCGCTGAAACATGCGGCAGCAAAAAGACACGCTTTTGCGTGTCTTTTTGCTTTTTGGCGGATATTTTCCCTTTCGACGTGTCATATAGAAACTTTGGGACTAATGGGCAAAAAAGGGATATTTTCAGCTTTCCCTTATTTTTTGAAAGGACGAGGTCTGTCATGCCTGGAAAACCAAAGCCATATTCCAAGTTTTATAATGGGATCGAATCTTAAATAAAGCAGCAGAAAAAGAATTTTCTGCATAACTCCAGGAATTTTAAAAAAATATCGGTTTGCTTCCGGAAAAGTTTTTCTTGCAAGCGCAATATCAGGTGGATTGAAAACTTTCATGCACAGTAATTTTGCGTAAAATTTACTAAATAATATGCTTTCACTACATTCATTTTCTCTTCCAGAGGCATAGGCGGCTTTTTCAATCATTGCTATTCCTTTCTTTACATATTCCATATGTTTTCCTGACAGCGGCTGTGATAGGGTGTTTTCATGTATCCTGTAATGATAAAAAGGCTTGTTTATGAAAAAGGAAATTGGCGATACCATATATATGAGAAAAATAAAGACAGAATCCTCAAAATAAAACATATCCACAGGGAAATGTATCTCTCCTATAATCTCCCGCTTTATCATTTTATCCCACACTACAAGAGATATGGTCCCTGGAGTGTTTTTGAAAGTTATTAAATGATTCCTTTCATGCAGTATCGGAACCGAAGTGTTTTCGTATTCATTTATATATCCCCACTGTATGAGCGAGGCCCCGTTTTTCTCTGCGGCGGAAAGAGCTTGTTCAAATGTTTCCGGCTCCAGATAATCGTCTGAATCTATCATTATTATCCATTTGCCTCTTGTTTCATTCAGACCCCTGTTTCTTGCTGCGGCTGGCCCAGAATTTTTCTGTGTTATTATTTTTATTCTTGAATCCCTGGAGGCATATTTCTCAAGTATTTTTAGTGAATTATCAGTTGAGCCGTCATTTACTGCAATAATCTCAAAATCCGCAAAAGTCTGCCCGATTATTGAGTCAAGGCAGAAAGGCAGCCTGTTTTCCGAATTGTAAACAGGTATTATTACTGATATTTCAGGCACTCTGTCAGTTTTTTTATTATTCCGTTTGTTTTCCGGCATAATTTTATTATACATTAATATAGCAGGCATATTTTTGTGTTATATAGTGCCCTAATATTGATATTGAAAAAGCTGCTTTTTGCTTTAAATATAAGATTTTATTTAAAGCAGCATATTTGTAATATATGCCAGAACTAAGCATTATTATGCCAGTGTATAATTCAGCGGAGTTTCTGCGCCGTGCGCTTTCTTCTGTGCGAGGGCAGTTATTTAAGGATTTTGAATGTATAATAATTAATGACGGTTCGTCTGACAGTTCTTTAAGCATATCTGATAAATTTTCATCCTCGGATTCAAGGTTTAAAGTATACAATATAGAGCATTGCGGGGTTTCTGCGGCACGCAATTATGGCATTGCGCTGGCAAAAGGTAAATATATCACTTTTCTTGACGCTGATGACTGGATTGAGCCAGGACTATACGGAAAAGTTATAAATGCGGCTGATAAAACCGGGGCAGATATAATTCAGTGGAATTTCAAAGAAGAATATAAATTTCGCAGCAAAAAACAGAAACATATAAACGGAGGTTTTTTTTCTCCTTCTGAAAATACAGATTATTTTACAGGCTTTGTAACAACTTCCGCTGTGCGTCTTGAACTTATAGCTGAAAATTCCATACATTTTGAAAAAAAACTTTCCATAGGAGAAGATATACTTTTCAGCATGGAGTGCTTTCTCTGCTCTTCATTAAATTTTTTTATTGATGAATATCTTTCCCATTACCGTCTGAACGGAACTTCGCTTTCACATAATATATCAGCTGAAAGGATAATATGCTTTGAAACTGTTTTCAGGGCTTTTGAAAACAGCATGTCTGCCGAAGATTTAAAAAGAAATGAAGCGCTTTTGTTTAAGATAAAACTGATACTAAAAAAAATGGCTGTCGTTACGCTTCCGAGGCCAGACTATGAGCTTTTCCGCAGTGTTTTCCCGGAAATAAATGACAGAATCCTCAAGCTGCAGGGTCTTGAAGGGCTTGTTTTCCGCATGATAAACAGCGGGCTTGAGCCGCTTGTTACCTCAGCTGTGCTTGTTATAAAAAAGATTGATGCCAGATATTCTTAAAAACTGCTGTTTTTCTTCTTTGTTAAGCCCTATAAGCAGTGTGAATGAAGCATATATTGACATAAGCATTAAAAGATGGAAAATAAAACCTTTAAATCCGGAAATGTCTGGAATTATCTGTATTGCTGCGTATGTTGTGATAAATGCCGGAACAGCCGCTGTCAGCGGCCTTGCGAAACCGGCAAAAAGTTTTTTTATGCCAAGACCGATTTTTGAGTAATATATCATTGTCGCTATTCCGTTTCCTAAAAAAAGACATATTCCTGCGGCAGCTGCGCAGCCGTATTCATTAAAATAGCGCGACAGTATTATTTCTAAAATAAGCGCACAGAAAGCAGTTGTTAGGGTTATAGCTGACCTTTTTGAATGTCTGTTCAATGCCTGAACAGCCGGCAGCCCATTTATAATGCAAAAATCTGGTAGCAGGCCCGTTAATATTATGCCGCTTAACAGATAACACTGTTCAAAACCTGGGCCAAGCCAGATTTGTATAAATTCTCTGCCTAACAGAATAAAGCCGCAGGCAAACAGCAAGGTCAGCCTGAACTGAAGCCTGCCTGTTTTCCAGAAAAGGGCACGCACAGACTCAAGTCCGCCTTTTTCTGCAGCAGCGGCAAATGCCGGATAAAAAGTTCCGGCAGTCACATAATTTAATGCGATAAAAGCGTAAGAGAAGGAAAAAGACAGTGAATAATATGTTACTGATAACTTACCAGATATAATTCCTAATATGGTTTGTCCAGAACTCCACATTATCCTATCTGCAAGCATATTTAGAAAAATAAAAAAAGAGAATTTAAACATTTTTCCGCTTAATTGAGTAAAAGAAAAGGAAGGCCTTTCTGTTATGCCAAGATATCTGTGGCAGTAAAATACATATATGGATATAAGAAGAATCAGACATGCGATTTCTGTACTTATAAGCTGCGGTATCCCTGCGCTAAAATGAAAAACAAAAACAACCAATGACGGCTGAAGCAAAAGATGGACTATAGATGATGTTTTAAGAAAAATGAATTTTTCGTATGCAGTTATCAATGCTGTAAAAAGATTTCCAGCTGATGTGAGACCTATAAGCAGCACCATAAGTGGCATGGAGCTGCGCATTATTTGCAGATCACTTTCTGAGAGTATATGCCTGTAAAAAATAATAGCTCCGCAGCACAGAAGAGCACCTATTGCAATGGTTGAACAGACTATGACAGTGTATACCGAATATGAGTTTTTGACAGTTTCCTTTATTCTTTCATTATTTTCAGAAGCAAGCGCAGAAGAAAAAAAACGTGTTATTGTATTGTAAAAGCCGAAATCTATCAGGGTGAGAAAATTAACGAGCGCCCACATCATTTCGTAAAGACCATATTGTTCTTTGGATATGTATTTGATTATTATGGGGATATAAAGAAAGTTTACTGCCATTCTTGCGCCCATGTTTATATAAGACAGCACTATGCCGGCTTTTTTCTGGTCTTTAAGAAAAGCACCTTTTTCCATATATGTTCTCAATTATATCAAATGAAAAGTTTTGATTTTTTATTTTATATAATATAAATATGGCAAAAGATAATTCAGGACCAGGCATTCTTGTAATACTTTCACCTTTTATTATTGTTCTTCTTCTGCTTCTTTATCCGTTGTGGAAGATGGTTGTTAAAAATAATTCCAGTGATGTGGGAATTGATAACAAAGCATTCAGTGTGGACGCAGGAGTTGAGAAAAAGAATCTTTCCGGATATCAGCCCAGTCTTAACAATGGTGGATATAATGTCAGTTATACAGCTGGAAGTAATGAAACGGAGCGCGAGGAAATAGGGTGGGGAGCCAAAGAAGGATATCTTCTTGCCGTACTTGAACAGAATTCCTCGGATATCTCTCTGCTCAAAGAGCTTTACAATAATAAACATATGATACGTGGGTTCATGGCAAGGGAAAATGTGCAGGAATATCTGCTGTCTGCCGAGAATATAAAACGCCTTCTTTCCAACAAGGAGGAGGTTAATAAATTTCTTGCTGAACCTGGCATGAAAGCCCTGCTTGCCAGTCCGCAGGCTATGCAGACAATTCTTGACAGTGCTTTCGCAAATGCTCTTGTAAGCGAACCTGCGGCACAGGAGTTTATGAAGGACAGTGCGGCAATAGAGAATATTCTTACAGAGAACCGTAATCTGGTGCGGGTTATAAAAAAGCCTGCCGTAAAGAATTTTATTGTTAAAAATACAAAAACCGCTAATCTTGCAAGAGCCGTAGGCTGGAAATAATGCCATGCTGGTTTTCTATATGTCGGGTATATTTTAATTAGTATGTGAATTATGCTATAATTAAATTAAGATTTAGTAATTTGTCCAGAGGAATAAGAAATGAAAAAGAATATTCACCCTAAATACGAAGTCTGCAAGGTGACCTGTGCCTGCGGTAATACTTTCGAAACCCGGTCAATCAAACCGGCGATCAAAGTGGAAATCTGCTCCGCCTGCCATCCTTTCTTCACAGGCAAGCAGCGCTTTACCGATACTGCCGGCCGTGTTGACAAGTTCATGAAGAAATACGCAGCTACAGAAGGCAAGACTGTAGAGCGCAAGGCCAAGACAGTACGTGTTTCCAAGGTTGCGCCAAAGCATTATGCCAAACAGAAACCAGTGGAACTCCCTGTAAAGGGCGAGGCAAAAAAGACTGCAGCCAAGGCCGAAACACCAAAAACCGAAGAAGCGAAATAGTTTTCTCTTCAGAACAGGCGTTTTCTGTTATATGACGGGAAACGCCTGTTTTTTTATTTCCAGGGAATGAAATTTTTATGTTCGAAAAAGAACTGGATGCGGTAAAACGCGAATCTGATGAGCTGGAGGCAAGACTTTCCTCAGGTGGGCTTACGCCAGGGGAACTGCGGAAATTTTCCAGAAGACATTCTGAATGCCGCAATATACTCGATACTGCGGCTGAACTTGAGAATCTGCGTAAGACACTTGAGGATACGCGTCAGATAATTTCGGGAAACGACCGTGAACTTGCGGAAATAGCAGAACTTGAACTGCCTGAAATAGAGAGTAATGTGTCATCGCTTGAAGGCAGGCTGCAGACGCTTTTAATACCTCCGGATCCGGATGACGATAAAAATGTATATCTGGAAATACGCGCGGGTGCAGGTGGAGAGGAATCAGCACTTTTTGCTGCCGAACTTATGCGTATGTATACTCATTTTGCGCAGAGTATGGGTTTTAAGGCTGAGCTGCGTGATATCTCTGAATCTGGCCTTAAAGGCATAAAAAGCGCTGTGATGTATATATCCGGTGAAAAGGTTTATTCATGGTTCCGTTATGAAGGAGGCGTGCACCGCGTGCAGCGTGTTCCTGAAACAGAGGCGTCGGGACGCGTGCACACTTCAACAGTAACTGTTGCCGTAATGAAGGAAGCAGACGAGGTTGAGATTGTAAAGATAGACCCTAAGGATATACGTCTTGAAACCTGCCGTTCCGGCGGTCATGGCGGACAGAATGTAAACAAGGTTGAAACAGCGGTGCGGATTGTTCATATTCCTACAGGCATTGTCACGCAATGCCGTGAGGAACGCTCACAGGGACAGAACCGTATGAAGGCTCTTGCCATGCTGGCAGCGAAGCTTCAGCAGATGAAAGAGGAAAGCGCCGCTGATTCCGAGGCCGGGGAAAGAAAAAAACAGGTGGGAACGGGAGACAGATCCGAGAAGATACGAACCTATAATTTCCCGCAGAGCCGCGTTACCGATCACCGTATTTCAAAATCATGGCATAATATAGCGGAGATAATGAAAGGCGGGATAAAGAACATGCTTGAAGAAATAAGGGTGGAGGCCGGAAGGCTGAACAATGACGGCAGGACAGCTGCTTAGGGAAGCGGTTATACGTCTTAGAAATGGCGGTATTGATGAGCCTGAAGCCAATGCCGGCTGGCTGCTTGCTGCTGCATTGAAAAAAAACAGGCTTGATATTATATCTTCACCCCAGATACCTGTTTCTGCTGAAGAGCAGGATATTTTTGAAAGCTATATGCGGCAAAAAGAGGAAGGGCTCCCTCTTGCGTATATTCTGGGAACGCAGGAATTTATAGATATAACCCTTAAAGTTGACAGACGTGTGCTTGTGCCCCGCCCTGAAACCGAGGAAATGGCTGAACTTGCTGCGGAATTTCTTAAAAACAGAATTCAGTATATGAATCGTGCCCGTACGTGCGGAACTGTAAACATTCTTGATTATGGGGCGGGAAGCGGAGCCATAGGCTTATGGCTGCTTTCAAAATTTCCATCCGCGCGGCTTGCCGCTGCAGAAAAATCCCCGGAGGCTATGGAATGCGCCAGGGAAAACGCTGTTAATCTCGGTCTGGCGGACCGTATTGATTTTATTCTTACCTGTACGCCGGAATCTGTAGCCGGATCTTTTGATTTAATTGTTTCAAATCCTCCATATATCCCTTCCGGAATAATTCCTGGCCTGTCTCCAGAGGTACTGAGTGAACCTCATGTGGCTCTCGACGGTGGTATAGATGGTCTTTCAGTAGCGAGACTTGTACTTAAAGAGGCCGGGCGGCTGCTTCTGCCAGGTGGAGGACTTTTTATGGAACTGAGTGGCGGAGACCCGGAGCGCCTGCAGCGGGAAATTATTCCGGGAATATGGGAAAATACGGCAGCAGAACAGGATTTTAGCGGACAGAAACGCTTTTTCACGGCGGTTCGGGCAGGGAATATCTGCCAGGCGGAATAAATGGATCTATTTGTCATAAACGGTGGGAAAAAACTTTCAGGTGAGACAACTATCAGTGGCTCAAAGAACGCTGCGCTACCGGTACTTTTCGCCACGCTGCTCACAAAAGAGCGCTGCGAGATAAAGAATGTCCCGGAACTAAGAGATGTGCAGTCGACTTATGAACTGCTTAATTATCTGGGAAAAAACTGTTTTTACGGATATGGAACTTTTGTGACAGGCGAACATTCCGCACTCAATCCTGTTGCGCCTTACGAACTTGTGCGCAAAATGCGTGCTTCAATTCTGGCTGCCGGACCACTTACAGCCCGTTTCGGACATGCGCGTTTTTCGCTTCCCGGAGGCTGTACGATAGGTGTACGCCCAATAGATATTCATCTTGATGGATTCCGTCAGCTGGGTATTGAAATATCACATGAGAAAGGCGATGTCGTAATGACAGCCAGAAAACTGCACCCGGCGCATATAAAATTACGTTTCCCGTCTGTCGGGGCCACAGAGAATCTGATGATGACTGCTTCGCTTATAGAAGGCGAAACAATTCTTGAGAACTGTGCCAGGGAGCCGGAAATAGAAGACATAGCCGCTGTGCTTGTAAGGATGGGGGCGTCGGTGGAAGGTGCAGGAACATCCACAATCAGGATATGTGGCGCCCCTGAACTGAAAGGATTTACTCATACCGTAATGCCTGACCGTATTGAAACAGGAACATTCATACTTCTCTGCGCAGCTGCCGGTGGAAAAATAAAACTTTCAGGAGCAGATCCACGGCCTCTTTCTGCATTGATAAGAGCGGTAAGAAAAGCAGGTGTGAAAATATACTGTGGCAGAGACTCGATAACCGTAGATGCAGAAGTTTCCAGACCGAAGCCTGTAAATATTGTTACAAAGCCGCATCCAGGATTTCCAACTGATCTTCAGGCGCCATGGATGGCTTTTATGTCCCAGTGCGCCGGTGAATGTGAGGTTCATGAAAAGATTTTTGAGAACCGCTTTATGCATGTGCCGGAACTGATGCGCATGGAAGCCAATATAACGGTTTCAGACCGTAAAGCCATTATTCATGGAGTTCCGGGGCTTGTAGGCGCACCTGTGATGGCATCGGATCTGCGCGCCGGCGCTGCGCTTGTAGTAGCCGCTGCCGCCGCCCGTGGTACAAGTGTAATACGTCGTATATATCACATAGACCGCGGGTATGAGAAACTTGAAATGAAACTGCGTGATCTGTGTGTCGATGTACGTCGCAGAAAGGATGACGGTACTGTAAAATAGATTTATATTTTATGTTTGAGATTTGAGTTGTGATGATATGAATTTTGAGGAATCATTGAAATATCTGATCTCCCGGCAGGGAAAAGGAAGCAAAGGCGGCCTTGTGGCCGTGCGTGCCGCTCTGCGCAGACTTGGAGATCCGCAGAAAAAGTTCAGATCAGTTCATGTAACAGGAACCAATGGCAAAGGTTCCGTGTGTGCCCTGCTTGAATGCGCCTGCCGTTCCGCCGGAATGCGTACCGGGCTTTTCGTATCGCCGCATATACTGTATTTTACGGAAAGACTACAGATAAATGGCTGCAGAATACCACGTGACAGATTTGCTGATTTATGCGGAAGGGCCGCTGCAGCGGGACCTGAACTCAGTTTTTTTGAGCTGCTTACCGTAATGGCTTTTATGTATTTTGCCGAGGAAAATACGGATATTGCTGTGATTGAGGCCGGTATAGGCGGACTTCTGGATTCCACAAATGTTCTGGAAAATCCGGTTTTAAGTATAATAACTTCTGTGTCGCTTGATCACAGACAACAGTTGGGCGGCACGGTGCGTGAGGTGGCTTTTCAGAAAGCCGGAATAATAAAACCGGGGGGAGTATGTCTTGCGCCCGCTTCTGTCGCACCTGAAGCCAGGGAGGAAATTGAAAAGGCGGCAGCCGCTGCCCACGCGAAAGCTGTTTTCTTCAGCCCTTGTTTCGACATACATTCACATAACTGGGACAAGGGAGACATGATCCTGAAGCATAAAAGTACCGGGGCGTTGTTTCCATATGCTATTCAGGGGGATGCACAGGTTTCAAATGCTTCTCTTATCTGGGAAGCCGTACAGATTCTTTCTGAAAATGGATTCTGCGTCAGCCGTGCAGATGCTGTTCAGGCTTTCCGTCGTGTAATCTGGCCGTGCCGTTTCCAGATAGTTCATGCCGGAAATAATTTCAACAATGCTGTTTTTGTCCTTGACGGGGCACATAATCCGGAGGCAGCCGCGGCATTCTGCCGCACATGGAAGAACTCCCCTTTCTGTGCCGGAAAACCGGCTTATGTCATGGCAGTAATGAAAGACAAGGACAGGGCTTCAGTGCTTAGACAGCTTTCCGTATTTGACGGCAGATTTTATTTTACACGTACGGAATCTGAACGTTCGGCTCCACCGGAGGAACTGGCAAAGGAATTTCTGATGTTGAAACCCGGTGCGCAGATTTCTGTTTTTGAGAATCCGGAAGATGCTATAAAAAAAGCTTCGGAAAACGGAACTGTGGCTGTTATCGGTTCTTTTTATCTGGCAGGGGCTGTGCTGCTGCTTATTAAAACTGCTGAAAACAATCATCTGATGACTGAAGAATAATAAAAGAAAGGAGAATTTATGACAGGAATAGGCATAGACATAGGCGGAACGAATACAAAACTTCTGGTTGCTGACGAAAAAGGGAATATTGTTTCCGTTTCCCGTTTCCCTACGGAGGCGGAAAAAGGACCGGAAAATTTTATAAAAAGACTTGCAGCAGCGGTGGCTGAAATAAAGAATGAATGCCCAGAGCCTCCGTCGGCTATCGGCATAGGTGCTGCCGGAGATGTTGATCCGGAAAAAGGAATTCTCCGTTATGCCCCGAATCTCAAATGGCACAATGTGCCACTGACGAAGCCGGTGGAAGATGCAACGGGACTGCACTGTGTTATGGAAAATGACGCCAATATGGCCGCATGGGGTGCGTATGTTATGGAACTTGGGCGGCAGCCAGGCTGTACGGCGCTGGTACTTACCATGGGAACGGGCATAGGCTCCGGCATAATAATAAATGGCGCATTGTTTCACGGTGCTACGGGAACCGCAGGCGAGGCCGGACACCTTACTGTAGAGCGTGGTGGCCGTTTATGCAACTGCGGGAAACGTGGATGTCTTGAGGCATACTGCGGAAGTATTGGCATTATACGCCGTGCGTCAGATGTGATTCCTGATCAGGCGGAATATATAAGAAAATATAATCCAGGTGGAATCTTTGATCCTTACACTCTTACAAAGGCATACGAGGCCGGGGATGAAACAGCGGTAAAAATATGGAATGATACAGGACGCTATCTGGGCTGGGGCGTAGCTGACCTGATACTGCTTTTCAATCCTGATTATATAGTCCTTACAGGAGGAGTTTCCAAGGCAAGGGACAAATTCCTGCCTTCAATGCTTGAAGTTTTCAAGGGACAGTCAATATCCACACCTTTTGAGAAGGTTCAGATAAAAGCTTCAGATAATCCTGAACTGGGTTCAATAGGCTCGGCGCTTTTCGGGCTGGAGCATTTACGCGGCTGATAAATCATGCGTGCCGTCCTGCTTGCCTTGTTTATTCTTTCTGCAGCTTTTCCGGAGGCGCGGGCTTACGACCTGCCGTCTTCAACCGGAACGCACAGGGTAGAATTCGAGGCAGATGAGGCATCGTTCAATGAATACACACGTATAATCGGCCTCTCCGGGCATGTAAGACTGCAGGAAAAGGATGCAGATAATCATGTAATGAAAATTATACGGGCGAAGGAGGTTTCGGTTGATATGAATAATAAAACCGTAACCTCCCCGTCTGATTTTGTAATAGACTCGTCAACAGGTTCTATTTATGGCAGAAGCGGTACTGTTGATTATGGAAAAAACAAGGGTACGATAAAAGACGCACGTTTCATATACGGTACGTTCACTTTCAGGGGAAAGGAAGTCTCATTTGATGAAAACAGGTATGTGTACAGGAAGGCAAGCCTTACCAGCTGTGATGCAGAGCCTCCTCATTACAGACTTAAGACATCTGTAATAAAAATAGTTCCGGAGCGTTATTTCCTGGCTTATAACTGTCTGCTTTATCTGGGAAAAATTCCGGTGTTCTATTTTCCTGTACTTTACAAGCCGGATGGAGAGGGAACACCATTTACAACATATCTTTTCCCCGGATATGATTCGCGGAACGGTCCGTATCTCAAGGCGAATTTTGCATATAAAATAAACCCGGAAACCAAGGTGAAGGTATATCTGGATTATTTCAGTAAAAAGGGAATAGGTACCGGCGGGGAATTTGATTTCCGTCGTCCTGAAAAGAATATAACCAATATTTCTGCCTACCGTATACGGGAGAGTGGCGAGTCTTTTGACCGCTGGGCACTTACCGGCGGATACTGGCATTCATTTAACAATTATAATGAGTCTGCCAGTGCCCATTATTATAGCCAGTCGTATTTCCGGCTTCTTTCGGATCCACAGTTCAATAATCACTATTTCCGTAGTAATCCTTTTGCCGTAAGTGATGACAAATACGCCAGCGTGGCCTTTACAAGGCAGAGCAGATACACAATAACGAGATTAAGCGCCCGCCGTCGTGATATTATGCCGGACGATACAGCAGAAGATTTTATACGCGAGGAAGAATCATCGCCAAGATTTGATTTCTTTGCAGTGCCTTTCAGTATTAAGGGACTTCCCTGGCTTAACTCTTTTAGCGCGTATGTTGAAAGCGGAAGAGAACATGCTTACGAGGATTATCAGAAAAAAGGAAAAGCGGAGTGGACTGTTTATAAATCCATACCGCTTTTAAGACATATTACTCTTGCGCCTTCAGCTTTTGTCAGTGAAAGTATGTATCTGTCAACCTCGACAGCAATGCCGGATGAATGGACAGGACGCTACGGCGGTAAAGTAAATCTGCGACTTGACCAGCGCTGGGGTTCGCTGGATCTTGGGTATGCGCATACACAGCGTATGAGAAATAGTGTCTGGAAGGATGATCTTGACTCAGAAGACAAAGGACAGGAGCGCCGCGGACTGTATGCGGATCTTTTCATTGTACCTGATTATAAGACATATTTCCGCGCAAGAAGCGGATATGACACGAGGGATTATTTTTCGGCCTCTGCTCATGACCGTATTCAGCCACTTGTTACTGAAATTTCATATTCTCCGTCGGCATATTCAAATTTCTTTGCACAGGATACATATGATTTTCATGGCAGCAGCAATAGTTTTATAATGCAGGGCCGCATTGGAAACAAGGAGAATTATTTCGGCCTCGGACTTTCAAATTATTCATCAGCTGGTGGCGACGACGGAGCGTGGATATTCCATAATACTTTCGGAATAAGATTTTATCCAAAAGCTACATGGAGGCTTGAAGGAATACTTCGTATGCGTACTGTGGCAGATGAGGGACATAATAATTCTCTCAGATTTTTTGAAAAAACCGTAAGCCTGTATAAGGATTTTCATGATTTCCGTACAAGGCTCAGTTTCCGTTCAAGGCCCGGCGGAGTGAAAGATGTTTTTTTTATAGTTACTCTAAAGATGAATGAACCACAGAAAGAGGATCTTGAGCAGAAGGCAAAGGAATACTGGAGACCATGGAGAGAAGATGGTGCGGACAGGGATTATTGATGATAATGACTGTTGCAGCCGTAAACTGAAAGCCACAGTTTAATGCGGACAATAATCAACGGTATTTGACGCCTTATGATACAGTATTTTAAAAATCATAAGGAATTTTAAGAAGAATTATATGGAAAAATCAGAAAAAGAAACAGTGAAAAACAATATTGGTGACCACGGAATATCCGGCGATGCTGCGAAGGCGGGGACGTCTGTTCTGCCGAAAGTAAAACTTTCACATGCACCGGCCGGTCCGAATGCCTACCGGCGCATGATTGCCGATGTGGACAGAAATGCCAGACAGGGGGATCTTGTATCTGTTTATGACAAAAACGGCAATATTTATGGCATTGGGCTTTACAATCCGCACAGCCAGATAAGCCTTAGAATACTTACCCGTGAGAATCCATTGGAATTTTCCATAGATGCCTATCTTAAAGAGAAAATAGGCCGCGCCGTTGAACTGCGCCGTGATATTCTGCATATTTTTGATATAAGCAGTGCCTGCCGTCTGGTACATGATTATGCTGACGGTCTTCCAGGTCTTACAGCTGATTATTACCGCGACAATATAGTGCTGGAGTTCTATTCAGTCGGTATGTACAGGCTTGCTTCTAAAATAGAGGCGGCATTCAGGGAATATTTCCCGAATGCGGTATTCCATCACCGGGCTACTTCATATACACAGGAAATGGAAAATTTTGAACTTCCTGTCCCGGCTGAGGGTGGCCGTACAGGCAGGGTACGCATAACGGAAAACGGCGTTCAGTTTGAAGTTAATCTGCGTGCCGGATTTAAAACAGGCTTTTTCTGTGATCAGCGCGAGAACAGGCAGTTTGTTGCTTCCTTCGCAAAGGGAAAGACATTTCTGGATCTCTGCGCGTATACAGGCGGTTTCGGCATATACGCTGCAAAAGCCGGAGCTTCCGAAGTAACCTGCGTTGAACTGGACCCTGATGCATCAGCCCAGTCAAAACGCAATGCCAACATCAATGGGGTTAAGATAAATGCCGTATGTGGAGACGCATTTATGTATATGCGCCAGATGATAGAGAACAAACGCAGATATGATATTGTTGTGCTTGATCCGTATAAACTTATTTCAAGCCGCACGGAATATGAGCGCGGACTGTTCAAATACCGCGATTTCAACCGTATAGCTCTTTCGCTTGTAAAAAAAGGCGGAATATTCGTTACCTGCTCATGCAGCGGGCTTGTTGATATGAAGGAATTCTCATGGATACTGCGTGGTGCGGGACATGCTGCCGGAAGAAAAATACAGATGCTTCGTAAATCCGGTGCAGGAGGAGATCATCCTGTAGCTGCAGAATATCCGGAAGGAGAATATCTGAAGTGCATAGTCTCCCGCGTTGACTGATTGTATCAATAGAAAAAAATTCCGGTTTACAGGACTGATGTATATAACAGTACCTTGCGGTAATTTATGCTAAAATAAAAATGGAGGCAAAACTATGAAAAAAATGTTCATTCTTGACACAAATGTTCTGATACATGATCCGCTTTCCTTTACCAGATTTGAAGATAACACAGTAATAATTCCTATATCCGTAATTGAGGAATTAGATCGTTTTAAGGTTCATTCCGACGAGCGTGGCCGTGCTGTCCGTGTTGTTTCCCGCAAACTGGATGAATTGCGCTCCAAAGGCCGTCTCAATGAAGGCGTTAAAATGGATAACGGCGGAACCCTTATTGTGGAACTCAACCGTGAGAATACCCTGCCGAAAGAGCTCAGTTTCGCGGAGATGGACAACCGTATTCTGAACAATGCATGGTGGCATCTTAAAAAGAAGCATAAAGTAGTAGTAGTCTCCAAGGATATAAATCTGCGTCTTAAAGCAGAGGCTCTCGGACTTAACGTTCAGGACTACACAACTGACAAGGTAAATGTTGATGAGCTTTACCGTGGAATTTCCGAACAGGAAGTACCAGCAGAAGTCATTGACGGGCTGTACAGGGATAAAGAGATAAAATGTCCGGTTGAAGGTCTTGCGCCAAACGAATTCGTAGTCCTGCGTGCACACGAAGACAACAAGAAAACTGCAATAGCCAGGGTAAGCAGGGATGTATCCAAAATGCATGTGCTTGCTTCCGAGCCGGCCCCGTGGGGAATAAAGGCCCGCAGCAAGGAGCAGCGTTGTGCCATGGAACTGCTCATGGATCCTTCAGTTAATCTTGTTACCCTTTTAGGATCTGCCGGCACTGGCAAAACCATTATTACGCTTGCATGCGGACTTCAGCAGGCTGTTGAGCAGAATCTGTACCGCAAACTAATAATATGCCGTCCTATTGTCTCTGTAGGAAAGGATATAGGTTTCCTGCCAGGTTCCAAAGATGAAAAGCTTGCCACATGGATGGGAGCAATCTATGATAATCTGGAAATTCTTATGGATAAGAAACATTCTGAATCGTCATCGGACAAGGTTCAGTATCTCATTGATAATGAGAAAATAGAGATGGCCTCTGTATCTCATATACGCGGACGTTCACTGCCTGGACAGTATATGATTGTGGACGACGCACAGAATCTTACTCCGCATGAGATGAAAACGATTCTGTCCCGTGCCGGAGAAGATACCAAGGTTGTTGTTACCGGTGATCCGTATCAGATAGACAGCCCTTATCTTGATGTCGCTTCCAACGGTCTTACATACCTTGTATCAAGAATGCGCGGACAGGATATTTACGGTCATCTTACATTCTCCAAGACAGAGCGCAGCAGGCTGGCCGGTCTTGTGGCGGAACTGCTCTGATATTTCCGTAAAATATAAAAAGCTGGGTGACAGATACTGTCATCCAGCTTTTTTTATGACTGTTATGTGAAACTAAAGCGGTATTTCCCCTGTAAGTTCAAATGACAGGGAATCAAATAAAATATCAAGCTGCTGTTCAGGATCCTTTCCGACAGTCTGTGCCGCTGCAAAAGACAGAAACTGTCCGCCATTTTTCTGAATCTGCTCTTTCAGTGTATTCAATCTGTCATCTGAATATTGCCAGTTCAGGGTATTTGCCAGGTATGAATAGTCTTTTTCCGCTTCTGAATCATTATGTGTTGCTGAAAAAGCAATGAATCGGTAGAAATGAGCTGAATTGCTGCATTTGCCGCTGCAAAGCTGTTCTGCTATTTTCTCCGCAGCATTGAAATTTCCCACTGACATATACGTAATGCCGGCATTTATTTTTCGTTTTTCATATGAGGGTATATCTGCTATCCTGTAAAATCCTGGTTTAACGGTTACTGTATCGTGGGTTTCATATTTCATGATTGTATGGAAGCGGTATGGGTAGGATATTGTTTTAAAAGGTATCATGTTTTCTGTTTTCCACTCTTTTTTCTCTTTGCTGAATGCAAGTGCTTCCGGCGGTATGTAAAAAAGTTTTTCTGTTATCTGTGTTTCCGGGCCGGCGGAAAAATATTTACGCATAAGATCACGTCTCTGTAGGGAAATACCTGAATTCACAATGTATCTGCCTTTAATCTCATTCTGGGATTTTACAAGAAATGCCCATTCAATATCATTCGATCTAAGATTGTTTTTAAGAGAGTAAGATGTAACAAGATTCAGTACGGTGTATACAGATACAAAAGCTGTTATCGTGACAATACATAAGGGTTTTAAATTACCATATCCTTTCTTTTCCGCAGCGTCAAGTATGGATTTTACAGAAAAGCAGCATAAAGCCGAGAAAGGAATAAACATAAAAAGACGGTGCCGTATAAAATGCAGAGGGTAAATATCCTGCCACCGGTAAATAATGGCATTATAAAAAAGAATCAGAAAAAACAGAAAATGCAGGTCATTGAAAAAATGTTTCCAGTTTATGCGTATGATTTTAAGACAGTACAGCCCTGTGGCAAGAAAAAGCAGAACAACCAGGCATTCTACGCTGAAAGCGGAATTTTCTGAAGGAAAATTCCCTGCAGGATTTCCGGAAAAAATTAAAGCGATATTTTCCTGTATTATCTGCATATTAAAATTTGTAAGCGGAGATTTCCGATGAAAAAGTCTGATTGAAGGATATGAAAGCTGAAAACAGAAACATAAAGTCATTAAAGACAAACCTGCGGCAGAAATAAGTATTAGCGGATTTTTTAAATTTATTTCCTTCGGATTTTTTATCCTGTTTATAATCAGATATGCAGCCAGCATAAAAAGTACCGGTGTCTGTTCAACCCTGCACATTATCGATAGAATGGAAGAAGCAGAAAACCATACAAGATCCCCGTATCCATTATTGTTTTTTCTTAGGAATGACACAAAAGCAGCAAGTGAGGAAATAAAAATAAAAACTGCAGCGGATGTCGTGCTGAAAGCTGAGGCATTGAGAAAGGTGTGAAAATTGAGAAAAAGAACTGCGGTTCCTGCAAGTGAACCGATGCTTCCGGCCCCGGCGTATCTGGCCATGGCAAAAAAAAGCAGCATTGAAAAAAGAGGAATTATTCTGTTTGTATCAAGTATTGCCTTAAGACTATAATTACTGGCCCTGTCAATAATATCTTTTAGAAAAACCGGTGAGATCTCCTTGTAGCTGAACAGCACATTGTTATTATGGGAATCTATCTCTACAGATGTGAAATCATGATTGTTGTCATAACCGCCACGTATGGATGAGGTGAAATTGCCGTATAGCATAACTGCCGCAACAAGCAGTAGTACAAATACATTAATCCTGTTTTCTTTTTTATAAAAAGAATAGAGAAAGCGCGCTGTACAGAACAGTGTTATCAGCCATGAACATTCCATCAGAATTTTCAGAAAGGATTTAAGAATCATAGCAATATTCTATAAAAACGATTCTGTCAGAACAAAAATATTGTAGGGGCCGGAATCTGTAAGGGTTTGACACCTGAATAATGTTTTATGTTTAATCTTTATAAAAACAGTTTACTGATATGAAAAGAAATATTCCGGAAAAGAATAATATACTGCCTAAAATAAGAAAGGATTACCGTTTTACTGGTCTGCTGGTATTTGCCATGGCGCTTATTGCCGAGATGCTTATTTTTATTAATGCGCAGAGTGGCAAACTTGCTGAAAAGCTGTCAGATGATTTTTCACTGCTTCTGATAGCAGAGAATGGATATTCCCAGTCTGCCATGGAGAATCTGCGTATAGATATAGAGAATGTCCCGGGTGTTGAAAAAGCTGTTTTTACCGGAAAAAAACAGCTTCTGGAAAGGCTTAAACAGGAAGATCCACAGTTGGTGGATTCAGTGCTTTCCACAGGTGGAAATCCACTGCCTGATACCTGGGAGGTAAAGGTCAGGCCGGATTACCTGCTTAATCTTGAAGATATTGCTGCCTCGCTTCTTGTTTTTGACGGGGTTGCTGATGTACAGTATAAAAAACAGGAGGCCTGGGCTGTAAGACATCTGCTTTTCTACAAACATCTTACGGCAGTAGCCCTTTCCATAGCAGGGTTTGTTTTTATAGTTTTTGTTATAATTGTGCTTGCTCATGAAAATTCAGTGACAGCCGCATTCAGTGCTTTTACAACTGGGGATCTGCCTTTTGTCCTGTCCGGTATTGCTGCCGGTGCGGCAGCCCTGATGGCCACAGTTGTTTTTCTGTATCCGGTTAAGGCAGAAAGTCTTTTCTGGTCCTGGACCTCACCGGCTGCGCAGACTTTATTTATTATATGCTGTGCTTTTGTAAGCTGGGCGCTTAGAAGATGGAAACTGCGCCGTTGAATATTCACATGTTTAAAGAAAACCGTTCCAATATGAATGGCTGCGGAATGATCTTATCAGCTGTTTTGCTGGTATTTATATCTACAGGAATTTATACTGTTCCGGTTTGCGCGCAGACAAGTTCCAGCCAGACCCGGTCACAGATAGCTGCCACGGAAAAAAAACTTCAGGATAACAGAAACCGCCAGAAGAAGCTTGATTCAGAGCGTAAGAATCTTCAGTCACAGCTTTCACAGCTGGAAAATTCCAAAAAAAAGAACGCTGAGAAGCTGAAGGAATTGTCGCAGAAACTTGAGCAGAATAAAAAAGACTCAGCCGAACTGCATAAGAATCTGGATTCTCTTGAAGCTGCAAGAAAAAGACTTTCCGGAGATTTTTCAGGTGTTTTTCTTCTGCAGTTCAGGCATAAGACCGGAGCTTCTGATTATTACGGAAGCAGCGACATTCCGAAAAATCTTCTTTTAAGGGGAGTCCTTCTTGAGACATTTTCCAGACTTGACCGGGTTAACTGGGAGAAAGGACAGGCGCAGAAAAAAGCAGAAAGGGTTGACCGTGCGGGAAAAACACTTGAGGATGGCCGGGTTTCCGTTCAGCGCCAGCAGAATTCAGTAGACAGCAGAAAGAAAGGTCTGCAGAAGGAAATAGGGAAAAAAGAAAAAACAAAGCAGACACTTCTGGCTGAGGAAGCAAGACTTAAGGAAGCAAAAGCCTCACTTGAAAAACTATTCCGCGCGGCGCAGGCAAGAGAGGAAGAGGAAAGAAAAAAGGCTGAAACTGCTGCCAGGAGCAGCAGCAGGAATGACAAAAGCAGTTCCACACAGCAGAAGCAGACTGTCACAGCTTCGTCAAAATCATCCTCAATGCCCATTCCTTCTCATTCACTTTCATGGCCGGCCGAGGGTTCAGTAATAGAGCCTTATTCAAACATGATGCCCGGTGTAAAGATAGCTGTACCGCAGGGGCAGACCGTAAAAGCTGTTATGGCCGGCAAGGTCGACTCTGTTGAACACAGTGGTGATGTACTGGGCAGAATGGTGCTGGTAAGGCACGGAAACGGCCTTGTAACTGCATACGGGCTGCTTGAAGATGTCCGTGTCAGTAAAGGTGAGGCTGTGGGGGCCGGAACCGTTCTGGGACGCGCAGGAAAAGACCGGGAGGAAATCAACAGCAGATATCCAGGAAAGAAATTCTACTGGTTCTTCCTGCTTTTCAACGGAAAACAGCTTAATCCATCAGACTGGCTACGTTAAAAACAGGCTTCCGCCGTAGAAAAAAAGAGTTTTCCTGAAAATAAAAAATAAATATAATATATTAGTGTCTATGCATTATCTGCGCATGACACTGATTATGGAGATTTTATGAATAAGTTCCGCAGACTGTTTTCTGTTACCGTTGCAGCGTTTTTTATCGGTGTTGCTTTCCCCTATGTGAATCATGCCATGGATAAAACCTATGAGGGGCTTAAAATACTTATTGACGTAATGACCCTTATACGCAATAATTATGTGGAGACTGTGGAACCGAAAAAGCTTATTTACGGTGCGGCGAAAGGTATGACAGCCACACTGGATGATTATTCTGTTTTCATGGAGCCTGAAGAATACGCCAGAATAAAAAGTGATACTGACGGTGAATTTGGCGGGTTGGGGATACGCGTGGAAATGCGCGATGGATGGCTTACAGTGGCTACGCCAATGCCGGGAACCCCTGCATGGAAAGCGAAAATAATGCCCGGAGACAGAATTATCAAAATAGACGGAGTAAGCACAAAAGACCAGAGCCTTGAGGATTCCGTGAAGAAAATGAGAGGAGTTCCAGGAACACCGATAAAGATAACAATTTCACGTGCTGAAGATAAAGACGGACAGAAACGCATTGAGAAAGAAATTTCCATGAAGCGTGAGATCATTGTGTCAGATAACGTGAAATGGCATATGATAGATGACAAGGTGGGATATATAAAAATAATAGAATTCACCGGTCATGTTACTGAAGATTTTCACAAGGCCATGCGCCAGATGCTTGACAAGGGTATGGATTCACTGATACTTGATCTGCGCTATAATCCTGGCGGGCTTCTTAATGGCGCCATAGACATATCGAAGATGTTCCTCGGTGACAAAAAAATGATTGTATATACAAAAGGCCGTAAACAGGAAAATTATCAGGAATTCCGTGCCGGTTCAAAAGCCCCATATCCTGATATACCGCTTATTGTACTTGTCAACCGTTTTTCCGCTTCATCGAGCGAAATAGTATCAGGTGCGCTTCAGGATCACAAACGCGCCATAATTTTAGGCGAGCGTTCATACGGAAAGGCCAGTGTGCAGTCCATGATACCGCTTTCGGACGAATCCGCACTCAAGATAACAGTTGCAAAATATTATACTCCCAATGGCCGGTCTATTATGAGGGATCCTGAAAAGAAAACAGGCGGAATAGTTCCTGATTTTACAGTAACGCAGACACTTGAAACAGAAAAGAAACTTCTGCTTCAGGAGCAGAAAGATGATGTTTATTATCCCGAAGAAAAATCTTCTGAAGGCAAAGCCGGTACAAAAGCAGAAAGCAAAGATAAAAACGCAAAAGATGTAAAGAAGGCTGAAAAGACACCTGCCGGCAAAGAGGCAAGAGTAAAAGATGAGGTAATAGAGCGTGCTGCTGAAATACTGCGCGCCCGCGATGTGCTTGGAAAACTGTCTGAAATGAAGAACAGTGCAACACAGGCGAAAAAGGAGGAAACAGCGGAAAAGAACAAAACTGTTTCCGGAAAATAAAACTGCAGAAATAGAACATGAAGATTCTGGCAATTGAAACAACCTGCGATGAAACCTCTGCCGCAGTGCTTGAGGATGGAAGACTGTTGTCAAATTATGTTCATACGCAGATACCTCTGCACAGTGCATATAATGGCGTCGTACCGGAACTCGCAAGCCGTGCGCATCTGGAAAAAATGCCGTATGTGCTGAAAAAAGCTCTTGCCGTTGCCGGAATAAATGAATACAAAAAGAATTGTGTGGATGCGGTGGCATTTTCCAGGGGACCAGGGCTTCCAGGCTCACTTATGGTTGGACGTGTCGCCGCAGAAACAGCTGCGGAACTGGCTGGGGTGCCTCTTATAGGGGTAAATCATCTTGAAGGTCATCTGCTTGCCTGTGAATTTGAAAACTGTAGAATAGCGCATCCCCTGCAGTTTCCTCTTATAGGTCTTCTTGTGTCCGGCGGGCATACGGAAATGTGGCTTGTGCGCGGCTATGGAGATTACAGAATTATAGGCCGTACACGGGACGATGCTGCCGGTGAGGCATTTGACAAGGTTGCGAAACTGCTTAAACTTCCGTATCCGGGCGGCCCAGAGGTTGAAAGGCTTGCTTCGGAAGCAGCCGGAGAAGGACCACGTTTTCCACGCCCATATATGAAAGGAACATGGGAATTTTCATTCAGCGGGCTCAAAACATCTGTAAGTTATTATCTTCAGAAGAATCCACAGCCTGACATAAGTGAAAAACGCCTTATATGCAGGGCATTTCAGGATGCTGTTATAGAAACACTTGTAAGAAAGGTTTCGGAAGCTGCAGAACATTTCGGTGTGAAACGTGTGGCCATAGGAGGAGGAGTTTCAGCTAATTCGGCATTGCGCAGGGCGTTCTCTATGCTTAAGGATCTTGAAATAAGATTTTCTGAAAAGCAGTACTGCTCCGACAATGCTGCAATGATAACACTCTGTGCATTACGGCGCATTCAGGCGTGCAGATGGAAAAACAGCATAAAGGCGGACCCTGTTCTCGAGAACGCCTCATGGAGGGTAAAATGAAAGTCTGGCTTCTGTCTGATTATGACAACAGAAAACATCAGGCTTTCCGCGGTCTGATATACCGCTATACCTCCGGAGCTTCCGGGGATATAAAAATAGAGGTAAAAAGCCGTACAAATCTCTGGCGCAGCCTTTTTGCGCATCTGCGCGATGCAAGAAACAATCCATTGCCGGATGTGCTTGAACTGCCGCTAAACTGGACACGCCGTTTCGCCTCGCTCGGTGTCCTTGCTGACCTTAAGCCTCATGTCAGATATCTTGCCGAGAAAGCATATCTTCCTGCTGTGATGGCTGAACTCTGCAGACATGGCGATTCGGCAATTTACTCTGTTCCATGGTGGCAGAAATCGCCTGCCCTCTATTATCGTGAAAAAGTACTTAAGGATTTCTGTAGTGACCCTGCTGCCGGGTTGTCCACATGGAAAGGTTTCCGCCGTATTCTGGACCGGCTGGCAGAAACATCCAGGTTCCATAATCACAGGCTTCTTTCGATTCCCGGTTCTTCAGGTCCTGTAAGTCTGGGGGAAGTACTTCCTCATATATGGGGACGTCGTGGCGGGCTTTATTCAGATGATTTTACACGGGCAACATTTACGCGTGATGAAACCATCGGAGGAATACAGGACTGGCTTGATCTTGCCATAGACGGATATGTACGCCTTTTCAGTCAGGACCGTTTTGATAACGGGTATCTGCCTGACGAGGATTGTGTATTTATGCTTTCCTCCCGCAGACCATCGTATCTTGGAGGAAAAATGAAACTGCTGCCTTACCCTGGCTGTGCGGGGGGAGGAGGGCTTCTGCTTGTCAATAATCTGGCGGTTTCCTCAACATCTCTGTGCCAGGATGAGGCTTTTTCGCTGGTTTCATGGCTTTCCGATGGACTTAATGCCGGAATATTCGCAGATTATTTCGGCGTTTTTCCATGCTGTACTGCTGCTTTCGAATCGAGAATATCCAGAGACAGAGAGTCAGATGTCCTACGCCGTATATATTCCAGTCCGGAAGTGCTTCCGAATTTTTCTTTCTATCCTTCAGCAGAACTGCTGCTGCAGAATCTGCTATGGAAACTTTCGCTTAAAATTTCTGAAGGTAAATTCCTGCAGGAGGATCTGCGCCGCGAGCTTATAAAAGCACAGGGAGAGGCTGATTATCTGCTTACGCTTGACTGATATATGAAGAAATCACAGGGCAACATATTTATCAATGACAACACTGGCGGATATGCGTCGTTTATACGCGATGCACTGTCCAGGCTTGCTGCCGGTTTCCCTGTTGACGGAGCCTCGTATTATGAGTATGACAGCCGTTATAAACTGCTGCACCTGCGTGTATGCAATGCCGGCGGGTTTTCATATGACCATGAGGATCATATAAGGCCAGAGCCTGGAACACCTGTTTTCCGTGCGCTTGAGAAAATGGAGCCTGTATCCGCTACACTTCCATGCGGTATACATCTGTATTATCCTTTTCTGTTTGAATGTGATGAGTATTCCGCTCCGAGATTTGGCCGGTCTGTTTCCGTATCGCGTATAGGACTGATACGTCTGGAACGACGTAGCGGTCATAATGATTTTACCAGTGAGGAAATAGAGAATATTTCCACTTTTATGGAAAATCATCTGGTTAATTATTACCGGTATGAATATGCCTCTCTACGCAATACTCATGAGAAGAATCTCAAGGCGGTTACATCCCTGGCAGAAGTTTTTGCCAAAAGCCTTAACAAACAGTCCCGTATAGAGGCCGCAGATGAAAAAGGAAAAAGCCAGAAAAGTGATGATAGTCTGCGCGCCATTCTTTCCGGAGTACAGATGCATTTTGGTTTTGACCGGGTGAGGCTTTTCCTTATAGATAAAAATGAGGATATGGACATACTCAAAGGTGAGCTGTCCGTGGATATAACCGGAAAGGTAAAGGATCTGTCCCTGGAGCAGATTCCGCTTGAGCCCGGTTTTCACCGTTTTGCCGATATAATACTTAAAAGAAATTCAGAGGCATTTCTTGATGAATACAAGGACTGCGTGGTTTATGTTCCCCTTGTGGTAGGCGGTGAAACCATAGGCCTTATGATAGGAGATAATTTCACCAGCCAGCAGCCTATTGAGAAACAGGAACTGGCGCTTCTGCGCTCTCTTGGAACACAGATGGCTCTGGCGGTGCATAATATACGCCTGTTTAAAAAGGTACAGGCCATGGCCAAGTATGATTCTCTTACCCGTCTGCCGCTACGCTCATATTTCGATGAGCGTTTTCAGGAAGAAATCTGCCGTTCCATAAGGTATGGACATAAACTTTCTTTTATGTTCGTTGATATAGATCTTTTTAAGATAATAAATGATACCTATAGTCATCAGACAGGTGATGAGGTGCTCAGGGCCATTGCCAATACAATAAATAAAACCATACGCCAGAAAATAGACTTCCCCGGCCGTTTCGGTGGAGATGAGATGGTGATATTCCTTCCGCAGTCTTCCACGGAGGAGGCCAAGGGGCTTGCGGAAAGACTTCACAGGGCGATAAGGGATATTCATATAGATACTGGTAGTGAGCGTGAGATAAAACTTTCCGTAAGTATAGGTATTTCCACATGTCCTGATGATGCAGAGACAATGGAAACATTGAAGAATAATGCCGATCTGGCCCTTTACTGGGTAAAGGAGCACGGAAGGGGAAAGACGATGGTTTACTCTGAGCTTCCGCCGGATTACGCGGAGGAAAGGGCTTTGCATGAAGCCCGTAAAAAACCGGGAGAACGATAATGAAAGTGTTTTCTTGTGAATTTTCTGGAATGATAATGATGCGGATTATTTTGTTTATGCTGTGTCTTGTTTCATCTGTGCCGTTCCTGTATGCGCAGAATCTGTATATAAACAACACAAGCGTGTGGTATAGTAGCAACAGTGTGTATTGTAATAATGTTGATCTAAACTTTACAACGACGCAGACCTCCTTCACAATACCTGTTTCTGGCAAAGCTAAGAAACTTATTCGTATGTATCCTGATATAAAAACTGATACTTTAACTTATGAAGGCTCAACAAGAACATGTAAACTCGGATACCCTTCTGTAGTAAATTCTACTGCTGTTATAAATTATATAGAAGTTGGAACGGTAAATGGCTCAATGAGTAGAGCTTTACCCATAACCGGGTATGGATATGGAGCCCAGACAGTTTTTGGAGGATATTTTAATTACTCTTTAACCAACAATTATAAAGGTGCTACAGTTTCATGCCGTTCTTTGCAGGCAGGACAGACTAACTATAGCTCGTTTAATAGTACAAATATCAAGGATTTCGAAACTGGAGGAGATTATAATGGATCTTCACCGGAGGATTCCAGAGCAAAATGGACTGTAAACTCAAGCGGAAGACTTGTTTCCGGTAAAATATCTGATGATGGTTATAGTGAAATTGCTACAAGGCGTTATATCCAAGTTCCAGGCAACGTTATTTTTACATCATCAGTTAGTTGTGAAGGAACCAATGCTAATCCTTATGACAGACTTATGTTTTACATAGACGGTGATTTAAAAGGAACATGGACCGGAACGCAAACATCTGCTAGTCATTCATATCCTGTAAGTATCGGAGTACATACTTTCAGGTGGGTATATGGTAAAGATTACAGTCAGTCAAGCGGTGATGATAATGCTGTAATTTCATCTATATATTTCCCTGATAATTATCTTACATATAATTCAGAAAATTCGTCATATACTACTGGAAGCGTTTACCGTATTGACAATAATGCTACGGCTACTGTTTATAACGGGAATGATCTTCAGGTTTCTGTATCTTCATCAACGTTTGCTGAGATGCAGATATGTACATTTGGAACTCAGCGTTGTAAGCCGCAGCAGAAAAGATTTGCAAATAGTCAGGGCAGAAGTACTAACAATACTAGCGTTGACTATTTATTTGATCTTGCAGAAGAGGTGATGCCACTCTATATGCCCGTGTATGTTTCAGCTTCAGGTTCTGAGAATTATTTTGGAATTGTTAAATATGCTAATGATACAAAAAATGTAAGTTTTTATTCTTCTGACCCTGTGCGTAACTCTGCACTAATCGAATTTGATCAGCCGCGCAGTACATACCCTGCGGCATGTCTTGCATTGTGTGCTGCAGTACAGTGTGCCAGCAGTACATCTCCAATAGCTTTTGGTGTTGATGAGCTTACTTTCGAAATTTTTAAATTTCAGCAGGGAACAAATCCTCTTGATGCCAGCAGTGCCCCGCCCATAAAAACAATTCCGATATATAATCTTGGCGGAGGAAGCAGGTGTAACTTCCCTGATCAGCCTTCTACAGAATCTGGTCCTCAGAATTTTGGAACATTCTGTACCGCATGGGATGGTTTCTATAATTTGAACGGTGAATTTGGAAAGACCAATGGACAGTATGGTTTCCGTGCGAGGGTCAAAACCTCACAGATGACCAGCCAGGGTACGCAGGTGGATATAGAGCAGACATCAGCGTATCCCGGACAGAATCAGATTCCTATACAGATAGATGTAACGGATGTACATAATGTGGTATCCAGTGTAACAGCAGTTGGCAAAGCTACTGTAGTTCCTGCACAGCCATATAATTTCAAGTATCAGCTTTCAAAGGATGCCACGGTCACTATCGAAATATATGATACTGATCAGGCTCATAACTGTACGGATTCAAGTGGAAAGCCATATTTTGATAATCCACCAACTGTATACCCCTCTAACTACTGTCTTGTGCGGACTATAATTAATTCCCAGCCTAAGGTTGGGGAGGGCAATACAAATAATCCTATAGCAAACGGAGATTTCTGGGATGGACGCAATGAACACGGCAATATGGTGCCTGCTGGTTCATATATAGCAAGGTTTACGGCATCGTCCAATGATGAGTGGGGTACTGATATCGCATATCCTGCAACAAGGCAGATGACGCTTGATCCTCTGCAGATAACAGATATAGGAACCCGTCCTCTTGGCGCATATTCGACAAGCTATGCCACATTAAGCTATATGCTTACAGAGGCAGCCACGGTATTTGTCAGAATATATAAACCTGATACGGTTTTTACCAGTATAAGCGGTGATGGCTGGTCTGTTCCGGGTACATTTCCAAGCGATGATACGCTGCTGGTCCGTGAGATGAAGGAAGTGAAGCAGGCACGTACGACAGTGAACACTATATGGGATGGGCGAGATAAAAATGGCGTGCCTGTGTGTGACGGCAACTATGTATATGCCATATATGCAATGATGCCGAGCCAAGGAAAAATTGGAAATAAGACCTGGGGCCAAAACCCTTCAGCAAATCAGGAAGGTGTATACACAAAGAGGCTATATATAGGTACACTTCCGGTTATAAGAGGCGATGTTATAACCACATTCAGCCCGTCATCAACAGTTATAGGTTCCTCGCCAACGGCGGCCGGTCTTGAACCTTTCTATTTCACATATACGCCGGTGCGTGATACAATTGTAAACCTGACAATAAAGAAAATGGGCGGAACCTCCGGAGATGTTGTCCGCAAAATAGTGAACAATGAGGTGCGAGCAGCGCGTTTCCAGAACAAGGACATATGGGATGGAACTGATGACAGCGGAAAATATGTGTCTTCCGGTACATACATAGCAGAACTGCAGACAATAGACCCGTATGTGTGTTCACAGAACCAGGTTACCACCCGCTCCGCTATAATACCGGTGGATCTGTTCCGGACAGTGGATGTAAGGGTCGGTTCTCTTTTAAGTTCCGCGTCGTCACAGGCATCCATATCGTATCAGCTGTCCGAAACCATGAATATGGATTTCAGGATATATGAAGCCGGGACGAAGCTGGATCCCAATGGCTGGCCAGATAATATAGTGGATCCTGGCAGCAGTGTTGTATATTCTCTTTCTGGAGTAAGACCGAAAAGAATGAACATAACGGAATACTGGGACGGCAAGGACAATAACGGCAATATGAAGCCGGACGGTGTATATCCATATGTACTGAAAGTATATTCAAATGCGCGTGAAGACCAGGGGAAAATATATTCAACCGACAAGACATATGGATATATAACCGTGTCACGCGGGCAGATACTGTTCAACAAGTTTGATGTATATCCAACAATACCCACAACATACAATTCATCGGAGGCTGTGCACCTGCCGCCATACAGCATAGAGTACTCGCTTTCGCGGCAGTCAACAGTTACGGTGCGTGTTGTGGACTGGCTCAGCCCGTCGATAGTATATGCTGATGTGGTACTTGGCGAGAACCGTGATGCGAACACGCAGTATACTGATTACTGGGACGGGAAATGCACACGGAATGTAGGCGGCGAGCATCCATGCACGAAGTATGATTTTGTGGCTGACGGCAGTTACAAGATACAGGTTGTGGCTGAGGACGCAGACCAGATACAGGCGCTCAGGCAGCCTGCAACGGCGTTCAAGGTAATAGATGTTGCCCCCCTGAAGATATTTGATGTGTCAATACGTGAGGTAGGACCGGACACACCAGGAGTGATAAGCTATCAGGTATCAGAGCCAATGAAAGTGGTTACGAAGATATATGAGCCTGGCACAAACATAACCGGATTCCAGGAACCCAACGGACTGGTGAAGAGGCTTATAGGCGTACGTTCTGCGCGCACACCGATAAATGAGATATGGGACGGTACCGATCTGAGCATGTTCCCGGTTGATGACGGAACATATGTGTTCAGTATATTCGGTACTACGGTAACAGCTGCTGTCAGCGGTCTTGACGGAGGAATTACCGGGGACATACGCATGGACTATGACACAGAACTGTATAATCTGCCTTCTGCGTATACAATACCAGTGGCGAGAAGCGGCAGCATAGATGTGTGCGGCAGTTTCGAGAATGACTCGTATTTTGCACCGAATCCGTACACCGGGAATAACGGCTGGTTCCGCATACCGGTGAAGGCAATAGGAAATGTTACGCTGAAGATATACAATCTTGCCGGTGATCTTGTGTATTCAAAAGACTACGGCAAGCGCGGAGCAGATGAATCCATAAACGGTAAAGGGAAATGTAATGCCTCGCATACGCATGAAGCATGCTGGCCGAAGGTGAACAACAGCGGGCGTGAACTTGCGCGTGGAGTGTACTTTGCCGTGCTAAGGTTTGAGGCGGCAGAAGGATCCAAGGCAGTATGCCAGACCGTGAAGAAGATACTTGTTCCTTAATTTAATAAAGTACCGTATTCAATATATTCAGGTTGATTTATGAACAATAAAAAAACTAAAATACAGTTATATATGTTGTCAAGAGAGATTTCTATGAGAAAATTACTGCTGTTTTTTTCATTGTTTTTTTCATCTTTATTCTTTAATATGCCCTTTACTCAGGCACAGAATCTTTATATTAATCAGTTGGATGTCTATTACATGGAAGATGGTACTGAACAGCAAAGTGGTTATTGCCAGGTGTCCACTAACTCACTTACTTCTGGCATGAAGCGGTCTTTTGTGACGGCTGGCGGAAATGTTTGGCGTAATTCAGCGCTCATAGAATTTGATCAGCCACATAAGACTAATAGCAACTATAAATATCCTAATTCATGCCTTATTTTATGCGCCGCAGTACAGTGTGCCAGCAGTACATCTCCAATAGCTTTTGGTGTTGATGAGCTTACTTTCGAAATTTTTAAATTTCAGCAGGGAACAAATCCTCTTGATGCCAGCAGTGCCCCGCCCATAAAAACAATTCCGATATATAATCTTGGCGGAGGAAGCAGGTGTAACTTCCCTGATCAGCCTTCTACAGAATCTGGTCCTCAGAATTTTGGAACATTCTGTACCGCATGGGATGGTTTCTATAATTTGAACGGTGAATTTGGAAAGACCAATGGACAGTATGGTTTCCGTGCGAGGGTCAAAACCTCACAGATGACCAGCCAGGGTACGCAGGTGGATATAGAGCAGACATCAGCGTATCCCGGACAGAATCAGATTCCTATACAGATAGATGTAACGGATGTACATAATGTGGTATCCAGTGTAACAGCAGTTGGCAAAGCTACTGTAGTTCCTGCACAGCCATATAATTTCAAGTATCAGCTTTCAAAGGATGCCACGGTCACTATCGAAATATATGATACTGATCAGGCTCATAACTGTACGGATTCAAGTGGAAAGCCATATTTTGATAATCCACCAACTGTATACCCCTCTAACTACTGTCTTGTGCGGACTATAATTAATTCCCAGCCTAAGGTTGGGGAGGGCAATACAAATAATCCTATAGCAAACGGAGATTTCTGGGATGGACGCAATGAACACGGCAATATGGTGCCTGCTGGTTCATATATAGCAAGGTTTACGGCATCGTCCAATGATGAGTGGGGTACTGATATCGCATATCCTGCAACAAGGCAGATGACGCTTGATCCTCTGCAGATAACAGATATAGGAACCCGTCCTCTTGGCGCATATTCGACAAGCTATGCCACATTAAGCTATATGCTTACAGAGGCAGCCACGGTATTTGTCAGAATATATAAACCTGATACGGTTTTTACCAGTATAAGCGGTGATGGCTGGTCTGTTCCGGGTACATTTCCAAGCGATGATACGCTGCTGGTCCGTGAGATGAAGGAAGTGAAGCAGGCACGTACGACAGTGAACACTATATGGGATGGGCGAGATAAAAATGGCGTGCCTGTGTGTGACGGCAACTATGTATATGCCATATATGCAATGATGCCGAGCCAAGGAAAAATTGGAAATAAGACCTGGGGCCAAAACCCTTCAGCAAATCAGGAAGGTGTATACACAAAGAGGCTATATATAGGTACACTTCCGGTTATAAGAGGCGATGTTATAACCACATTCAGCCCGTCATCAACAGTTATAGGTTCCTCGCCAACGGCGGCCGGTCTTGAACCTTTCTATTTCACATATACGCCGGTGCGTGATACAATTGTAAACCTGACAATAAAGAAAATGGGCGGAACCTCCGGAGATGTTGTCCGCAAAATAGTGAACAATGAGGTGCGAGCAGCGCGTTTCCAGAACAAGGACATATGGGATGGAACTGATGACAGCGGAAAATATGTGTCTTCCGGTACATACATAGCAGAACTGCAGACAATAGACCCGTATGTGTGTTCACAGAACCAGGTTACCACCCGCTCCGCTATAATACCGGTGGATCTGTTCCGGACAGTGGATGTAAGGGTCGGTTCTCTTTTAAGTTCCGCGTCGTCACAGGCATCCATATCGTATCAGCTGTCCGAAACCATGAATATGGATTTCAGGATATATGAAGCCGGGACGAAGCTGGATCCCAATGGCTGGCCAGATAATATAGTGGATCCTGGCAGCAGTGTTGTATATTCTCTTTCTGGAGTAAGACCGAAAAGAATGAACATAACGGAATACTGGGACGGCAAGGACAATAACGGCAATATGAAGCCGGACGGTGTATATCCATATGTACTGAAAGTATATTCAAATGCGCGTGAAGACCAGGGGAAAATATATTCAACCGACAAGACATATGGATATATAACCGTGTCACGCGGGCAGATACTGTTCAACAAGTTTGATGTATATCCAACAATACCCACAACATACAATTCATCGGAGGCTGTGCACCTGCCGCCATACAGCATAGAGTACTCGCTTTCGCGGCAGTCAACAGTTACGGTGCGTGTTGTGGACTGGCTCAGCCCGTCGATAGTATATGCTGATGTGGTACTTGGCGAGAACCGTGATGCGAACACGCAGTATACTGATTACTGGGACGGGAAATGCACACGGAATGTAGGCGGCGAGCATCCATGCACGAAGTATGATTTTGTGGCTGACGGCAGTTACAAGATACAGGTTGTGGCTGAGGACGCAGACCAGATACAGGCGCTCAGGCAGCCTGCAACGGCGTTCAAGGTAATAGATGTTGCCCCCCTGAAGATATTTGATGTGTCAATACGTGAGGTAGGACCGGACACACCAGGAGTGATAAGCTATCAGGTATCAGAGCCAATGAAAGTGGTTACGAAGATATATGAGCCTGGCACAAACATAACCGGATTCCAGGAACCCAACGGACTGGTGAAGAGGCTTATAGGCGTACGTTCTGCGCGCACACCGATAAATGAGATATGGGACGGTACCGATCTGAGCATGTTCCCGGTTGATGACGGAACATATGTGTTCAGTATATTCGGTACTACGGTAACAGCTGCTGTCAGCGGTCTTGACGGAGGAATTACCGGGGACATACGCATGGACTATGACACAGAACTGTATAATCTGCCTTCTGCGTATACAATACCAGTGGCGAGAAGCGGCAGCATAGATGTGTGCGGCAGTTTCGAGAATGACTCGTATTTTGCACCGAATCCGTACACCGGGAATAACGGCTGGTTCCGCATACCGGTGAAGGCAATAGGAAATGTTACGCTGAAGATATACAATCTTGCCGGTGATCTTGTGTATTCAAAAGACTACGGCAAGCGCGGAGCAGATGAATCCATAAACGGTAAAGGGAAATGTAATGCCTCGCATACGCATGAAGCATGCTGGCCGAAGGTGAACAACAGCGGGCGTGAACTTGCGCGTGGAGTGTACTTTGCCGTGCTAAGGTTTGAGGCGGCAGAAGGATCCAAGGCAGTATGCCAGACCGTGAAGAAGATACTCATACCGTAAGGCGGAATAATATGATGAAAAACAGACGAAACTTTCTTGCTCTTTTCGCTGTGCTCTTTTTGACAGCCTCGGTATCTTATGCTACAGAAGAAAAGGATATAGGTACGGATGCCGGTGTCTTTATGAAAATACCTATGGGTGCGCCACGTGCACAGTCCCTGGGAAATACCGGTGTTTCAAATACGGAAGGTGCTGAATCGCTTTATATTAATCCGGCCGGCATAGCTGCCAGCCAGATGCGCGAAATAGCCATGTCTCATCTGTCATGGTTTCAGGATTATTCCGGCAATCATGCTGCATATATACATCCATTCCAGAACAATAAATGGGTTTTTGGTGCAAACGTTGCCTATTCCACTATAGAAAACTTCGACAACCGCAATGAAGAGGGTGTGCCGATGAATGATGATATTGTTGTCAGACACGGTTATATCACTGTTGCACTTGCCCGGGAATTTTTTATGGAAAGACTGCTGGTAGGTGGCAGCGTAAAAGGAATACTTGAGGATAATTACATTAAAGAATATAAAAATGTTGTTTTTGATGCCGGAGCCATACTTAAAATAGGCCGCAGGCTTTCCCTGGGTCTTTCCTCGCTGAATATGAGCGGCGGTGAGGATGTTGTGCAGCTGCAGCGACTTGGCGCGGCTTTCCGTTTTAATTCCTATATTACGGTAAATGTTGAACATAAGTCCTATTCGGATCGCGACAGTATTATAGCTGGAGGAGTTGAAGTTACTCTTCCGGAGGAACTGCTGCAGGTAGGACGTGTCTCAATAAGAGCCGGATACAGTCCAAGCGATGATCTTGGCAAGAACAGGGATGACAAAACACTGGATACTCTTGGAATGCAGGAACTTGCCGGCTGGTCTTTTGGTGTAGGTCTTTACAGTGCGCAGGCTTTAGGATACGGAGTTGGACTTGATTATTCGTTTGCTCCTTCAGGCTCACTCGGGAAAATAAGCCAGGTTGCTGTAAGGTTTCAGTTTTAAAAATTTGAGGCGGTTTATATCATTTGCTATGATAAATAAAAAGGCAGGCAGAAAGAGACGTGGCCAGACGGCTGTAGAATATATGCTGGTGACAGTCTCACTGTTGTTTGTCTTTACTACCATGTACAAAGCTTTGCAGTATTCTGTCGCGCATCAGTTTGAGCGTGGCGGTAAAGTAATAATGAAGGTATATATTGAGGATTACAATTAAAGAAATTAAAAACGGAGGAAAAATATGAATAAGTATTTCAAGAACAGAAAAGGTCAGAACACTGTAGAGTATCTGCTGATGCTTACCGTGGTTGTCGGTGTTGTCCTTGTTGCCGGCGCAGCTCTTAAAAAATTCATGCCTGGTCTCTTTGAGCAGATTCAGGGTATGATCAGTGGTGCGGCAGGAAGTCTCGGCGGCGGTAACTGAATTGGGTGTTTTTCCGGCCTCCATGTTCTTTTAAGAGGGCGGGAGGCCGGGCTCTGCAGTGTGGAGAAGCCGGGAATGGAAAAAAACAGAAAATTAAGAAAACGCGGACAAGTTACTGTGGAACTTATGCTTGTCCTGCCCGTTTTTTTTATGATGCTTTTTTTCATTATGGAAATAGGAAACCTCGGTTTTCAGACTATTCTTGCTCACCACTGTGCCTATGAGCTTGCCCGTATAGGTTCACTGGTTGCCGGTCCTACCGGATATGGTAATGATGCGGCTTCCCGTAGTGATTCCGGCAGAGCCTTAAGAAAAATGCAGTCTGTAGCAAAACAGATGTTTCCAGGTTCTAATGTAAGAGTAGAATGCCGTATAGCGACTACCACTTATGACAGACAGGCTGCAAGAGCAAATGAGGACATTATTGTCACATTGCACTATCCCGCAAAACTGATTTTCCCAGGATCAAGTCATGTTTTTGCGGATAATCCGAAGAACCAGCGGATAAAAAAACTCAAGGTAAGCGTCAGAATGCCTATTGAGAAGCCGTTCTATAACTGACATAAACTGATTTTGTTGTTTTAAAACTGACTTGGAGAAAGTACTATGGAAAAGAAAGGTGTAATGCTGCCTCTTGTGTTTGCAATGATTGCAGGCTTTATTTATTGGTTCCTGCTTAATTCAAAACAGAATGCAATAAATGCGCAGCTTGAGAGAACAACCATACTGGTTGCCAAATTTGATCTGCCAGCAAGAACGGTAATGAACGTTGACCTTGTTGAAACACGTGAAGTTCCTCGTGTATATCTTGAGCAGGATGCATATGAGGTTCGCAGTCAGTCTGATATAAAACTGGTGTCAAATCTTGTCACCGCTATACGTATCCCAAAAGGAAATCAGATAACACAGTCTGCTCTTACATCTCTGAGTCCTGAAGCCGGACTTAGTGTAAAGGTGCCTCCAGGCTACCGTGGCTGCATTCTTCCGCTCGACAGTGAAATGCTTAAATTACTCAAGCCTGGGGATCATATAGACGTTCTGGTTACATTCGATGCTGTAATGGGTGATAACCGCAAGGAAAAAGTTACTGCTACAATTCTTCAGAATGTTCTTGTTCTGGGTGTCGGAGCAGATCTTGGTCAGGGAATGTCAGCTCAGCAGCTGAAGGCGAAACAGAAAGCAGCTTCTGCTGATCAGGCTTTCTCCGATAAAATGGGTGTAAGTCTTGCGCTTAACCCGAATGAGGCGCAGTATCTTGCACTTTCACAGCAGCAGGGACAGGTTTCCATTGTTGTCCGTGGTCTCGGTGATGTCGAACTGCATCCTATGGAAATTGCTTCTTTCAAGCGTCTTGTGAAATAATATTCTGAAAAAAACGGTGAGATTATGAAAAGATTATTGCATGCCCTGCTGTTACTATTTGCATTTGCTCCTGCTGCAGAGGCCGCGAATGAAATGATTGCGGTCAGCGCGGACATTGTGGAAATCAGCGGTTCAATTCAGAAGACAAGGGGCTTTCAGTGGAACACTTTCTTTGATTTCACCGAGTCCGCTGTAAAAGGAATTGTAAAACTGGGAGACTTCGAGAGATCGACGAATCTCGCAGCATCCCTGAAACTGTTGGAGACAGAAAGCAAGGCGCAGATTCTGGCTAATCCGAAAGTTATAACAAAAAGCGGGCAACAGGCTAACATAACTGTCGGTGGTGAAGTCCCTATACCTTATGCGAACTCCTCAGGAGGCATAGGTGCCGAATACAAGAAGTATGGCGTTGTGCTTAACGTTCTACCTATGATTATTCCGGAAAGGAGAAACGCGGTTGATATACAGATAAGTCTTGAAATATCCAATCCGGACTATTCAAAGACGGTTACAGTGTCAGCTACTACCATTCCGACTATGACTACGCGCCAGCTGCAGACTGAAGTTGAAATAAAAAGCGGAGAGACTATTGTTATAGGAGGTCTTAAACGCAGCACTTACAATATTTCTAAGAACAGGGTACCTGTACTTGGAAGTCTGCCTCTCATCGGAAAACTGTTCAGTTCTACCGATATTGTGGAAGAGCAGAGTTCTCTGTTTTTGTTCGTGACTTTCGACGTGATAAAATAAAGGAAATAAAAGAGGAAATATGGCAGCAGATACACAATCCAGGGTAATAACCTTTTCCGGACCAAAAGAGGGAACCGGTAAAACTACTATTGCCATGAATCTGGCTCTGGCATGGGCGAATCAGCAGAAACGCCCGGTACTTGTAATACCACTGGACCCTCTCTGCCGTCAGGAACATGCCCAGATGTTAGGGCTTCGCCCACCGACAATGGTGGATATACTTAACACTCTTGGTAAGGATTCGTTAAGCGCAGCAGGCGTACTGCTTCGTGGTAAAATTCCTCTTTCCCAGTTTAACGTCGGTGTGCTTCCACTGAGCCGCAGACGTTCTGAAACTGACAGACTGTCACCAGAGATTCTGCTTTCTCTGCTTCCGCGTCTTGCGCAGACATACGATCTTTTCTTTGATGTGGATCCGTTTTTCCCTATGCAGGTCTTTGCCTTTGAACTGTCGGATCTCGTTTTCTGGGTAACAAACTCGAATGCCAATGCTCTTAATGCCACGGCTTCGGCTTTCCGGGATATTAATGAAATGCATTTCCCGGCAAATCGTTTTGCCATTGTTGATAATTTTTATGATATGCCCGGCGCTCTGGCTGCAAAGGAAATAGAAAGATTCTTCCATCAGATGAACAGAGAGGTTCTTACATATATGCCCTGGGAAGATGCAATACCGGGGCTTGCCAACCAGAACCAGATACTGCTCACACAGAACAACACATGCCAGTGGATAAGACAGCTTGGTGTGCTTCTTGAAAGGCTTATAGAACTTGTTCCGGAGAAGAAAGACTGGATTTCCAGTGTGTCAACCGCTGAGTTTGCCAGAACTGCAGCGGAGAAATGGCAGAGTTCCGGCCTTGCGCAGAATGCTGGTGGCGGTGCGGTTTCAAGTAGTGCTGCTGCTTCAGGTGGAGCTAAAAAACCTGTTTTCTCGCAGCGTGAAGATGTTCCTGACTGGTGGGAGGAAGCCAAGGTTCGTGTACACAGAAATGTTGTGTCCGCACTCGAGACCAAACGTATAAAAATTTCAGATGACCCGGCCGCGAATGCCCAGACCCGTAAGGATGTGGATGTTATTATCAACAGTCTTATTGACAAGGAGCCGGATCTGCAGCTTACCCGCGAGCAGCGTATTCAGTTTATCAATGAACTGCTGGACGAAATCATGGGGCTTGGACCTCTTGAAGAACTAATGCGTGATCCGGCTGTTTCAGAAATCATGGTGAATGCTGCCGACAAGATTTTTACTGAGCGTGCCGGTAAACTTACGCTTACAAGGTTTAAATTCCGTAACGACGAGCAGGTTATACAGGTAATCAAGCGTATCGTTGCTCCGCTTGGCCGTCGTATTGATGAATCTGTTCCGCTTGTTGACGCCCGTCTGAAAGACGGTTCGCGTGTTAATGCTGTAATTGCTCCTTTGGCTGTGTCCGGCCCTACGCTTACAATCCGCCGCTTCTCAAGCCGGCCTTTAAGCGACAAAGACCTTGTGGCCAAGGGCAGTATCTCGCAGAACTGCGTGGACTTCCTGAAAGGCTGCGTGAAATTGAGAAAAGACATTATTATTTCCGGCGGGACAGGAACCGGAAAAACAACATTCCTTAATATGTTGTCCAGTTATATTCCTTCCGGTGAACGTATTATTACCGTTGAAGACGTCGCTGAGCTCCGCCTTCAGCAGGAACACTGGGTACGTCTTGAAAGCCGTCCTCCTAACGTAGAAGGAAAGGGTGAGGTTACAATCAGAGACCTGGTTAAGAACTGTCTGCGAATGCGTCCTGACCGTATTGTAGTAGGTGAGGTCCGTGGAGCCGAGGCCCTGGACATGCTTCAGGCCATGAACACGGGACATGAAGGCTCCCTGGCAACTATTCACGCCAATGCTCCCCGTGAGGCTCTTACCCGTATGGAAACGCTTTGTCTTACTGCAGGAGCGGAACTGCCTATATGGGCTCTGCGCGAAATGATTGCGTCTGCTGTTCATATGATTGTTCAGCTTACCCGTTTTTCAGATGGTACCCGTAAAATTACTTCAGTTACTGAAATTACTGGACGTGAGGATAATCAGATTACAATTCACGAAATTTTCAAGTACACACAGACCGGAATAGATCTTTCTACCGGTAAGGTGCTTGGTAAATTCTCTGCTACTGGAGCTCCGCCGAAGTTCTTCCCGGATTTTGCCACACGTGGTATAAATATGCCGGTAGAAATGTTCTGGTCAGACGAACAGCGTAAGGCACACGGGCTTGATAAATAAACAGGGAAACATATGATGAAAAAAATTCTTGTGCTTGCTATTTTTTCCATGCTGCCTGCACTTTCAACAGAAGCGCAGGCGGCCAGCATGTTTTCAAAGTCAGTCATGCAGCAGGTTATATGCTCGGCTACAAAAATGCAGCTGTTCTATCATTATCTTGGTTCAGAACAGGACGAGGCAGTCAAAAAATACCAGCAGAAAGGAGTTTGCAACAATGTTACTTACATGATGCCTCCCTGGATTGATGCCAAGCGGCCGGAAATGCTCAACAGAAAGGTGTGGAGAGACCCGGAGGAAGGAGCTCTTTCAGAAGCCGCAGTATGGCAGACTCCGATTTCAATTCTTTATGAGTATTTTGATGTGACAAGAAAAACATTCCCCAGCGATTTCGGCGGTGCAGGAATCCCTCCTGGAATGCTCGTTAAGGAATATTCCGATATACGTATACGCTTTCAGCTTTCCCTGGACCGGCTGTACCGTGCCCGTACAAAAGATTTTATCATGGGAGACTCAATGCAGGGGCGTGGACGTACGATCATGGCGCAGTTTAATCTGCTTCTGAAGGAGATGGAGTCTGTTGCCGATGCAATTTCAAGTTCGGATTCGCAGCGTTTTGCCCAGGCAATTACTGCTTCCGCGGTACTTGCGCAGGATTCGTTTGCCATGCTGTTCCGCGCTCCCCGTGTTTATCAGAAACCACCACAGCAGTCGTCTGTTCAGAAAATGATACACGTGGGTCTTACGGTTTTTGGAATGTTCCTTATGTTCCTTTCTGTAAGAATGCTTTTGGGTGACACAAAGGCCATGTCTGGAAAGAATGTTGATAAATTCAATGCCCAGGCGGTGAAGTATCAGGAGGCCTTCCAGCGACAGTTTATAAAAATAAATGTAAAGTACCTTATGCTTGCACCTGCGGTACTTTTTGCTGTAGTAGGCATTGCTGTGTCAATGAATCTCATTGTGGCACTGATACTTGGCGGCGTAGGACTGTATTTGGGATATGGTATTCCGGAAAAGGTTCTGCTGCATATGAAGGCCCAGCGTGGAAAGAAGATAGACTCACAGCTTATGGACAGTCTTGTTCTTATGTCTAACTGTCTGCGTTCAGGTCTTGATATCGTTCAGGGTTTTGAAATGGTGTCAAGAGACTCTCTTCCTCCTATTTCCGATGAATTCGGACTTGTCATAAAGAATTATCAGCTGGGTATGACTTTTGAAAAGTCTCTTGGTGTGCTTGAAGAACGTGTGGATTCAAAAATGCTTTCCTACATGATACGTTCAATAGTTCTGCAGCGTCAGATTGGTGGAAACCTTACAAAAGTATTCGAGCGTATTGTAAGTGACATACGTGAGGAATCGAAGCTTGACGAAAAGACGAAGGCAATGACTGCACAGAATACCATTCAGTCATATGTGGTAGGCGCAATGCCATGGCTTATGACCGGCGTTATGTTCGTGTTCCAGGGCGAGACGATGATGAAATTCTATACCAGTCCGATAGGCGTGGGCGTGCTTTTCTTCTGTATTGTATGGGTCGGTATAGGTATGAAGACAGTCGCTGGCGCCAGCAGGATTGAGGTATAGCGGTTAAGGTGAGATAATATGCCAGATAATATTTTCAATATTGTTACAACACTTCTCATGATTTTCGGCGCCATGGGTGCCGCAACGGCAGTAAAGAGAGCTCTTTCACCAAAGGAGGAGACACACTCTGCCATGGCCGATATCAGCGATATGGGCACAAAGGATTCATCGCCCTTCTCAAAACTTGAGAACAGCTCTAATCCTGTTGACAAACTGTGCTTTTTCCTGGGCCGTAAAATGGGGCAGGAAAATGCCATGGAGACTTTATATACCCAGCTGGGACGTCCTGCGAATCTGGATTCACTGAAAATGGTAAAGCAGAAACTTACATTCTCTGCTATTATAGGTGTTGGTGCCTGTCTTGTAATGGGATGGCCGGGTGTAATAGGTTTCGCTTTTGGTTTTGTATTGCCGGATATGCAATGGAAAAGCGCCATAGAAAAACGTCAGAAGAATATTATTCGCGGCTTTCCTACATTTGTGGATCTTGCTGCGCTTATGATTGAGTCCGGTCTTGACTATATGAGTGCTTTTGAAAGAATTGTGAAGATCTCAACTGAGAAATCAGGTTGGGAGACTGAAGTTGAAAAGACCATAAATGAAGTTCAGCTTGGATATTCGCGTCGTGATGCCCTGCACCGCATGTCAGACCGTATAGGCCTTCAGGAAATACGTTCTTTTGTCGGTCTTATAGTTCAGTCTGATGAACTTGGAACAAGCCTTGTGGAACTGCTTCGTAACTACTCGGCAGATATGCGTTTCCGCCGCCTGAACAGGGCTGAGAAACTTGCCGCACAGGCATCTACGAAAATGCTTATTCCTATGTTTATTTTCATTTTCCCTACAGTGTTCATAATGATGCTTGCCCCAATGGTCATGGATCTGGTCAATGGAGGCATGCCTTTCTGAGAGGAAAAGCCTATGAAAAAAATAATCCTTTCTCTGCTTTTTGTTACTGCGTCGGCTGTTCCTGCAACGGCTCAGCAGGCAACTCTGCTTCATAGCGGCGGTGAGGAAGGCCTCTTTCTGGATATGCACCGCTCAGGTATAGGCAGTGTAAATGAATACGAGGAAAAAAAGAAATTCTTTGACATGGTCAAACTGGAAAAACAGAAGCTTCAGGATACCATGCTTGACAGTATTACCGAAAACGCCTACAAGTATTATCGTTCCGGAAACTATGAGGCGGCCCGTGAACTGGCTGGGAAAATCCTTTCCATAAACTCTGAACACGAGGACGCCAAAACATTGTTTGAGGCAACAAGTCAGCTGCGTAACACGGGTTCTTTTTCCCTTGAAAAAGAAAGAAATATGCTCAAGGAGCGTTTTAATACTTCCCTTGCTCTGTACAGGGAGGGAAGAATAGTTGAGTCATACAAGAAAATGTATGAGGTTGTAAAACTGTCTCCTTCAAATATCAAGGCGAGATACTGGTTTAATAAGATGCGCGAGGATCTTTGTCAGTACTACTATGACAAAGGGCTTGAATTATATGAGGCACGTGACCTTAAAGGCTCGTTGGAGAATCTTTATGCTTCTCTTATGATAAAGCCTCAGAATCCTGCGAATATAGAGTGGATTACAAAGATTGAAGAGGAACTTCGTCAGCAGAAATCCAATCAGCAGCTGAAACAGGCTCTTGATGATTATTCAAAAGGTAAAATACTTGCTGCGTACAAGGGACTTCAGAAAGCTCTTGAAATTCAGCCTGGTGACAGCAAATCGTCAAGACTTCTGGCAGAGGTAAAGGGAGAGATAGAAAACGGATACATAGAAAACGGAAAGAAACTTTATGGTGCACGTAAATACACTTCTGCTATAGGTGAGTGGAATAAGGCGCGTCCATATAGCGTGAATCCGGATTATCTTAATCAGCTTGTAGCCCGTGCCAAGCAGCAGATGAAACGTGAGGCTGAGGAGAAAAAACGCCGCGCGGAGATTGCGGAGCGCCGCAGGAAAGCTGAGGCTGCAAGAAGAGCCAAAGAAGCTGAGGAAAGAAAAAAGGCCGAGGAAGAAGCGGCGCAGAAGGGAATTTCTGTTGATGAACTTGAGCAGAAACCTGCTGTAAGCGCTGAAAACAAGGCACAGGCCCAGCAGCACTATATTGAAGGACTTAAGTTCTTCCAGAATTCAAATTACGAGCAGGCCCGCAATTCATGGACAATTGCGAGACAGCTTGATCCTGAAAATGAAGATGCCAAATTAGGCCTTAAGCGTATTGAGCAGATTATTTCTGCACAGTAAGGACCGGATTATATGAAACTTACAACCAAATGGATACTTGCATTTACGCTACTTGGCGTTTATGTTATGGGTCTTGGCGGAGTGTTCTATTACAATCTGTTCAAGTGGACATTTGATGAAAAACTGAAACAGGATGTGATTGAAACCGTCAAGCAGCATTCAAAGGCAATGACAAACGGCCTGCTTTCCAATCAGAAGGCAATTACCTTTGAAGAGTATGATATTATGCTTTCTCTTGCGAAGGATGAACGCATAACATCCATGATATACCTGAACCGTGTTGGTGTGATGCGCTGGCATAAGGAATCCCGGTTTATAGGTATTCCGTGGGATGATTACCGCCAGCAGATTCCCCCGCCAACCGATGCAATAAATCAGGCTTTCGCTTCCCGTGTGCCTAAGGTACAGCAGGTTAAAGGTGAGCCTTTCTATGAAATGGCAATTCCTTTCTCGGCACGTGGAGATATTATAGGTGTTCTCGATATACTTGTCTCCAGGGCCGGAGCCGAGGTTCTCATCGGTTCGGCTATGAGAAAATATGTGTTTGGCGCCATAGGTGTACTCCTGCTTCTTGGTGTCCCTCTGTATCTGTTCCTGCATCACTATGTGATTTCCCCTATGGAGCAGCTGCGTGACAGCGTGGAAGGTGTTTCCATGAAGAATTTTGAGCTGCGCTTCCCCGAAAGAGGTGACGAAGTTGGACAGGTGGCATATGCCATTAACGGCCTTATGGGCAAGATGAAGCGGGAAATACAGTCTTATGACAACCGGGATAAAACCTACAGGGAGGAGGAACAGCGCTGGTGGCGTTCCCTGCTTAACATGATAGTTCCTGGCAGCAGTCTTGTTATTGTTGTTGATGAGAATAATAATATACTGTATACCAATTTCGAACTGGCAGCCGTGGCTGAGGGAAATAAGGTACATCTGCTTGATGTTGTGGATACCCAGCAGCAGACACTGTTGCGCCTTGTAGGAGAAGCTTTTGAAAAGGCCGATGTTCCTGTATCAGGAGAAACAATGTTCAAAGGCAAAATGTATGACCTTAAGGTTCTGCATGTAGGCCAGTCAGCGGATGTGAGCAGAACGCTGATTCTGTTTACACCGAAAGCCCAGACTATCTGATTTCTGCCTGAAGCATGTAAATAAAACCGCGGAAAACCGCGGTTTTATTTTGTGTTCATTTAATAAATATTATAATATAAAGAATAAGCTACGTATTATACGTTACCGCATGGAGGAATAAAATGAAACTTGAAGTAAGAAAAATAGACATAAAATCACTGCTTTTTTCGGCACTGCCACTTACAATATTCTGCATTGCCATACTCGGCGGGGTAATTACATTTTTTGTAATTGACAATCCCCAGTATGCGGTGATGTCTGTCGGGCATAAGATAATAAGCGTCGCTCTTTACTCTATTATCTATGTAATAATGTCAATGGCAATAGCTGTATTCGGAGTTTTCCTTTACAACTTCATCGGGGCTGTTCTTGGACTTCGCGGAATCACTGTTGATATAGAAGATGCTGCCGGGACTGTGGAAGCAGAGTCTGAAGAAGAATAAATTCCCTGGTATTAATCAAAACCGTAATAACTGGATTGAAAATATGCAAAAAAAAATAAGTTTCCTGTCATCTTTTTTTCTGTCTGCTGTACTTGTTTCATTATCTTTCGCAGCATCCAGAACCCCGGGCAGTCTTGAGCTTTTTCTTGAGCCTATGGATACACAGGGCTGGCAGATATATATGATTACTGATGCAGTCACGCGACGTGTCACCAAAGCCGAGCTGACAGTACTTCCTCTTGTAAAGAAAGATGCACAGGGAAATTTTTCTGCCAGAAACGGAGAGCAGGAACTTGAAGAGGCCCGCCGTATTGCAGTTATCGGAGCAGCTTATAAGAGCCGTATGCGTGACTATCTTTCCGCAAGGGTTTTCGATATGTCAAGTGAAGGCTGGAAAAATGCCGCTGTTTTCGCTGGGATAAATCCTGAGGAACTTGCAGCAAAGGTGGCTGAATCTGGCAGTAGCGAACTTGAGAAGGCATATGCCCGCGGAACCGTGCTTAATGCTGATACCTCCTCGCTTTTTATCGACGGTGAATTATATGACGGTTCCCAGCGTGTGAACTCTGTGTTTGATGCTGTAAACAATGCACTTCCAGCAAGCCGGCGTGTCCCGCTTCCCAAAGGGTATGTGCCTCCGGAAAAGAAGCCTGTTCCTCCATTGTATGCAGTACTTCCGGAAGGAGCTAAAAAGAATGATCAGCTTGTACGGGTATTTGACCGCTGGTTTGAAGGAATAAAAGCGGAATCCTCGCATTATGATGCCGTAAAAGACAAATTCAGCTGGCTGGAGTTTCTTCCTTCATATATCCTCCCAGCTACGGAAGATGTAAAAAAAGCATTCTCCGATTTTATTGCGGCCGGCGAGTTCAAGTATGTAAAGCCGGAAAAAGAAGGTGAGACCGGATGGGTTGTTTACGAGGACAGAAGGGATATAGGATTTTATCCTAATAAACCTGTAAGGGAAAATACTCTTGAACTTTATATTATGAGCCAGTGTCCATACGGTGTAGCTGCCGGAAATGTACTTTACAAAGCTCTCAAGGATGGACTCCTGCCTGAAAAATACAAACTTGAACTTCATTTTATAGGAAATGCTTTCAGAAATGAACAGGGAGAATGGCAGTTCAGCAGTATGCATGGCGACAATGAGTGGAAGGAAGACGCGCGTCAGCTTTTCATAGCAAAGCATTATCCGGATAAAATCGCTGATTATATTCTTGAGCGCAATAAGGATGTAATGTCTGAGGACTGGAAAAAGGCTGCGAAGGCCGTAGGACTGAACACGGCTGAAATTGAGAAAGGGGAAACGGAGGCAAGGGAACTTCTGGCTGCAGATTTTGCAATAGCTGAAAGTCTCGGGATAGGTTCATCTCCTTCGTTTATTTCAGAAGGCAGGTCTTTCTTTGTTGGGCTTGGCCCGGTATATAAACTGAAAGGCATGGAAAAACTTTCCGGTGTCGCCCAGTCAGCCGCTCCGGCAGGCAGCTGTAACTGAGCGGAGTTCCATTAAAAACATGCTGTCAGGAAGGTAATAAAAATGAGTGAACAGGTAGGAAAAAAAGGCAAACTTTTTGTTAAATTTCTCATGGTTTTCCTGATTATTTCCCTGCTTCCTTTGGGAATAGTCGGTTATTATCTCCTTACAGTAAGCCAGGAAACGCTTAACAAAGCCATATCCCATGACCAGGAAGCCCTGGCCGTGGGATTTGCTGATACAGTTTCAGGGTATGTGATCAATTTCCGTAATGTCCTTGCGGATGCTGCCCATCTGCCTGATTTCTCCTCCATGAATACGGAACGGCAGAAGGCGCTCATAGATCACATAATGCAGCTGCATGCTGCTTTTCTTGAGATTTCTGTTGTTGATTACCGCGGACAGGAAACAGTGCGTACCGGCCGCTATCTGCAGGAGGCCAGTCTCCGTGATTTTTCCAAGGATAAACTGTTTGCGCGTGTTGCGCGCACCGGTGAGTACATCGGTGGAATGGAAAAATATCTTGGTTCATACCCGGCTATAACCGTTGGTGTTCAGATAACAAATCCAATGAATAACAGGCCCATAGGTGTCCTTTTTGCCAAAATGAGCCTTACCGCACTGTCTAATCTGCTCAAAACCGGGTTCCCTGATACCGATACCACTGCAGCGGTTATAGACGGTAACGGATTTCTTATTGCCCATTCAGATTCCAGGGAAATTTACAAGCCCAATGCCAAGCTTCCGGATGATGTTCTCGAAGTGCTTTTACGTAACGATGCGCGTACCGGCAGTGGCGAGATAATTCTTCAGTCCACAGGTGAGCGTGTACTTGCAGCATTTGCAGAAGTTCCGGACCTGCACTGGCTTATTTATATACAGCGTTCTGTTGCGGTAGCATATAAATCTTCAGCTGATATGCTCGGCCGTACATGGAAAGTGATGGGAATTGTAACACTTTTTGTTCTTTTCCTTGGGTATGCAGTGTCACTGGTAATAACACAGCCTATCCTCGCATTACGCGAGGCTGCCATACGTCTTGGGGAAGGCGATTTTGATTATGTACCGGATCTTTCCAATTCAAATGACGAAATAGGCGATCTGTGCCGCACCTTTATGCAGATGAGTGATTCTCTGCGGGACAAGCAGGACGAAATCATGGATGCCCAGCAGGAGCTTGAAAAACTTAACCGCAGTCTTGAGAACCGTGTAGATGCACGTACCCGTGAACTTAAATCAGCGCAGGATGAACTGATCAAAAAGGAAAGACTGGCCGCCATAGGGCAGATGTCCTCTGTCGTAGGTCATGAAATACGCAATCCACTCGCAGTTATAAACAATTCAATTTATTTTATAAAGATGAAGGTTGCTGCCGCCGGAATGACACCTGATCCAAAGGTTGTAAAACATATATCCATCATTGAATCAGAAGTACGGCAGGCTAACGGTATTATAGATGAGATTCTGGGTTTTGCCCGGACACGTGAGCTTAATCCGAAGGTTCAGAGTCTTAATACATATATCGAGGAACTTACCATGTCTTTCCCTGTTCCTGAACATATAAAACTGGTTCAGGAACTGACTGATGCCAATCCTATGGTTAATATCGATTCTGATGAAATGGCACAGGCCTTAAGGAATCTGATAAAGAATGGTATAGAAGTTATGCCTGAAAAAGGCACACTATATATACGTACTGCTGTAGCAGATGAAGGCAGAATGGCGGAAATTGACGTGGAGGACACAGGCCTCGGTATTCCAAGAGAAGCATTGGAGAAGATTTTTGCCCCATTTTTTACCACAAAAGCCCGCGGTACAGGTCTCGGTCTGGCAGTGGTAAAGAAAGTTACAGACAGGCACAAGGGACGTCTTGAAGTAGCCAGTACAGTAGGGAGTGGGACATGCTTTAAGATTTTCCTGCCGGTAGCGGAGGGGGAAAAGGCCTGAACATTATGAATCCTGGAAAGATTCTTATTGTTGATGACGATGCGAATCTCAGAATGACTCTGCGTGATCTGCTTGAGGATTCAGGATATGAGATAGCAGAGGCAGAATCAGGAGGTGAAGCAGTAAAGGCTGTATCCGCAGCCTTTTATCCCATCATACTGATGGATTACAATCTTACTGATAAAACAGGCATAGAAGTTATTCAGGATATACGAAAGATAAACAGGGAAAGCAGGATACTCATGATGACTGCTCATGCTTCGCTCGATACGGCCATTCTTGCAATACAGGAATCCGTGTATGATTTTCTGATAAAACCTGTTGAGTTCAGGGATCTTCTTCATGCCATACGTAAGGCTGAGGAGAATTTCCGTCTTGAACAGGAAAACAGACAGTTAGTGAATGCCCTTAAGCAGAAAAATCTTGAGTTAGGCAGAATGAACGCCCTCAAATCACGGTTCATGTCAATGGCCTCGCATGATCTTTCAAATCTGCTTATGACTCTTCAGCTTAGCATAGAAATGCTTTCCATGAGTCTTGGAACAGATGAGGGACAGAAACAGAAGATTTCTTTTATATCTGAAAGTATATCGCGCATATCACGCCTTGTAAATGACCTTGTTGACTGGGCGGCAATTGAGAAAGGAAAATTCAGGCTTGAAAAAAGCTGTTTCAATGTGCAGGAAGCTCTCGTCAGTTCACTTCATGGCTGGGAATCCAGGGCAGCAATGGGAGGAATAAAGGTGAAGCTTGATGTGGAGCCAGGGCTTCCTTCACTTTTTGCGGACAGACGCCGTCTGGGCCAGGTTATCCTGAATCTTGTGGAAAATTCCATAAGACATACGCACAGCGGTGGCAGCATAACTGTTAAGGCATATTCAGATGGCGGAGAAATGGTGTTTTCTGTTTCCGACACTGGTGACGGTATTGACAGAGAAGGAATAGAAAAACTTTTTAATTATGAGTATCAGGGCGCCGGAGGTGGAAAAATGGGCCTGGGTCTTACAATAGCTCAGGAGATAGCTCAGGCGCATGGCGGAAGATTAAAGGCTGAAAGCGAAGGAAAGGGAAAGGGTTCTGTTTTTTATTTTATATTGCCACTGTCCACACATACAGAAACCGCGTACCATTCCTGAGCCTGGTGCAGATAAAAAAATCCCGTGGAGAAATTATGAGCGAGAAAATGATAACCATACTTATAGCAGACGATCAGACACTCTTCCGCGAGTGTATAAAAGATCTTCTTGAGAATGAAAAGGATTTCAAGGTGGTAGGAGAGGCGGGCAATGGCCCTGAGGCTGTTGCACTTGCAAGAAAGCTTAAGCCGGATGTTATACTTATGGATATTAAACTGCCGCAGATGGATGGAATAGCCGCCACACGCGCTGTGCGCCGGGAATCCCCTGAAACCAATGTGCTTATTCTCTCAAGTTATGAAGATGATGCCCATGTAACAGAAGCGATACAGGCAGGAGCAAACGGATACCTGTCAAAAATGCTGCCCGTCGCAGAACTGGTGCATGCCCTGCGTACTTTTAATCAGGAAGGCGTGATGATACCACAGCCGATAATGAACAAGCTGCTGCAGCATCTGCGGACCAATATACCTGGACAGGTAAGTCCGCCTGACAGTCTTACTGCAACAGAAATGAAGGTTATGTCCCTGCTTGGCAAGGGAAAGACAAACAAGGATATTGCGGAGGAGATGGGCTGTAGTGTAAAGACCATAAAAAATCATCTTAACAGTGTTTTCACAAAACTTGGCGTGAACAACCGCACTGAAGCTGTCGTGAAAGCCATAGAGATGAATCTTATTTCCGCAGATGACGGTAATTAAGTTATAATAAAAATATATATGAATGGCATGAGAGCAAAAGAACTGCTTGGAAAAATATGGCATTTCAGCGCCGGGCGTTTTATTCCGCCTGCCGCCTCCTTCCGCCGCCGCCGCGGACAGAATACTGTTGAGTATCTGCTTATGCTTGCCTCGACATCTGCTGCTGCGGTTATTCTTATAGCCTCATTCCACAAAAAAATACTTGGCGGAATATTTACTATTGCGGGACTTATAATAGGGGCTGGTACACCAAAATGAAAGCAGCATTCAGATTAAAGGACTATGTGGATTTTAAGGGAATGTGCCGCAGAGGCCAGATTCTGATTCCCTCAATGCTGGTTATTCCGTCTCTGCTTATATTTGTGTATCTTCTTTTCGAGACAACTAAAATATCCCGTGAAAAGATACGTCAGCAGTTTGCAATAGATTCTGCCGTGTTTATTCAGATGGGGGATTATACCAATCTTTTGAACCGCACGGCTTATGTGAACGGTGCTTTCCCGTACCGTATTTTCAAAGAAGCATTTGGCTGTGATGATTCCTCCAATATGCATAAACCTATAGCAAGCACCGGACAGAGCAAGTGTATGTATGAGATTCTGTATGAAACCGGTGCCATACCACACAATCAGCAGGATTCAAGTAAGACAGACAGTGTTGCAAAGCCTGCACCGGACAACAGCCCATGGGATATCAGGTATGACAGAAAATTTGATTTATTTAACCAGCCTGTAGATGGCAGTGATGACCTGGTTTTTACTGATGACCAGAATCCTTTTTTTCTTATAGACCAAAAGCATGCAGAAAGTCAATTTATCGGCTGGGCTACTGTTTCTGGTAATACCACTAGTGGTGACTCAGAAGCCGGTTATGGTATATATGGTTTTTATGCCCAGGTTTATTCGCTTTTGGGGTCGGTTGAGGCCGCACAGTGGACTGTTTTCAAACGTATAACAGAGAAAGCTACTTTCCTTAGAAAATCATATTATCTCAATGCCGGAACCAAGGACTGCATACAAAGCCCACAGAGTTGCGCACAGCAGGCCGTAGGATATTTCCAGAGTGGTTCCAAAATTAGTAATATTTACCGCAGACTAATCGTGAAGCTTGGCTTCTATGCGCAGTATCCAACTCCGAATAGTCCAACTTCTCCTTATTATCTTGGTAAAACCGAACCTCCGATGACGATGAACGATAAGGGACTTTTTCGGACTGCTGGTTTCAGTCTTAGGGAAATAGCTAAAATTGGAAATGGTGTTGATGTATACCAGGGATGGACTGCCCCTGCCAATTATTTTAATGTTGATTTCAACCGTGTTGCGGCATGCAAGGAAGTTGGCAAGCCATGCGTACATTCCAAAATTGCAAGCCAGTGTCCAAAAAGTATATGGAGCAGGAGCAATAAAGGAGATAATAATTGCGTATGGCCGATGCCGACACCTAAATATCAGACGAGGCTTTACCCATGAGAGAAACACTCAATATTCTCCGCAGACGCATGGTCCGTCTGTATTCTGCTATCCGTGGAAGACGTCCGGCGCAGGCCATGACGGAAGTTGTACTGCTTTTTCCAGTTTTCATGGTTATTCTGTTTGTTACCGCTAAAATCTTTGCCCTGCTTGTGCTTGTACAGAAAATGGAGATTGCTTCCTTTTATGCCGCGAGACGCTGGCAGCTTGAATCACATCTGAATGCAGACTGGGCAGCCCAGCAGGATGAAATGATTAAGCGTGATATTGAAGAGAAAGTACGTGAGTATCTTGGTTTCTCAAATCCGGCGATTGTGAAATTCCTTAATCTTCAGAATGCAACAATAGATGTGCAGCGTACGCAGGTATGGAATGTTGTTACGTTAAAGGTGTCAACCCGTCCGCGGAATATAAAACTCATGTGCAAATACTCAAAGGAGGTGGTCTGCTCCTCATATGGGCAGGACTGCCGCAACGGATATGATTATCTTTGTGTTGAACCTGGCAATCATCAGAACGGAGCGGGCAAGACACTTGAGGTTACAAAATATGTACCGAGCCGTGACAGGCCTATTACATTTGAACTGCCAGGAGCGGCTGAGTAGGGCACGGGGTATTAAAAATGGCTAAACAGAAAAATTCAGTTGTTTACCGCATAACCGGTCTTGTTCTGCTTCTGATATTCCTTTTAGGGGGTGGGTATTATATAGCGGTTATGTCCAGAGGTTCTGCCCGGCAGATTGGTGCCGGAGATGATTATGAGCGCCTTTCCAGAAACAGTGAAACATATGATTCGCGTGTGGAAAGTGAAGAGGGCCAGTCCGCTTTTTTTAATAAAAATGATATTTCCAATATGCAGGCTTCAGGTCGTTCTGTAGAAGATATGAATAATGAACTGCTCAGGTCCGGGGTAAGAAAGGAAGCCAAGGAAAATCTTAAGAAAGGTTCTTCTGTATCAATGGCTTCATCTGTGGCTTTGGAAAGAATAAACAATTCAAACGCAGATTTTTTTGAGAGTGGCTCTTCGTCGTCGGCAGGGTCATCTGCTTCAGGCGGTTCGTCTGCTTCCGGGCGTGTATCAGGTGGAGGTTTTCAATCCGGAAGAACAGGCGCAAAAATTGTTGCCGGTAAAAAATCAGACGAGGATAAAGGATTGCCATCTGATGTGGAATCAGGTCTTTTGGGAGCTCTGAAGGGCGCTTTGCGTAATTCTCTTTTTGGTACAAGAACAGCATCAAAAGACGCGGCGAAAGACTGGGTAGCGAAAAATTTTGATGGCAATGCGGATACGGGATATGCCGTGCAGTATGATGAAGGTATGCGTGCGGCGCTCGACTATATGGACCCGAATCAGCTTCCACAGTTCCTGCGGGAACAGGAAGCAGATCCGGATACAGGCAAAAAGGTTGCAAATTCAAAAGTTGAAGATATCGGAGCCGGCGATATTACGGAATATGACGCGGAAGAACACCCGGATACCGGAGTAGTTGCCGCCGATGATGAGCCTTATTCAGGTTTTTACAAGGCAGTTGATATAATGCTGCCCGGTATGATGAATCCTATTTTCACCGGATTTGTCCCAAGGTATGAGAAACCTGTAAAAAGCCCTTATGAAATATCACGCAGCAATTTAAGTTCAGGCAAACCTTCGGATCTGCCTACAATGAATTCTATAGATGATGAAGAATTGATTGTTTACGGCAGTAAGAAAGGCTTTCAGATGGTTTATGATATGCAGGGTAATTTCATAGGCTGTATGGATAATAAAACCCATTTCTTTAAAATTGCAGGATCACCGGGGTGTCCGAGATGAAAGCGGCTGCAAGGATTCTCTGTTTCCTTATTCCTGTTTTAATAGCGGCAGGCTGCTCATCCAAACCTGACAGTGCTGAAATAGTAGAGATATTTGACAGACACAGTTACCAGCAGGTGAATATTGCAGATCTCATAAAACAGTATGAGAAAAAAGGCTTTTCCATTTTGCCTGAATTTGACGAAAAGGCTGCTTATTATCCAAAAACGTGGCTTCCTTCGGTTCCTTCGCGGGACAGCGAAAAGGACAATGCCGGAACAGGCCTTGTCCTATGGCGTGGAGCGAAGTTATATGCAGTTGCAGTATTCCGTGGTTCTCCGGCATATGAGGCTGGAATACGTCCTGGGGATGTTATAACCAGCATAAATGATATTGAAGTAGGCCGTATGCGTGATGAACAGATACAGGAGGCAATTTACGGTTCACAGGGAATGATATGCCGTATAGGAGGCGTTTCCAGCCGTGGCGGCATGATAAGGGCATCTCTAAGACGTGAATTTGGTGGAATGCCAATAGCGTGGGGCTTTAATATTCCAGGCACTCGTACTGGTTATGTACGTATAATATCATTTACAAAAAAATCAACTGCTCTTATACGTTCGGCGATGAACAATGTGCTTGATGCCGGTGCGGATAATGTAATTATAGATCTGCGCGGAAACCGCGCAGGCTCACTCGCAGAGCTGTCTACTGTACTCAGTTATTTTGCTCCTGGCGGTGGAAAGCTTTTCTCATCTGAGTCCAGGCACAAGGGATACAGTATGACCTTTTTTTCACGCCTTAAGGGGTCATATTATGGCTATCCGTACACAATACTTACTGACGGAGATACTTCTTCCCGAGCTGAGATTTTTGCCCAGGCCCTTAAAGAATGGGGGGGAACAGTTATTGTTGGTGGACGCACTGCCGGCAATACCGCTGTTACACGTGGATTTACGCTTAAGAATGGTGGAGTTGTAAGAATAACAGTATCAAAACTTTTCCCGCCTTCCGGCAGGGATATAGATAATACCGGTGTTTCACCCGATGTGTCTGTAAGTCATGCTGCCTCCGCTGTTTTGGACAAAGGCAATGAATATCCTGCCGCTCTTGCAAGTTCTGACGTGCTTCTTAAAAGAGCGTTTAAAAACTAAATTTCCGGATTATCTGTTAAATGAAACATAGAGCTGCTGTTGCAATGTCAGGCGGTGTGGATTCCACCGTTGCCGCTGCTGTTCTCCGTGATGCAGGCTATGATGTAATAGGAATTACATTGAAAATGTTTGAGAGCGTGATGACGGAAAAATGCGGCGGCAGGGACTGTGTGTCTCGTGCGGCGTCTTCCGCAGCTGTTTTGGGAATAAGACATTACGCGAAGAGTGCCACAGAAATCTTTTCTCTGAAGGTAATAAAACCTTTTACTGAATACTATATGCGTGGACTTACACCTAATCCCTGTGTTGAGTGCAACCGCTGGGTTAAATTTACATATCTCTGGAATATTGCCTGCGCTCTTGACTGCGAATATCTCGCAACCGGACACTATGCCATTATTGAGGAAAGAAATGGTGAGAAATGTCTTGTACGTGGCAGGGATCAGCGTAAAGACCAGAGTTATTTCCTTTATGGAATAAAAAGGAATGTCCTTCCACATATAATTTTCCCGCTGGGAGGAATGGAAAAGACTGAAGTGAGAAAGATTGCCGGAAAACTGGGAGTGCCGTCGGCAGCATCTCCGGATTCACAGGATATATGTTTTATTCCTGACGGGAACTACCCGCGTTTTTTGAAAGAATACGGAGCTGTAGGAAAAATGCCAGGACATTTTATTGATGAAAACGGAAGATTCCTGGGACTTCACGACGGATTTTATAATTATACTGTGGGCCAGCGCCGTGGAACAGGTGTGTATGGCAGTACAAGGCTGTATGTAACTAAAATAATACCTGAAACAAATGAGGTTGTTTTAGGAACACTTGAAAAAGCCAGATTCAGAAGATTCACTGTTTCAGACCTGAATATGCTTGCGGATATTCCGGACGGTAATTTTTCGTCACGTGTGCAGATACGATACAGGCATATCCCGGCAGACTGTACTATTTCTGTTAAAGGGAACAGTGCGGAGGTCATTCTTGAAGATCCACAGTTCGCCGCCACTCCCGGGCAGTCTGCCGTATTTTATGACGGTGACAGGGTTTTAGGCGGCGGGATAATAACAGAGGTGCAATACTGATATGATAAAGAAAATTGCTGTTATATATGGCGGAAAATCGCCAGAGCATGAAGTCTCCTGCGATTCTGCCACGTCAATTATAAATGAATTACGTTCTGCCGGGCATGATGTTATACCGGTTTATATAGCACGCACTGGCAGATGGCTTGTTCAGGAACCGGATCAGGCACCGGCAGAAAAGGGAACAGAACTGTTTCCTTCATTTGCTGAAGAATGTTTCCTGACTTCCGGTGGTGACAAAATAAAACCAGATGTGCTTTTTCCTATAATACATGGAACAACAGGCGAAGACGGTATCCTTCAGGGAGTGCTTGAAATGACAGGGTTGCCGTATGCCGGTTCCGGGGTGGCCGCGTCGGCTGCCGGTATGAACAAGGTGGTGTCCAAACAGCTTGCCAGGAGCGCTGGCATAAATGTTCTGCCTCATGTTATATTAACAGTTTCTGATGAAAATTATTCTGAAAAAATAAGTGAGGCAGAAAAAATGGGTTTTCCGCTTTTTGTGAAGCCTGTTTCCCAGGGATCTTCGGTCGGAATAACAAAAGTAAAAAGACCGGAAGATATTGAACAGGCGTTAAAGAACGCCTTCCGCTTTGACAGGACAGTTATGATTGAAAAAGGCGTTGATTCTGCCCGTGAGATGGTCTGTGGTGTTTTGGGTGGTACATATGACTGCATGGCCAGTATGGTTGGAGAAGTATGTGTTCAGGGCGGACATGAGTTTTATGATTATGAGGCGAAATATCTTGATGATAACGGAATGAAGCTTGTAATTCCCGCATCGATTGATAAAGAGCATGAGAACTATATAAAAAATGCTGCGGTAAAAATTTTCCGTGCCCTTGGATGTAATGGCTTTTCAAGGGTTGATTTTTTCGTAGACAGAAAAAGTGGTGAGATATGGTTTGGCGAAATAAATACCGCACCTGGCTTTACTTCTCATAGCCTTTATCCCTCTTTGTGGAAAAAAACCGGAATGCCTGTAAAAGACGTTCTTGAAAAACTGATAGAGATTGCTGTAGATGAAAAAAAAGCAGGAAAAAAACTGGAAATAAGACGCTGATAATTCTTGTTTCAGTTATAAAAAAAGCCGTGTTTTCAAACACGGCTTTTTTATTATGTACTGTAGGCGAAGTTCATTCGTCCATCTGTACAAGGAATTCTCCGTCTTTCTGAGTGTCAGCAGCTGCCGCAGGTTTTGCTGCTTCCGCAGAAGCCGCTTCACTGGCTGCTTTTTTGCCTTTGCGTCCGCGGCGTTTTGTCTTTGCCGGTGCCGCAGCAGATGCATCGAGAGAATCTATTACCTTCTGCGATTCTTCATCTTTTCCTGAAACAGTTTTGGCTGCTTCATTATAAATAAAAGAATAAGATTTTGCTTCCGGTTCCAGTATTGAGAGCACAGCCTCGTAAATGCCGTCAGATTCTCCCGGGTTTACTTTCCAGCCTTCATCTTTGTATCCGGGAATATCCTTTAGTTTTTCTTCAAGCATGGGGCCATTTTCTGCTTTTCTGAATTCTTTTACAGCTGAAAGAGCGGAAGCTTCCTGTTCTGGAGTAAGCATTGCTCCGGTATCTGTTCCGGGAACTTCTTCAGCTTTAGGTTCACCTGCCTGCTCTCCGTCTTTGGACGTTTCGCTATTTCCTACCTTCCAATCATTTTCTTCAAGCAGCATAGGAACAATTGTGTTTTTGTACTGAGGAACGTACTGGTTTATAAGATTTACAAGTATCGGGGATACATCATAAACACCATATTTCTTGAGTCCTATGGCGGCGGCTACAAGTAGTGCAATAAGGAGTACCAGTGTTATTATGAGTTTGAATATCCATTTAAAGAAACGCACAATTATATTTGTGCTTTCCGCTTTTGCCCCACTGTCCTGTATAACCTCTTTTTTCTTCTTTCCTTCTTTTTTCAGGGATTCTGAAGGATCGGCAGGAGTAAGTGAAGCTGAATTTTCGTATCCTTTCATTGAGTCCGCAGGAGTAAGAGATACGGATTCAAAAGTCCCCATGCTCTGCTGTGGCATCGGCTCAAAATTATTCTGCTGTACCTGTCCCATATTACTGGTAAGTGAAGAAAGAGCGTTTTCCAGACTGTTTAGCTTGGACATCAGATCTTCCTGCTGCTGGTTCTGATTGTTCCTTATGGAGGCAAACATATCGTCGAACTGATCAAGTTTCATCTTGATCGGATCTACAGACATAGTGAAATCTTCCTTGGTTACCGTATTCTGGGAGATATTGTTTATCTGCTGTTTCAGCCCTTCTATTTCAGCTCTCTCGGCTTCTATGAATGCTGTCTGCTGCTGTGGCTGAATTGCTGGAGCCGCTGATGCAGCAGGCTGCTGAAAGACAGGCTGTACTGCAGGAGCAGGTGTTTTCGGATCGCCAAGAGAGAATTCCTGTGTGTTCTGCATTGGCATGGCTCCCAGAGGCTGCTGGGCCGCAGGGGCCGGAGCCGTCATACCACCCATGGGTTCTATAGTAAGGGAAGGTTCTATTGAAGGGGCTGCCGCAGGTGCTTCTGCATTTGTTTCAGTGGCTGCCGCGGGCGTATCGTTACCTATGTTGTAAAGATCCTTAAAGGCATCCTGTACAGGAGGCTGTTCCATCGCCGGGGCAGCTGCTTCTGGCGTTGCTGCCGGAGTGATTTCAGCCTGCTGTGCCGGATTTGCAGCTTCCTGCTGTTCAGCGGCTGCCAGGTTCCATGTGTCTGAAATTTTGATTCTGCCAGATCTTTCCAGCTTGTTTGTCGGAATTGAATGTATTCCGCTTGAACTCGGGCTTATTGGGTCGAGCGGCTGAAGCTGTCCTATTCTTGCGGATTTAAGTCTGCCGGAATTCGACATGCTGAAATTGTGATCTATCTGCAGTGAACCTGTTTCTATCTGATCAGGAATCTGTTCGGAGATAACCGGGGAGTCTATTACCGTACTTTCCGAAAAATCAGGACAGGATGAAACTTCTCTCCACTCTTCTGTTTTTTCTCCTACAGGAGTCTGTGGGCAGATGAGCAGCGAGGGGGAATAGGCAGGAAGAGCCTTTATCTCGTCTTTCTCATAGGGACCCAGTATTTCATTGTTCACATAAGCCCAGTATTTCATAAATATCTCCGAAATAAAATCCCACTACAGAATGGGATCTGTATATTATCTCTTATTATACAAATTATTGTACAATTGAAATATGGATAAAGAAAAAATTCTTCGCAGGATGCTTTATGTGATTATCGGACTTGCAGTTCTCTGCGCAGTTGTTGTAGGAATCGGCAGTATTGCGGCCAGACTGCACCCGGTAGAAAAAGAAATAGATACGGATAAAATTGCTCACGACGAGAGTATGAAAGGAATCTACACAATGCCCTCGATAAAATCCAAAGTTGTTCAGGGCGGTCTTCCTTCGGAAAAATACGATATGTCTCCAGAAACCAACCCTGAAGGTTCTACCGGAATGCTTGTGAAGATGAAAGATTTTAAGGGAGTGGCTGTAAAACGCAAGAATCCCGTTCAGATGCTTAATGAACTCTCTTCTCCTGCAAAACCTTCTGTGACTTTCAGGGAAGATGTAAGTGATGGAAAAATACTACTTCAGCCTTCAGGTGAGATGCCGGTTAAACTGGATTATTCTGAAGGTGTTCCGGAACCGGGAATGCCACTTGAGAAATCCGGTATAACACTTATTACTGCTCCGGTAGATTATAAGATTTTCAGTTCCGGTTCTGTATGGAAGACTTTTGCGGATACATACGGAATAAAACTTGAGAATGATTTTAAAAAAAATTCTGTTGTGGTTCTTGTGTCAATGTCAGAGTTTCCGCACGGTATTTTTTCAATCAAAGATGTTAAAACAGAAAAAAATAATGTTGAAATTCTGTATTCTGTAAATCCTCTTCTTATGTCATCCGGTATAGATGCGGATATGCGCAGACAGTATGCATACGCGCAGATTCCCGCCGGGACAAAGAAAATCACACTTAGACAGGTTGAGTGAACAGGTTCCGCTGTGAAAAAACGTTTTTTACTGTTTAAACGGAATTTGGAAATGTCTGGTTTCAAGTAATTAAAGAGGAATTTATGAGCAGGAGACTTTATATTGGAAGTTTACCTTTTAGTGCTACAGAAGATGAACTTGAGACGCTTTTTTCCCGTTTCGGGCGTGTGGTCAGCGTAAGGATAGCTGTTGACAGATATAGCGGGCAGTCGCGCGGATTCGGATTTGTGGAGATGGCCAATGATAATGAGGCCATGGCCGCAATAGCCGGACTTGACTCAAGTGAATATTGCGGGCGCATAATTAAAGTTAATGAAGCTCGTCCGGCTGAGCCATACCACTGAATATATTGCATGAACTGCATACTCTGCTGCTTAAGCCGTATTTATATTAAAACGGATATTTTCCGGTTTGTGCCGGTTAAATGATGTGTATGTTTTTGTTTTGTAAGTATGTTTTCAGGGTGTCATAAGAATGGTACACATCGTGTCAGAATCAGGGGGTAAATACAAAGTCCGGGTTATACGGAGGATTTATGTTCAGGCCTGAAGATTTTTTTAAACCGGGAATGTATGAAGAGAAATTTGTACGTAGTGGTGGCCCCGGCGGACAGAATGTGAATAAAGTATCAACTGCTGTCCAGCTGCGCTATTATCCGGCACTGGCCGGTATGCCGGCTCAAGCCCGTGAACGTCTTGAACGCATAGCTGGAGAGAGGCTTCTTAAAGATGGAGCGATTCTTATTGAGTCAGATGAATTCCGTTCACAGGAAAAAAACAGGCAGGCGGTTCGTGCAAGACTGCTTGAAATGATAGTGCGGGCATTGCGGGAGCCCAGAAAACGCAGACCAACTAAACCTACACCGGCTTCGCGTGAGCGCAGGCTTGAGGACAAGAAAATAAATTCCGAAAAGAAAAAACAGCGCCGTATTTCCGGGACTGAGGAATAAACCGTGTGTTTTCCAGGTACATAAAAAAAATGTATCATATACTAACCAGGTTCTCTGATTGACCCACGGCGGGAGCCGTATTTGAATATGAATAAAAGAAGATTAGCCCGAGAAAACTGTCTGCAGTCTCTGTATGAAACAGATATTGCGCATTTTGACGCTGATTCCATTATTGAAAGTTTTTCCAGGCTGGAATCTTCTAAGGATTCCACACTGTTTGAGTTTTACAAGGAACTTTTTTCCTCCACTGTAAATAATATGGAGGAGATAGACGGGGTAATAGAGAGTGTGAGTAAGAACTGGGAAATAGAGCGTATGCCGGCAGTAGACCGGGCCATTCTGCGTATGGCAGTATGTGAAATGATGATTCTGGCATCCGCACCTGTGGCGGTTGTTATAGATGAGGCCATAGAACTGGCAAAAAAATTTTCCACTGACAAATCAGGCAAATTCGTAAACGGCGTACTTGATAATGTGGCCCGCCACCATAAACTTGTTAAATGACCAACCGGGATCCCCGGGAGGAAATGGAGAGTTTACGTGCCGAAATCCGGCGGCATGAACATCTGTATTATGTGGACGATGCCCCGGAAATATCGGATATTGAATTTGATGCCCTGATGCGCCGTCTGCGCGAACTGGAGGAACAGTATCCTCTTTATGCTCCTGAAGACTCGCCCACAAAGCGTGTAGGCGGAGAGAGAACAAATACCTTTGCTCCTGTTATACACCGCATCCCCATGCTTTCCCTTGAGAATACATATTCAAAAGAGGAATTCTTCGCATGGTATGAACGCGTGAAAAAGGCTCTTGCCGGAGCCGCATTCCTTTCTGTTGTTGAAACAAAGGTTGATGGACTTTCCTGCTCCATAGAATATGAAAACGGCAGGCTTGTGCGCGCTTCCACGAGAGGAGATGGAAATACAGGCGAGGATGTTACTTTAAATGTCCGCACAATAAAAAATGTTCCTCTTGTACTTAATACAAAAAATCCTCCACCATATTTTGAGGCACGTGGGGAGGTTTATATGGACCGTGCTGATTTTGAACTGTTACGTGATGAGGCAATTGCCGCAGGAGAGGAACCTTTTGTAAATGCGCGTAATGCCGCAGCCGGTTCCCTGCGTCAGAAAAATCCACGTGTTACAGCCGGCCGGCGTCTTAAATTTACCGTTCATTCATATGGATATGTGGAAGGCATGACTGAACCGGATTCCCATTGGGAATATCTGCGTATATGCCGTGAGTTCGGCTTTTCAACAACCGCTTTGTGCAAGGAGCCATGTGCGGCTGCTGAACAGGTTGCAGCGCTTTACGATCAGTTTGAGAAAGACCGCTTTACCAATGCGTTTGAGGCTGACGGCCTTGTGGTGAAAATAGACTCACTTTCCCAGCGTGGCATATTGGGAAGTACCGCCAAAAGTCCGCGGTGGGCAATAGCGCTTAAGTATCCGGCGCAGAAGGCTGAAACTGTTCTGAAAGATGTTGTTTTCCAGGTTGGCCGTACAGGTGTTGTTACACCTGTAGCGGTACTGCAGCCTGTTCAGTGCGCCGGTGTAACAATTTCCAGCGCTACGCTGCATAATTTCGATGAGATAAAAAGGCTCGCAATAAAAAAAGGCGATCATGTGATTATAGAGCGTGCAGGGGAAGTCATTCCGAAAGTTGTAAAAGCGCGTCCGGAATGCCGCACTGGATCCGAGACAGATATTGTTCCTCCGGAAGAATGTCCATCATGTGGGGGGGAATTGTTCCATGCCGAAGGCGAGGTGGCGCTTCGCTGTGTTAATCCATCCTGCCCTGCGCAGTTTGAAAGGGCTCTAAGGCATTTTACCTCCAGGGATGCCATGAACATAGAAGGTTTCGGTGAGGCTGTTGTTTCACAGGTTATAGAAAAAAAATTTGTCAGGAATATTGCAGATATATACCATATTGGCAGGGAGCAGCTTCTGCAGCTGGAACTTTTTGGACCGAAGAGGGCAGATAATCTGATAGCTGAAATAGAAAAGAGCAAAAAACAGCCTCTGTCCCGTCTTGTTTTTGCGCTTGGCATACGCCATACAGGAGAAAAAAACGCGCGTATTATAGCTTCATACTGCAAAAACATGGAAAAACTTCTCAATGTCTCCGCAGATGAACTTGCGTCGCTGCATGATGTAGGACCTGTTACGGCAGCTGCCGTAACGGAATTTTTCTCCGAAAAATTCAACAGAGAGCTTGCGGGACAGCTGTCTGCTCTTGGAGTCAATATGGAAGAGCCGGAAAATACCGCCGGCAATCTTTTTTCTGGCAGAACATTTGTATTTACCGGAGAACTTCAGTCTCTTACCCGTGCGCAGGCGCAGGCGCTTGTAAGGTCTCTTGGCGGAAAGGAAACCTCTTCTGTGTCAGGTAAAACCTCGTATGTAGTAGCTGGAAAAAATCCAGGCTCAAAATATGAAAAAGCGCTTAAGCTGGGAGTGAAAATACTTACGGAAGAGGAATTTTCCGCAATGTGTGGAAAATAAGTATTTGAAAATTCTTAAAAAAATGCTATCATATAAATATAGCAGTATTACCACAGTTGCCGCGGTAGCTCAGTGGTAGAGCACTGGTCTGAAAAACCAGGCGTCGATGGTTCGATCCCATCCCGCGGCAATTTTTTATTTCCGGAGATTCCTCCATCGTAATAAATAGAAAAATATTTCTGAAAGTGATAAAAAAATCCGCCGGTAAAGGCGGATTTTTTATTGTTCTGCACGGTAATTTTCTGCGCATTCAGGGGGTTTTTTACATTATTCTAAGCAGTGCAAAATGCAGGTATTCGGTTTCCGGCATTCCCAGTATTACCGGGTGATCCTTCGCCTGGCCGCGCAGTTCCATAAGACTCACCGTACGGCCTGTTTTGCCTGCGGCTTTTGCAAGGCTTTCTGTAAAAAGTTCACGCGTTATATGGTTTGAACATGTTGAAACGGCAAGCAGACCGCCCTGCGGAAGTGCCGTGACAGCCTGGTAAACCATTTTTGAAAGCATTTTAATGCCCTGGGAAAGACACTTTTTATTATAGACGATATTGGGCGGATCAAGCAGTATGAAATCAGGTTTCTCAGGAAGCAGGCCCGCTTCCAGCGCTTCAAGCATATGTTCGGCCTTTGCCTTTTGGAAAATAACGCGGTCCGCGAGACCGTTCATTAAAGCGTTCTTCTCTGCATATTCTATTGCCTTTGCGGAAGAATCCACTCCCCATACCTGCGCTGCGCCGGAACGTGCCGCTGTAAGAGCGAACCCGCCCAGATATGTGTGCAGGTCCAGTACACGTCTGCCTGTGAAATATGGTTCCAGAAAAGCCCGGTTTTCACGCTGGTCGTAGTACCAGCCTGTCTTCTGCGCGTCAGGAATTGGAATTATATAGTTAAGGCCGTTTTCCTCTATGGACACTTCATCGGGCAGAGAACCATATTCTGTTTCTTCATATATCTCCAGTCCCTCAAGTTCACGGAAGCGGCTTGTATTACGGTAATGAACGGCTCTGGGACGGAAAAGTTTTACAATGGCACTGGTTATTTTGTCTTTCAGCTGTTCCATCCCGGCGCACAGTATTTCCACTATAAAAACATCACCGTAGCGGTCTATTATAAGTCCGGGAAGATTATCTGATTCACTGAAAACAAGGCGGCAGTATTTTTCTATACCAGCCTGTCTACGGTATGAGAGGGCTGTACTGATTCTTTCCTCAATGAAATCAGGGTTAAGAGGTGTTTTGCCTTTCTGAAGCAGGCGTACGGCTATAAGGCTTCTGGGGTTGAAAAAACCCCTGCCTTCGGTTCCACCGTCAGGGCGCAGTATTCTGCATATTGTTCCTGCGGAAATTGAAGTGTCTATGTTTTCCAGTTCATTGGAAAATATCCACAGATGGCCACTTTCGCGGCGGCGCATGGCTGTTTTTTTCAGATTAAGAATTATTTCATTAGTCATCGAGTGTCCCCAGGCTTTCAAGTTTTGATCCTATTTTAACATCAAATGTTTTGGCGAAACTGCCGTTTCTTACGGAAAATTCCAGAAATCCGAATGAACCGGTAAGTGCGAGAGCTTCGCCGGAATTTACGGAAGCATAGGTTGGTTTTACTCCGTGTATAAGTCTGTCAGCTATAGAAAACACGGTATTATTCTGATACGTGCCTCCACGTATATTGGTTATGGCGTTGCCGAAATGATCTATGGCTATTATCTGTCCTTTTATGCGCTTTCCGGCCTGCTCTGGTAACGGGAAAGGCCGTTGTATATATTCCGTGGTTACAGGCCCTATTTCTTCTTCTTTAAGACCGTTTGCCACTTCGCCTCCTACAGGCGCCATAATATCCCTGCCGTGGAAAGTCATGCTTACGTTTTTCAAAAAGAGTTTTTTGTTTTCAATATAGCGTACTTCTTCAAGTGGTTCATTCTGCTCAACCCAGCTTATAAGTCCGTTGTCGGGCGCTATGAACTGATAATGCTTTGTCCTGGCCCAGAGTATTTTTCTTTTTGTGCCGACTGTCGGATCAACAACACACATGAAAAGCGTACCTTCCGGCATATAATTCATGGATGCCATAAGGTAAAAACTGGCCATATGTATATCCTGCGCTGGAATCTCATGGGTTATATCAAGTATGGTTACTTTGGGCGCGCGGGAGAGAACAAGACCTTTCATAACACTTACAAAAGGATCTGCCGTTCCGAAATCTGTTAAAAAAGCTACGAATTTTGTTTTCATTTTATTATCAGGGATTTTCAGCGGAAATTATCAGGCAGCCGTCCAAGGCCTGGAACAGTGAGCGGAATATTCTGTTCACACAACGGACAAGAGGCTGCGTAGAAAAGCTGCAGGGGATATGAAAGCAGGCTGCGTATTGGTACATGGAATCCGGGATCTCCGGTAGATCTGTCGACAATTGCTGCAATACCGGTCGTTCTCGCACCATAGCCACGCACAAGCATCATCGCCTCGCTGCAAAGCCTTCCGGAATTAAGCACATCATCTGCTATAAGAACTCTTTCACCCTCGTTTATCCTGAAATCACGCCTTAACAGCATAACCCCATTTATACGATCGGTGTATATTGAACGGGCACCTTTTTCCCGGGCGACTTCCTGGGCTATAACTATGGAGCCTGCTGAAGGAGCCAGAACCACATTTACCTCATCAGGGAACAGGGAACATAACTCACCTGCTATTCTGCGTGCCAGATGCGGGTATTGAAGCAGTACTGAAGGCTGTATGTAAGTCTGTGTGTGAAATCCGTTCGGAAGAAGAAAATGACCGCTCTGGATAGCACCATGCTCGCGAAGCAGACTGACAAAATCAAATTTTCTCATTTTCGCCATAAAATATTTCTTTTCCTCCGTGGCATTCAGGTCATTTTCCACCTAACAGCCTTTTTATTCTTCCAAAACTTACAGAGGGTTCCTTAAGTGCGGCTCCTGCTATACGTTTTGATGCATCCTTAGGGCTTAACATATTCAGTTGCGGGCTGTCCATTTTACCGGTAAGGGAAAAAGCCATTGCCGATTTGCCGCTGGCATCAGTAAGTCCCGCTGGCAGTACACCTCTGCTGTACTTATCCATTATTGTATAAATTTTAAGGTCTACTGTTTCATGTATAAAATCAACTTCGCCGTTAAGACATGCTGAGAACTCATCGCCTTCCATATAGAAATTCTCTATTACGGCGATTCCTTTGTCTGCTGTTATATCTCCACCCATCGCCTTGAAGGATACGTCTTCAAGCTTGTCGAATTTAAAAGCCTTTTTCTTGTTGAGTTCATCTATAAATCTTAAAGGCATTGATGCCAGATAATGAATCCTGTCTTTTTTTGAATTTTCTTCTACCTTGAACAGCTTGCCCTGACCGGACTTGATTGAAAGTTTTCCTTTGAGATTCTCTATTTTACCTGAAAGACTGTTCATTGAAAGCGTTACATAGAAATTTCTGGCCTGAAGATATTCATGGCGGAATATGCCTGCCTTATATGCTATAGTGAACATGGAATATCCTGAAGGAATGGAATTCCTGAGCTGATTTACCCACTGAAGTTGTGAGAATCTGCGTTTGCGCCTTGGAGTTTTATCGCTTAGAAGATCTATAAGGTTGAAAATAAGTGTTTTTGCGGTGTTGTACTGAAGATCCTCTGAATATCCCGTATAATAAACGCTTTTTACATGCGAAAACGGATTATAAATATTCATTTTCCCTTTTGTGGGGTCTGAATTCAGTCTTCCTGAGAATGAAATATCAAGTTCTTTTTTTGATATGGAACCGTTAAGAACCAGTGTGGTAAGCCGCTGAGGCCCTAACTGCAGACGGCCGTCATATACGGTAACATTGCTGTTTTCAAGATTTTCTGTAAGATGCAGGAGCATGTCCAGCCCTGTGGCGGTAAGTGTTTTATATTTGAAGTTGGAATTTGAGAAATCACCAGTCAGATCCGTAAGTACAGGTTCACCTTTCGGACCGGAAACAATGGTAAGTGACGGTTTTATCTTTCCGTGCGGATTCTTTACCACAAGATTTATATGACTATTCAGATTTTCCAGTGGTAATGGAGGTGCGGATATTTCAAACCTGTATGCCGCTGGTGAGGATATGTTTATGCTTCCTGCAACATTTATGTCCAGGGGATCAGAATCTGTGGAGAGTGTTATTTTTCCACCACCTACAGAAATATTTATATTCCAGTCCTGTGCCGGAGCTGAAAAATCCACAGCTGATTCAAAAAGATAATCCAGTTTTGTATGGTCAAAAGCCGGCGTGGAGGTTTTCAGTTTTATTACAGGTTCTGTAAATCCGGATATGCTGCATGAAAAAGGGATTTCCTGGTTCTGCAGAAAAAGTTTTCCGTTAAGATCCTGTAATTCAGCTTTTGAAAAATCGAAGTCTGCCAGATTTATTATGCCTCTTGCGAATATACGTCCGTCAACATTTTTTTTGCGTCCCTGAATGGTATAAGAAGCTGAAGCCTCGATTTTAGAACCGGATCCGGGGCTGAATTCATGCAGTCCCAGGTTTATATTGCGGAATTCATGCCGTGTTTTATCAATACGGTCCGTTATTATTACTTCGGCATCCCGCACATTTGTTTCGTGTATGGTTACGGCAATGCGCCTGCCGTTTTCATTCTTTTTGTAAGCAGCTGCGTATTTCTGAATATTCCATTGCGAATCCTTCTCCTTTATTAACTCAATGCGCGGAGCGACAAAAATTATCTCCTTTATCTCAGGGACCCCTTTTATGAAAGATATAGGGGAAAGTTTAAGAAAAACATTTTCCGCAGAAAGAAGATTTTCCTCAAGATGTCCTGGATCGCGCAGGCGTAGACCGCGTATCTGTATCTCCCCGGAGGGGGAGAGCCTTGCCCAGGTCATTTCAGCCTGTCCTTTAAGTGCCTCACTCAGGCAGTATGATACTATGCTGCGCAGTGTCACTTCGTCCAGCATAATCCGTACTGATATATTGAAAACGGCAAAAAGCATTCCGGCCGCTATAAGCGGCCAGAATATAAGTCTCGTCAGAATCTGCCGGAAAATTTTCATTTGGCTAAAAGGACAGATTTTATAAACGGCACTGCTGTCCCAGAAACATAATTATAAATATATTTAAGCAAATAATACGACTTTATATAAAATAATTTTATATTTGCAGTGAACTCCATGGCAGTCTGTGTTAAGCCGTGTTTTTCCGGCCCTAAGGCCAGAAGCAGTGCTATGGAGACTATTCCTGAAAATATCATGATAACCGGGAATGAAAATATAATGCCACCCTCTTCCTGAAGATCGGGCTGTAGCGGACCTGTGAGAATATCTGCCGTATGTATAAAATGAAAAGCGAGAAAAAAGCCGGCAAGAGCCGTGAACCATGGTTTTGCTGACAGACGCATTTCAGGGGCGGCATAACCTGATATTATGTAGGCAATAATTGTGATTACTGCGTAAAGCGGCAGAAAATAAGGAGCAAGACCTATTATGAAATTTGATCCGGAAAGTTTTACATTGCCGCTGTTGCGGCCTATATTTATGTCCTGGACTTTAACCAGAAAAAATATTGCAGCTAAAGCATGTGATATTTCATGCGCGGCTATATATAAAATGTCGCTTCTTTTTTTCTTTCTGTATCTTGATTCCAGCAGTGCAGTAATAATATAAACAGACGCTCCGGAAACAAGAGGAAGTATAAAACTTCTGTCCTTGCAGAATAATAAAAAAATCCTGAAAGATGTATATAATACCGAAATTGCTGCGGGGAACAAAAAAATGCCGGCGGCTGTGCGGAATAAAACACACGGAAACGCCGGCAAATATTTTTTCCTGCTCATAAGTCCGTGTCGCGGACCACTGCAACTATTTCAGTCCTAAAATTTCTTTTATTTTATCTGTCACGGTATCCGGAGATACCGGTTTTGTAAGACAGTCTTTTACGCATTGATACTTTGTTACACCTTCTTCCTTAAGCTGTTCCATATTATAACCTGAAAGCATTATTACAGGTATATCAGTTCTTTTCATCTGCTTTAGCACATCAACCCCGCTTTCATCCCCCAGAGTGAGGTCAAGCAGCATAATATCAGGTTTTTTTTCTTCTATTTTCTGAAGAATGGTTTTTACATCATGTGCGGTGATAATATCGAAACCGGCGCTGTCGAGTGCGAAGGTAAAAAGATCGCATATAAGCTCGTCGTCGTCAGCGAAAAGAATTAATTTTTTATCTGCCATAAATGCTCCTAAATCCTGCTGTTCCACTCTTCAGTGCGGTATTTGTTCACGGCAAGCATTCTTAGTTCTTCCAGCATTTCTTCTGAAAAAGGAACTGTTTCCCATTCCAGTCTGAATTCCTCAGACAGTGCAGAGGCAATTATCCTGCGGTGAAAAGCCTGCCTTTTCCTGGCCCCTGGAAACTGAAAAGAACCCTGGTATAGCATTTTCGTGCCTGTTTTCCTGAGTGCTCCGCCAAGAACCTTTCTGTCATTATATAAAATATCCAGAGTGACTGGTTTTGAGAAACAGGCCATGGCCGGACTGTTTACTGCGTAGCTTTCTGTTCTGCCGCTCATAAGTGTAAAATCCTCACCACATTCGCGGTATTTTCTGTTTATCGCAGTGTGCAGACGTTCATATGTCTTATGCGGTTCGAACAGCAGTTCCGGGGAGGGAAAAATAAAAGAGAAGGTTACATCGTCATCGTGGAAAACTATACCGCCACCTGTTGGGCGGCGTACAAGATCTTTTATGATGCTTCCGGCGATACGGACTGCGGCTTCCACCTGTCTGCGGCGCTGAGAATATCCATATGTTATTCCGGGAGATGCCCAGTTGAAGAACCTGAGAATATATGGGGCAGCATTACAGCCACACAGAATTTCATCAGCGGCCATCTGGCTGTATACATCAAGATCCGGTGAGTCAAAAACAAGTCCTTTCTCCATAAAATTTTCCTGCAGTTTTAACCTCTAATCATAAAGTTTTTTCCATGGTATGGTTGTTTTGAAAGGCAGGCTGAAACTGCGCACATCCATGTTCACGTCTTTGTCAAGAACTATGCCGAAGGCATCAAGATGTCCTATGGTGTTGGAGGCCCTTCCAAGTTCGAAATCTTTTACGATAAGATACATTTGTCCACGGCTTTTTTTCTGAAGATTTCTGCAATACTCAAGACCTGTTTTCAGTTTTTCTTCGGAAAGTCCCGGATAGTTCAATAGAAAAACACCTATACTTATACCATTGTTTATGCAGCTCTCAAGCATTTTTTCGAAGTTGGAAGTCTTTATTCCCTTATTCAGTTTTTCTATTTCCTCAGCATCTTCAATTTCCAGGCCTACAAAAAGCTGTCTGCAGCCGGATGTTGCTAAAACTTTGGCGAATTTGTCGGAATAAGCCATATCTGCCCTTGTGAGAGCATCCCATTTGACATTTGCCTTTATCCTGATTAAATTTTTTGCTATTCCAAGCAATGCCTGTGGAGAAACAGAAAAATCCGCGAGTGACAGTTTTCTGAAATTATTTGCATCTGCAACCGCTTTCATTTCCTCTGCTGTGCGCGCTGTATCTTTTTCGTAATATTTGTTTCCTGGAAAGCAGTGATAGCAGAAAAGGCATTTGCCCCATGGGCATCCGGCAGAATTTCTTACCGGCAGGGCTTTCCATGGGTACAGATGCAGTGGCAGATCCGTAAAATCAGGTGCCGGGGCGGATTTTATGTCAGGCAGTGGCCTTATTTCATTTTCGCGTACAATGCCGTTTTCACACCATACCACTCCTGGAATATCCTTTTTCTCCCTTTCGCCTTTAAGGAACTGTAATGTTCCTTCTACCGGTTCCTCACCTGCGTAAAGACATGCAAAGTCAATAAAATCAAACAGTTTTTTCCAGCTGCTGAATGCGCTTTGAGATGCGGTGGACCACGGCCCGCCTATGATTATGTTTTTCCCTGGAAAATCCTCTTTAATTCTCCTTGAAAAATAAAGCACGGCCGGCAGCTGGTAATGATCCATAAGTTCAAAACCTATAAGCCCTGATTCTGCCACTTCCGGGGCGAGAAATTCCCTGTAGAATTTTTCGAACAGAGGATCCGGTTTAAGTGAATTCGCAATTATTTCGTCTATGTGCCATGTCTTGTTTTCCGGATTAAGCACTGGAGAATAACTTTTTGCGTATCCTATCTGTCCGTCGTACTGAGCCACAGTGTAAGCTCTGCTGAATTTATATTCCGGATATGTCTTTTTAAATGTTTCGCTTCTGCCTGACCAGCGCTGTTTCAGCATTTCTTCTATCTCAGGTTTTTCTATCCAGTCAAAAAGAAATTTTACATTCAGATCAAGTACACGGCTTTTCCAGCCGCGGCTTTTCAGCCAGGAAGAAATCTGCGGCATTCCAAGCTCCGGCATAAGCATAAGTATGGCGGCTGGGGGAAATACCAGAAGTACATCATTTCTTTCTGGAACAGGTTCTTTAATATCAGACATATCGGAAAAATTATACAAAAAATGTTTTTATATAATATTATCCGTGATATGCCAGCATTTGATATAAAAAACACAGTTTTATTCTGTTTCCTTGAGGCCGCTTTTCTCCTGGTGATTTTTTTTGTCTTCTATTGTTTCAGCGGTTTTTTTCTTTCAGTGCACGGTATAATATTCACCCTGCTTTTTATGCCGGCTATTGCCTTTCAGTTCGGAGTTCTTGTTTTTCTGATATTCATGTTTTTCAGGATTGCCGGCCCACGTGTCTCGTTTTACTGTGGTACTTCTGTGACAGCATTGATCAATATAGCCGCTGTAATTGATATTTTCGTATATGGGCAGTATCATTTTCATGTAAATCCTGCTATGATACAGCTGCTTTTGGGACCGGCACGTTCAGAGATTTTTAATTTCCCGGTTTCCATGTATATTCTTGCAGCTCCTGTCATAACTGCTGTTGCCGTATGTACTTTTTTTGTGGCGTTCCATTTGAACAGAATTAAAATCAGTAGTGCCCATGTTACTGCCGCTGTATGCGTGTTTTCTCTGATATTTTGTGCGTATAACATTCATTATGCTTATGCCAGATATGTATTTATTCCTGATGTGCTGGCGCAGATTTCCATTCTTCCGCTGGCATATCCGTTAAGTATGAACAGCCGGCTGAAAAAAATGGGTTTCAGGCCACATTCAGGAGATTTCGAGGAACCTGCGGTGGGAAATTTCTCCTACCCCCTGCAGCCTTTGGAGTTTGACGGAACCACCGGCTCAAACATTGTCATTATAGTTGTGGATGCACTGCGTTTTGACATGATGAAGTCTGATATAATGCCACATACATACGCAGCAGCTGCCAGACATGGCTTTTTTAATTTCAGCAGGCATTTTTCAGGTGGCAATTCAACCGCAGCCGGAATATTTTCGCTTTTCTATTCCCTGCCATTTTCATACTGGAACAGTGTAAGCGGCGTGCCACCTGTGCTTATGAAAACCATGTCAGACAGAAATTATGAAACCGGAATTTTTGCAAGCGCCAGGCTGGATAGTCCGGATTTTACAGGAAATATATTTTCCGGAATAAAAAATCTACGTACAGGTTCAGCAGGAACAAATACTATAGAGCGTGATCTGAATGCGCTTGATGATTTCTTTGTATTCCTTGATGAATTTAAAAAGAAAGACGCTGATTCAAAAGCAGATGATTCCAAAAAGCATTTTATGTCTTTTGTGTTTTTTGATGGCCCACACGCATACGCAGTACCGGAAAAATACAACCGTCCATTTATGCCTTCCCCGGATTCAATGAATTACATGATTCTTAATCAGGGAACAGATCCTTTGCCGTGGCTGAATCTGTATAAAAACTCAGTGTATTACACCGATTCACTGATAGGGCGGATAATTGAACGCCTGGAGCGTGATGGACGTTTCAATGACACTATTGTGATAATTACCGGCGATCATGGCCAGGAACTGAATGAGACAAAACATAACAGCTGGGGGCATAATTCCAATTTCTCTGACTGGCAGACACGTGTGCCAATGCTGCTTTATGTCCCTGGACTGAAAGGAAATGTCATGGATTATCACACTGCTCATTATGACATAGTGCCAACCCTTATGAAACGCGCTTTCGGGTGTACCACGGATCCATACTCATATTCCATGGGCAGGGATATGATAGACGGATACGGAGATAAAGGCCGTCCATATACGATAATATCCAGTTATACCATGAAGGCAGTGCGCGAAGAAAACCGTATTTCAGAATTCAGTAATTATGGAAAGATAAATCATTTCGACGGGAATGCCCATGCTGCGGAAGAAGGTGCCAGCGCACAGGTACTTAAAAACGCGCTTAAGGATTTCGGCAGATTTTACAAGTAGATTCCAGGGCCGACGGTATTTATTTTTTACCGCTGTTGTAAATTCCGGAGAAACTTACGTCAGTGGCTGTATCAGTTCCGAACCATCTGTTCTGCCGCATAAGCTGATAAAAAATCCTGTGCGACTGCAGCAGCCTGGCTTCAAGTCTGTTTTTATCTGCTTTGCCTGTTTTATTTTCAAAAGCTGTAATTTTCTGCATATTGTGCCGCAGCGAACCATCGGCTGTTATTATGCCGAAATCATCCCCGCCATAGGAATTCAGTGCGAAGCGATCCCCTGGCCTGCTTGTGTCAAACACACTTCTTCCTATAGAGGAGAAAGGCTGTTTTATGCCACCTGTTTCTGCGAGAGTCGGCAGAATATCAAGCTGTGAAACAACATAATCCCGCCGTCCGGGTTTTATATGCTTAGGAGAGTAAATCACCAGTGGAATATGAAAGGTTTCCCTGTCGGAACTGCCGGAAACATGCTGATTGTGGTCACTCATAAATATAAAAACAGTGTCGTCAAACCAGCCTTCGTGTCTGGCCTTCTTTATAACTTCGCCTATGCTCCAGTCGGAATACCTGAGACTATTACGGTAACCATGCTCCCATGAATCGTTTGGGTATTTGTTAAAACGTTCTTCGTCAAGAAGTTTTCCGAAAGGAGAGTGGGTCGAGGCTGTGAACGCTGCAGCAAAGAAAGGCCGCTTTAATGCTGCACTTTCAGCAGCTTTGTCTGCGGCGAACATAAGTGTTTCATAATCATAGCCATAATCCGGCGTGAATTTATAGTCCAGTTTCTGTGGAATATGTTCCCAGCCCCATGAACCATCTGCTCCCATGGCTTTAGCCAGTGAGCACATTCTGTAGCTGTCGCTGTGAGAAGCCTGCGTAAAGGATGTGCTGTATCCGTTTTCACCAAAAAGCCGGAATACAGGTGAAAATGAGTTTAATTCCAGACCATAGCCGAATACGGGAAGACCGGGAACCAACGGAAGTGAGGCAAATATTCCTGCGAAGCCATAAATGCTTCTCGTTCCTGTCGCATAAGCATTTGTAAAAACAAGACCGTTTTTAACAATATCGTCGAATACCGGTGTATCTAAGGTTTTTCCGCCGCTTAATGAGTCTATTGAATCAGGCTTCCATGCCTCCAGCATTACAAAAAATATATTCAGCCTGTTATGTGTTTTACCCGCTGTTTCAAGTTCTCTTTCTGAGTTTCTCATAAGAGGAAAGTATTTACTGCTGTTCCATTTCTCTCCTTTTGAAAGAACAAGAGTTTTCACTGCGGAAACTGCTTCATCGAAAGGATAATTGTTGGTAACCTGCACGGTCTTTTTCCTGGAAATATTTACCGCCGAAAAAACACCATTCATAACAAGCACTGCTTCCTCGTTTGTTCTGGCATATTTGAAAACATCTGCCACACCGATATTTTTCCTTACGAAGCCTCCGCGCTGCAGAAGAAAAAGAACAGCAGCAAGCAGCACAAGTTTTGTTATGTGATAAGCGGCCGTTTTTCTCTTGTTTTCGGTTTTGTCTGCAAGTCTGAAAAATCCGTATATCATTGCTCCTGACAGAATGATAATACCTGTAAGCGCCGGCAGTCCTTTTGTGAAGGCATATGAAATGAAAAATCCCATCTCATTGAAAATCCATTTAAGTTCTTCCGCTATATGTCTGTGTGCTTCAGGAAAGTAGAAATAATCAGCTGCCAGCAGTATCGCAAAACATACAAACAGTACTGTAAAAAAAATGCTCTGGCTCTTAAGCCATTTCTTTCCTGTGCCTGGAATATTCATAAGCAGCAGTGGCAGGCCGAATATGGTGACACATATCGATGCATCAAAAACAAATGCCTTTATGAAGCACCAGAATAAATCAGCAGAGCCTATGTTTGCGAAAAAGGAATGAAAACTTAAATACAGCGCCAGTCTCTGCAGCTGGCATAGCAGTAGCGCTGCTGTAAAGCATAATAATGAAAATCCAAGTCCAGGGTCATTTTTTATAAAATCAGAAATTTTTCTCACGTGATAATTATATAAAAAGCGTGAAAAAGCAGACTTTTTCCGCAATTATCATATAATATCACAAAGGAAATATTTTTCCTTGTGTCAGGCATTCTGTTTAAAACTGCTGGTTATTCAGCAGAAAGTGAGTGTTCAAGGAGGAGGTTTTATGGCGGATGAAAATTTACCGGATAAGCAGGAGCAGTTGAAAAAAATAGCGGAACAGGCGAAAAAACCGAACTGGATTCTTATGATCCTTGCACTGGTTTATATAATTTCGCCACTTGACGCAATTCCAGACGCAGTTCCGCTTTTAGGCTGGGTTGATGACGGTGGAGCTCTGATTTACCTGATATATTCTCTCATCAATATGTATGGTGGACGTATGAAGAAATAAATCTGATGGACATGTGCTGATTTTTGTTTACGCATTACTGGCGTAGCCGGCAGTTCCGGAATGTACTGAAATATGTATGCCAGTGTAATATGGTTCAGCTGATGTATAAACAGAAAATGAATATATTGAACGTTGGAAAGAATAATTTTATATAATGTCATTAAAGATAAGTTGTAATCAAAATACCGGAGATATTATAATGAAGAAAATTTTATTAGCTGCGCTTCTGCTTATTCCCTGCACTTCCTTTGCTGCGGACCACAATTTCAAGAACCGCATCAATATAAATGTGAACGGTGCATACACAGATGCTATGGGCGATTTTGAGAAAGACCTCAAGGCTGCTGAAGTGGACCGCACAAATATGGCTTTCGGCATTTCTGCCGGATTCGGTCTTTTCGAGTTCCTTGAGCCAGGACTGGAATTCCAGTATTTTATGAAATATGATGGCACTGCTCAGGCCACGAATGACAAGACGGAATTTACGTCTTACATGGGTGGTATTTATTTAAAGGCATATCTGCCTGAAATATCCATTTCTGATAACTGCGGACTCAATTTTTACGGTAAGGTCGGTCATGGACGTTATTATGGCAGCGCGAAAGTGACAAGCGGAACTACCGGTCAGAGTGACAAGGAAGACGCAGATAAAGGCGGATTCAGTTACGGTGCGGGATTTGATTTCGTGTGGGATCATATGTTTACCGGCCTTGACGTAAGGTTCCATCGTGTAAGAAAAGCTGATTTCGTTTCGGCGATTGGAATCAATGTAGGCTACAGATTCTGAACATTACCGCAGAGTCATAAACAAAAGCCCGGAGTCATCCGGGCTTTTTTTATGCTGTATGTAATTCTCTTAATTGTTATAATATTAATGTGAAAGACAATGCAGCATGGAGATTAAACCGCTTTTTTATAAAATGCCCGCGTCTTATATGCCAGCTTTATGAGCTGTGCCGTATTGCCCTGCGCTGTATAAAACCAGAAGAACATACCCCATGCTGGTACAATTACTGCGCCAGACAGGACGAAGGTGGTAAAAAGATAAAATATTCCATTCCTGATATAAATAATCCAGCAGAACTGCCCGGCAGGGACTGGTTCCGTCTCACGCGCCCTTTCCGCATTCACGAACATATAACATTCAATTTTGAGGCCGCTATAGAAGCATATCCGCGGCTTAAAGGTATAGTTTTTATTTTTTTCATGGGCGCGGGAGATTATCTTTATGCCTCGCCCGTTTTCCCTGAATTAAAAAAGAAATATCCTGGTCTGGATTTTATTGCTCTTGCCGGGGATAAAAACGATAGAAATAACTCGGCACTCGTAGCGCAGCTTTTAAAAACAAATCCATGTTTTTCCAATGTGCGCACATATTCATATGGACGCCGGCATCCGGTGATATGGAAAAATTATGATTACCGGAATGCGCTGGAATATGTCCCGGAAGATTATCTGGCTGTACCGGTTTACTATGATTATTCTGTTAAGGCAAGTCACCGGGTTCATTCTCTTTTTGAAACATATGGACTGCCTCTTCCTGAACATGGCAATATTGAAAAAGTTCCCACGCCGCAGATGTATTTCCCGGGAGAACCTTCAGAGACTGTAAAAGAATATTTTAACGTAATTGAAAGAATGTGTGGCGGTAAGGATATTGTTTTCCTGCAGCTGGATTCACGTGGATCTGACTACACATATCCGTATATACGCGAACTTGCGGGAATGCTCAGCAGTGAATATGCTGTTTTGAGCGTGACGCCTGGTATTTCCGGCATAAAAAACTGTCTTGAACTTGATATAAAAAAACTGGCGATGAATGATACCTTCCGTCTGCTGTCAATGCTTGCACAGAAACACAAAACCGGTGTGATAGCGGTAAACTCGGTTTTCTGGGCCGCATCAGCAGGGCTTAATCTCCCGAATTTAGGTCTTCAGCACTGGCATGATCCGAAACTTCACAATCTGTGGTATTCAAACATAACCTTCCTTACCGATATTATCTATGAGAAAATACCACGGAAATATCAGATTCATGCCGGACCGGAGCATTGGAAGCGTCATAATAAAAAAATCATAGATTTTCTGCCGGAATTCATATATGAGAATTTCCGGAATATGTTTTCCAAAAAATAGAAAGGCTGTTTAATCCGCACTATTTAATAAATTTGAGTAATATTTAAATAAAATTGCTAAAATCTTTATTGATAGCGCCATTAATGCGCTATACTGTTTCTGATTCGTCCGGCCTGCATGGCTTTAATGCAGCAGCGCCCTGTATGCGTGGGTGTATGGCTCTAAGTCAGCAGATCCGGGCCTGATGGCGTTAAAGTAACTATTAAGGTATTTTTATGATAAAAGACATGGACTTGAAACTGGCATTTCAGAAGGAAAAGGACAATCCTTTTCAGATTCTTGATTTTGCAGGTGAGCGTTTTGTTACAGGCAGTGGCCTGGTAAAGACTGTGAAATATGGCAAAAGGCTGCCGGAACTGCCCGAAAATGTGGCCGGCAGGGTAATGCCTTCAGCCGTTCTGCTTTCCGGTGTGCCGGAAGACGGGGAAATGGCTGTGTTCGCCCTTTTATGGCAGTACAGCAATCTGCCTGTACATCTTGTAAAAGGCGCTTATGCCATGGTGAAGCATCAGATTGAGAACAAGGTACATGCTGCAGCTGCCGCAGGCAGAAAACAGGAGGGAAAAGCTCTTGAGGCTGTCCTTGGTAATTTCAAAGTCCATGAATATAATGAGGAATTTTCCATAGGATCAGTATCAGTCAGGTTTATACAGGCCGGGCCGTTTCTTGGGGCAGCTTCTGTGCGTCTTGCGCATGGAGAAGATTCAGTTATGCTGACTGAGATTTCGGCCTCATCGGAACTGCTTTCCGGCTGCACGGACGCCGTATCTGATAATAGCATTGAAAAAACAGATATCATCTGTGCTGAACTGCCTGATAATTATATAAATGCCGAAATACCGGAGAAAGATTCGTCTGCGCCGACTGCTCCAATATCCTTTGAGAAACTGGCAGAGGAGATAAACATAGCGCGCAGGAATCTTGGTTTTTTCTTTATTCCGGCTGAACTTCCCAGACTGCCTCTTGTTATCAAGGCATTGAACGGGCTGCAGCAGCGTGGTATTCTTTCAGCTGATATAAGAATATGCCCGGTTGGCACGGAGGCCGGTGATATTCTTCGCATTTATGAGGAGAACGGTATAAAACTTGATTATGCCAGTGCTTATCTGCGCTCCGGCATTCAGCCGGCTTCCCTGCCACGCGAGGCGAATTGCGGTTTCCGCATTTTTATTACACCGGGAGAAGATTTCTCTGATATGCGTGGAAGCTTTTCCGCTAATCTTCTGCCCCTGGTCAGAAGTAATGAACTGGCTTCTGTAGTATATCCGGGGGCCAGACTTCCACATGAGCTTGAGGATATTCTTAATAAAAAAGGAGAGAAAACATGCAGGGTGGCAGCCTGTGATCTGACAGGTACTCCGTCGACTGGAAATCTGTACAGGACTGTAACAGACAGCGGCGCCACAGCGGTGCTGCTTTGCGGTTGTGACGCTTCTGTATTAAATCAGGCTGCCGGTGCCATGTCTGGTATAAAAACAATTATACCGGCTTCCCGTGGCGAAAATATTTCTTTTTACAAAGACGGAAATGGCAGGGTTGTGTCGGCGGCCAGCCGGGAGACGGCGGTTCTTGCCGTTACCGCCGGTGAATTGATTAAAAGCGAGGGACTGCTTTCAGCTGCTTCGCTGCTTGAAAAATGCTCTTTGGGTTCTGCTCCCGGAAAGGTGTTCCTTTTCTGCCGCAAGGAAACCCTTTCCATTGCCGAGGAACTTCGCAGGGATTTTCTTGAGAATGCTGAAATCCCTGCTGAAATTCTTATGCTTTCCCCGCTTCCGGGAGAGGGTGGCTCTGATGAGAATTATTCTGCTGAGGAAAAGCGCTTTGTGTCTGCTGTATCCTGCCTGATTTCTGATTTTGCTGAAGTTTCATTTTTTACCGGTGGAGACAGAATTCTCGACGCATGGATAAGTCTTTTCGTTACTTTCTTTGGCATGAGGGCTTTTTTCTCTCATTATGGCAGAATTTCCGAAATGCTTCCGTTTCCTTTCCCATTCGGGAAAAGACAGCTTGAGGCATATTGGGGAAATATACGGGAGATTGTGTACGAAGGAAACAGCAGTCTTGTGAAATGTGTGCCTGCGGAACTGTTAAATATTGCTGTTATACACAAGAATGACAGATATTTTTATTCTCCCTACGGTATGCTGCTTGAAACTTACTGTCGCACCAGCGGCAAAAATTACCCGCGTTCATCAGCAGTCCTGCCAGTGAATGATGTTCCGCATAGAAAAAATGCCCTGCCGGAAGTAGCAGTTTTTACCGTGGGCTGTTCTCTGCTTGAAAATTACCGCAGAGCGGAGAATAATGATGTGCCTGACATTGGCGGCCTTTCTGCATTTATCCGGAAAGATTCCCATAATGCCTTCCAGAACTGCTGTGTGGAACTCAAGACACTGTTTTCGCTTCCGGATCCCGCCCTGCTGAAAAACTGCCGCAGGGTGGTTTTTCTTGCACCTGACAGTGCAGACGGAAAAACTGTCTCAGCTGCGCTTGAGAACTTCTTTTCAGGGTTGAAAATTGATACGGAAACTCTGTTCATTGAGCCTTATGAGGATAATTCTGTATACGGGCTTTATGATCTTGGTCTCCGGAATCTTGTTTCAGCTGTTGGCAGGCTGAAACAGCGCTTTGGCAGTCTGCTTTTTCTTATCTGTGGTGGGGACGAGATAGCCTGCGGTTATGTGCGTCTTGCTGCGCAGATTTTCCATGATGTGGCATATGTGGCACAGTCCGGGAACAGTTCTGCTGTAAAACTGCCTTCGTTCCCTCTTGAGGCTGATATTTCGGAGTATTCGTCACTGCGGAATTTCATGGATATTGTTCTTGATCTCAATATGGTTTCCCGTTACGACAGACTTCCTGAATGCCTTAAGGAGAAGGTGCTTCACAAAACTGAGCACGGTATGGCCTTCACTGCTCTTCAGCCTTTGCTTGAGACAGTACATCTTATAAAGCATCCGGCTGATGTCAGGCCCTCCTCTGTCAGAAATAAGCCTCATGAAACACTTACGGCTTCTTTCGGGAATGGGGATACCAGACCTTTCTTCATGGTTAAGCCGAAACATATTGTAAAAAAACAGGAACAGGCCGCAGGAAACAAGGCTGTAGCGGAAAGCGGTGAAACTGGCAGCAGTAAACAGTAAAAATCATTACGAAACAGACTGTGATATATAACGTGGTGCCGCGAAACAGTTTAAGGTTTCGCGGCATTAATTTTAATAGTCCGTATATAATAAATAATGATATTTATCTACGGCGATATGCCCTGAAACAGATTGAGGAGAATAAGCAATATCTGCATTGTTTTTTATAATTGCATTAATGCCTGCCTTTAACAGAGCCATAAATAATTTATTGAAACCGTAGTCCTGCAGACTATTTCTGACTTTCCCTGATAATTTATGTGAACAGATATATTATTGCTTATTATACTTTGCTAAAATTTAATTATGTTTATTGAATCTATTCACTCTGTTATAAATGCGCATCCATGGCTTCTGCTGGTTACATTTTTTGTTCTTGTGGCAGTTATTGTGGTTGTTTCTCTTTTCTGCCGGGCAAGCCGTAAAAAGGAAATAGAGAAATTTGCTGGAAGATACGGCTGGAAATTTTCTGTTGATTATAAAACTCCTGAGGAGCTTTTCAAACAGACAGGATTTTCTTTTTTCAACAAAGAGGAAAACCGCCGTGCCGAAAATTTTGTTACCGGCATGGAAAACAGTTATTCAAAAGTAATATATTTTGATTATTCATACGAAACTTATGATGGTTCCAGGGAAAACGAATCGGAACGGTATTACCGCTATTTTTTCAGCTGTGCTCTGGTAACTCTTAACGAGGGAGAACTTCCTTCGTTCAGGCTGGAGCCCGAAACAATTCTCACACGTATGGCTGAGAAAACAGCAGGACTTCAGGATATCGACTTTGATGATTTCCCTGATTTTTCCGATAACTACCGTCTCGAAGGTGAAGATGAAGAACTTGTAAGAAAATTTTTCAACCGCACTGTACTGGAATCTTTTGAAAGACAGAAAGGTCTTGATGTATATGCCAAAGGCCGACAGATGCTCGTAGTAAAACAGCGTGTTGGTACAATAAGGATTTATCCTTTTCTGGAAAATGTCCGCGATATAGCCAGTACTCTCGGAGCTGAGATAAAAAAATTCCGGCCCTGAAACGGATCGTTCCTTAAAAATCTCATGAAAAATACAAATAAGTTTAAGGTTCTTTTAGTCAGCACCTGTCTGTTTACACGTCATACATACAGTACAGGTTTTTCACTCGCAATAGCGTGTCTGAAAAGTTATGCGGAAAAAATGCTTCCCGGCAGGGCTGATATAAAAAATGTAAATTTTTTCGGTGAATGTGAAAATGATTTCCGTGAAACTGTTAAATCATTTGGTCCTGAACTTATAGGTTTTTCCTGCTATCTGTGGAATATTGACATAGTACGCGGTTTGTGTGGTATTGTCAGAAAAGAATTTCCAGGGGTAAAAATTCTTTTAGGTGGCCCGGAGGCCACAGGCAGAAGGGAGACATTTCTTAAAGAAACAGATTCTGATTTTCTCATTGTCGGGGAGGGGGAGGATTCTTTTGTAAAACTTCTTTCCGCCCTTACAGAAAAAAAAAGACCGGAAAATATTGAAGGACTTATTCTGCCAGATTCTGCAGCTGAATATGCGCTTAAATGCCGTTCAAAGCTTCTGTCTGTTGAGGATTTTCCATTTCCGTACACTGTTGAAAATATGGGAATGGAACCTTATCCGGAAATGTTTTTCCCAATGGAAACAATGCGCGGCTGCGCGAATCACTGTGCCTACTGCACATGGACAGAGCTTGGACAGCGTTCCGTGCGTTATTATTCTGATGAAAGAATAGCACAGAATCTGGAATGGGTGATGAAAAATGCACCACGCTCAAGGATTTTTGTATGTGATTCCGATACATTTGCTAACCGTGAAAGAGCGTTGAGGCTGGCTCCTCTTTTCCTCCGGGCTGCTGAAGCCGGGCATACTTTTACATTTCAGACAAATCTGAATTCCTGGGATGAGGCCCTTATGGAGGCTTATTCCCATCCCAATTATGAATTTGACATAGGCATAAATGCTCTTGCGCTTAGAACCCAGAAAGTTTATTCAAGAGAGTTTTCTGTGGAAAGTATGGAGAAAAAAATTCTTGCCATGAAGCAGAAAATGCCGCTTACAACAGCTTTTATAGAGCTTATGTATGCTTCTCCGGGAGAGAATCTCGCTGATTTCTGCAAAGCGATAGACTGGGCTTTCTCGCAATCAGAACACCCGTTGTTTTTCCATACACAGCAGTTTCATGGAACGCCTGTGCACCGTAATGCAGATAAACTGAAAATAGTAAGTAATCCAAGACCTCCGTATTATATACTTTCCACGGCGGATTGTTCGGAAGAAATGCTGCGCATTGAGGATATAATGGTTATAGCCATAACTACCTGGAACATGAATAATGTGCTGAAGGCAGATTTCAAAAAAAATATCGCTGAGAAATACGGAGGCTCATATTCAAAGGCATTTTTTGATATATGGCATGGTCTGGACGGCAGGGGCAAGGCTGTTCTTATGGACGTATGCGAAAAACTGCGGAAAGGTCCTTTCTGTATTATTCACTACATGATTGACATATCGCACGGTTATCCACAGACTGGGGAAAATATCTGCTCCAGATATGCTGAGGCTGTGAATTCGGTATACCCACGCTGAACTGCTGGCCCTGTATCAGGTAAGGTCTGTTATTTGCTGGCAGTAATTGGAAAAGCCGCGGTTATCATAACCGCGGCTTTTCCGTGTCAGCTTTATTATTTCTGCTGTGTTACCAGCGTATGTTGGGCTTTCTGGCCGCAGTAACCTCATCAAGACGTTTCACAGTCTGATGCTGCGGAGCAGCCTTTAGTACTTCCGGGTTGGATAGTCCTTCCTCGTGAATTTCCCGCATTGCCTTTATGAATTCATCAAGTGTTTCCCTGCTTTCTGTTTCTGTAGGCTCTATCATAAGAGCTTCGTGTACGATAAGCGGGAAATATATCGTGGGCGCGTGGAAACCTTTATCCAGTAGTGCTTTTGCCACATCGAGGGTTTTTATGCCTTTTTCAGTCAGGTCATGTCCTGGTGTGAGTACGCATTCATGCATACAGTACTCTTTGGAGCAGCACGGATAAATGTCTTTGAGCTTCGCAAGAATATAGTTTGCGTTGAGAATCGCCATACGGGCTATGTCGCCTGTTTCCTTTGCGGAATGTACAAGCAGATAGGCATATGCCTTTATCAGCACACCGGTGTTGCCGAAGAAGGATTTTACACGCCCGGCTGAACGTTCATCGCCGTAATCACATACGAATCTGCCATTTTCTTTTTTTATTAGAGGCATGGGCAGATGCGGCAGCAGATGTTTCTTTGCCGCTATGGCTCCGGCACCAGGGCCACCGCCACCGTGTGGAGCGGAGAAAGTCTTGTGCATATTCAGGTGCATGAGATCAACGCCCATATCTCCTGGCTTTACAAGGCCTATAAGCGCGTTGAAGTTTGCGCCGTCCATATATAACAGCGCTCCGGCCTTATGCACAGCCTCCGCTATCTCTTCTATTCTGCTTTCAAATATTCCGAGGGTATTCGGAATAGTGAGCATTACAACAGCAGTCTTTGGGCCTAATTTCTCCTTAAGTTTGTCAAGGCTAAGGCGGCCATCGGGTTCAGAAGCTATATTTATAGTAGAGAATCCCGCCATTGAGGCTGTAGCCGGGTTTGTGCCGTGTGCGGAATCAGGAACTATAACTTCTGTTCTTTCTGTCTCGCCACGGTGCATAAAATAGGCTTTTGCCGTAAGTATTCCAGTGAATTCACTGTGGGCTCCGGCTGCGGGCTGTAGCGTTATGCCGTCCATTCCGGTAAGTTCCGTAAGCCGTGAGGAAAGATTGTACAGCATTTCCAGTGTGCCCTGTGCGGCTTCGTCCTCTGCCAACGGGTGAACAGCAGTAAAACCTTTCATGTTGGCAGCATCCTCGTTAAGACGGGGATTATATTTCATTGTGCACGAGCCCAGAGGATAGAAATGAGTATCCACCGAATAATTAAGGGTGGAAAGTTTTGTGAAATGGCGCACTGCGTCAAATTCGCTCATTTCCGGCAGACGGGGGGGAGTTTTGCGGCGCATATCTGCTGATACCACGGCTTTTTCCCTGAGCGGATTTCTGAATGTTATTCCACGACGGCCGGGAACGGATTTCTCAATGCTTAAACGGTTGTCAGTCATAAGTTCTCCTTCACGGCTTTCGCCAGTCTGTCAATGTCTTCCATTGTTTTCGTTTCTGTTGCGCATACAAGCAGTTCATTATTCATTCCGGGGAAAAACTGTCTGAGTGGCAGACCTATGTCTATATTTTCCTTTACGAGTATTTTTCTGCGCAGCTGTTCTGCATCGCACGGCAGTGTTATGACGAACTCATTGAAAAATTCCCCGTCAAATGTTCTGCGTACACCTGGAACTGCTGTAAGTTTTTCAGCTGCTACATGTGCCGCACCGGAATTTGTCTCCGCAAGTTCGCGCATACCTTCTGGGCCAAGCAGCGTGGTATATATTGTCGCTGAAAGAGCGCATAGCGCTTCATTTGAGCATATGTTTGATGCCGCCTTGTCGCGGCGTATATGCTGCTCGCGTGCCTGTAGTGTAAGCACAAAACCGCGTTTTCCGTCTTTATCAACTGTCATGCCGGCAATTCTGCCAGGCATCTGACGCACAAGGGGCTTTGTGCATGTGAAAATTCCTAAGTATGGCCCTCCGTATGAAAGTGGCAGGCCGAGGCTTTGTCCTTCACCTGTGGCGAAATCAGCCCCCATTTCACCCGGTGTTTTAAGAATACCCAGTGAAACCGGATCAGCTGAAATCACGAACATTGCACCTTTTGCTTTTACTGCCGCTCCTATAGCTTCTCCGTCTTCTATAATACCGAAGAAATTCGGCGTCTGCAGAATAAAGCAGGCTGTTTTTTCATCTACGGTTCTGTTTATGTTCTCAATATTTGTTTTTCCGTTCTGAAGCGGGCAGGAAAAAAACTCATATTCAGTGGCATTCGCAAAATATGTTTTCATAACCTGTACATATTGCGGGTTGAGTGCACCGGAATATACTATTTTTTTCTTTCCGGTAACCCTTACGGCTGCACGGGCTGCTTCGGCCAGTGCGCTTGCCCCGTCGTACATAGATGCGTTTGAACAATCCATTCCATACAATGCGCACATACAGCTCTGATATTCATAAATAGTCTGTAATGTGCCCTGACTGGATTCAGCCTGGTAAGGCGTGTATGCCGTAAGAAATTCTCCACGTTCTATTATTGCGTTGACTGCGGCCGGAGTATAACGCTCATATGCTCCTGCGCCTACGAAATTCAGAACTTTGCGGTTTTTTTCCGCGAGACCGGCCAGATGGCGCGCAGCCTGCGCTTCGTCCATCCCTTCCGGAATATTATATTTAGGGTTTAAAAATTTAGATGGAACCTGTTTTATCAGATCCACGAAAGAGGATGCTCCCGTAGCTTTTAGCATTTCCTCTTTGTCTTTTTCACTGTGTGGTAAATACATGAAATCTCCTGAAATACTGGATAATGTAAAAAGACACCGGAATACAGCCGGAAAATCCGGTATTATTCCGGTGCCGGGGTAAACCCTTATCTCAGGCCTGCTTTATGAAAACCTGATACTGTTCCCATGTGAGCAGCGTTTCGGCATCAGCCGGATTTTCAGGTTTCAGTTTGAAAAGCCAGCCCTCGTCAAGAGGAGATTGGTTCAGTATTGCCGGGTCGGCTGCAACAGCTTCATTTACGGCGGTTATGGTACCGGAAACAGGAGAGAGAATATCGAAAGCAGATTTTACTGATTCGACTACGGCGCACTGTTTTTCCTTCTCCACTTTCTGGCCGACTTTCGGCAGTTCAACAAAAACTACATCGCCCATTTCATGCTGGGCATAATCGGATACACCGACGACAGCTTCGTCGCCTAATTTTATCCATTCGTGTGATTTTGCATATTTAAGTTCTTCGGGTTTCATTGTAAAGTCTCCTTTTAAATTCTATTTATCTTTGCCGGTATAAAGAACCTTGCTGAAGGCTCCGCCTTTGTGGAAAGGGGTACGTACCACTTCACCTTTTACACGGCGGCCCCTGATTTCAACTTCAACCGGTGTGCCGGGTTTTAGCGGTGGGGTAACATATCCCATACCGATGCCCTTTTTGAGGGTGGGGGAATACGTGGCACTGTTGAATGTTCCTACTTCCTGCCCTTCGTGGAAAATCCTGCAGCCCTGGCGCGGGATTCCGCGTTCGCTAAGAACTATGCCTGTCAGTTTTCTCTTTACGCCATTTGCTTTCTGTTCTGCAAGTATGCTTCTGCCGATGAAGTCGCCTTTGTCAAGGCACACAACCCAGCCGTAATTTGCTTCATATGTGCTGTGATCGTCGTCTACATCCTGCCCGTAGAGCAGATAGCCTGCCTCAAGACGCAGTGTGTCGCGCGCACCGAGCCCGCATGGTATTATATTGTATGGTTTGCCCAGTTCGAGCATTTCATTCCAGAGCTGTACAGCTATATCGTTCGGGCAGGTTATCTCGAAACCGTCCTCGCCGGTGTAGCCGGTACGGCTTATGAAACAATGTCTGCCATGTATGTCTTTTTCCACAATGCCGAAGCGCGGAAGCGGAAGAGCCTCTGGGGCAAATGTCTCCATCATAAGCGGAACATTGGGACCCTGAACCGCAAGAATTGAGTATTCATCACTCTTGTTCTCCACGGTCACGCTCATATGCTCCGAGTGTTTTTTTATCCACGCAAAATCCTTGTCTGCCGTGGCGGCATTTACAACAACGAGATATCTGTCCATTGACAGACAGAAAGCGATTATATCGTCTACAAGTCCGCCTTTTTCATTTATGAGATGTGAATATACACCTTTTCCCGGTGTCGCTTTTTTCAGGTCATTGGCATTGAGATGCTGAAGCAGATTGAAGGCATCCGGTCCGGTTACGAATACCTGTCCCATATGAGATACGTCGAAAATGCCCGCGGATTTGCGGACAGCTTCATGCTCCTTTACTATTCCTGTAAATTCCATAGGCAGCTCCCAGCCGTGGAAGTCTACCATTTTGCCGCCGGCTTTGCGTTCTGTTTCGTTTAGAACGGTGCGGCGAAGTTCGTGTTCAGCCATATATCCTCCAGAAAATTCTGCGGCCTGTTTCCGGCCTTAACTTATTTATAACAAAAGATTTAATGTTTCCGCAAATTAGAAAACGCTCTTTATAAGAAGATTATTGATTTTGTAATTTTCCCGTCATGCTGAATTTATTTCAGCATCCCTGCAGCTTAAAGAGGTCCTGAAACAAGTTCAGGACGACGAAGTAATATTTGTATTCTTTATAGTTATATTGTGTCAATATTTTTCCTTAAAAGTCCTTATGTATTGTGCGTTTTTTTTAAAATTGCCCTAAAGTCCCATTGATTATTCAGACATATACTGTTATACTAGTAAAAGCAGTATTGTTTTGGATTTCAGATGTTGAATTTGAAACTGCTTAATGACTTGAACGGAGAATATTTTATGAAGAAAATTATCGCTCTGTTTGTTCTTTCCTTTATTCCTGCGATGGCATTTGCGCAGAATTTTGATATAGAAAAGAACAAAATGATGATTGAGAGAAAGGCCTACACTGCCGCCCAGGATAATACCCGTGTGGTTACCAATGTCAAAGTCGCTATTGGTGACAATACAGGGTTTGCCAAAATGCTTGAAGCCGCAGGGACAAATCTTAAATCACCTAAAGATGCAGCAAATCATGCATATCTGCATATTGGCATTCTTACAGGAAAATATTTTGGCGAGACGAAGAAAGATGCTATTGTCTCTCTTTCTCTGCTTGGTTCAGGAGATTCGCCTCTTGTAGGGAATGCAAAGGTTATAGGCTCTATTCTTACCACACTTAATAATTTCTATACCAAAAATAAAGGAAACACTGAAGAGAACTGTGAAATAATGCTTGCCATAGGTCTTATTGCAAATGCAAACTACTCTCTTCAGGTAACTGAAGGTACAGTTGGAAGTCTTGCCTTAAAAAGCCTTTATCAGGCTGTTGTAAATGAAAAAGAAGAAGCAAGTGTACGCAGATCCGCAATAGTTTCGCTTGCCTCTATGGAAACGCCGGAAGCAGTAACCAAGATATCTTCCTGTATAACAGCAATAAATAAAGAAATTGGAACACTGTCAAAAATGTGGAATAATGCTGATGACGGATTTGTTTTTGATTCCAAAAGCGGTGAACTTTCTGATAATGGCGATGACAGTGATAATTCCATAGTTACAACCCTTATGCTTGCTCTTGATACTCAGTTGGACGGTAAGGCCAAAAGCAAGGCGTTGTCTTATTTGAACTGGTATGCCGGTCTTTCTTATAGAGACAAGTATTACTACAGAATAAGAAATGATTATGAAGCAAAAGGCGGGAGTGAAACGACATATCTTGCTGCTTTGTATATTCTTGCTCATAGAAGCAATTTCAAGCACTCCTATCTTACTTCAGAGGTTAAATATTCAAGAATTGGAAACAGGGGTGTATATACTGAAACAGGAACCTCACAGAAGCTGGTACCGATTATTGAAAAGCAGGATGGGCCCGGTTCTTATGAGTGCTATACACGCCGTGCTTTTAATGAGGCGTACCACCAGGTAGCATTTCAGTTTTTCCATCAGGGACAGATGTGGTCAGGAAATGAGCAGCCGCCGATTCAGCCGTGTTCCTTTGATAATTGTCTTAAACAGAAGACAAATAAAGTAATGTTTGAAGTTACAGCTATGCTTTTGAGTGGCGGAGTTGACGGGCTTATAGCAAAGGTTGTGATAAAGAGTGCAGCCAAAAGACTTGCCGCTCAGGCTTTAAGCCGTGCTGCTTTTTCTGCCGCTACAACGGCAATAAAAGGTGAGGGAGCAGGAGCGAGTGCAAAGTCAGCAGGACAGACTGCTATAGCCACATATGCTTCGCATATTCTTGGTGGGGTATTTCATATAAAAGCTGGAATTCTTTACAATATTTATGACCACGGTAATTCTGCTATGAATATTGGTAGTGCTGCCTCGATGTAAATATTGTGAATTGTTAAAAAAACCGCCTGAAAAGGCGGTTTTTTTATATCTGGTATTTTCAATATATTATTATACTAACATTGTCATTGTGAAAATGTAATCCGTTAAAAAATAATTAGAATTTCCTGTTTTTCATTGCCCTAAAGTCCCATGGATTAGCCATATATTTCTGTTATAATTATATTATAAGCAGTTATGCTGTCTTGAATTTCATGGGTGAATCAGAAACTGCTTATTGACTAAAACGGAGATTGTTTATGAAAAGAATTATAGCTCTGTCTGTATTTTTCTTAATTCCTGCAGCTGCATTAGCGCAGAATTTTGATACTGAAAAATATAAGTCCGCGATTGAGAAAAAGGCTTACACAGCAGCGCAGGATAATACCCGGGTTGTCAGCAATGTTAAGGCCATAGACCTGGAAAATTATACTGAGCGGCAGAAAATGTTTGAAGCCGCAGGCACAGATCTTACGAAATATGAAACGGCAGCAAGACATGCCAATATACATTTGAATGTAATCAGGGGAACGTATAAGTTTGAAAACAAAGCAGACGCCATAGCCGCCCTGGGTCTGCTGGCTACAGGAGACTCCCCTCTTGTTGGAAAAGCCCAGCCAATAAATGCAATACTCACATCGCTGCAGAATTATTATGTACGGAATGTGGCGAAAACGGATAAAACATCTATTGCTGAAAGATACAAGATTATGATTGCTGTGGGTCTTATAGCAAATGCCAACTATAATGTCCCTATGCAGGGCAGCACTGTAGGACAGCTTGCGCTTAAGAGTCTTTACCAGGTAATAGTGAATGAGGACGAGAATAAGGATGTGAAGCGTGCCGCCATAATATCGCTTGGTTCAATAGAAAAGCCTGCGGCTGTAGATAAAATTACACAGTGCATAAGCGCGATAAATAACGGAATCGGCTTTTTTGCCAGCAAGACATTAAGCCCTGACGGTGCGTTTGATTTTGGCAAAGACGGGGTATTGTCAGTAAAAGACAAAGACAATGACAGGGCTTTGATTACAGCCCTTGTACTGGCTCTGGAGTCACAGTCTGAAAGCAAAAATGCTGATGTGAAAAGCAGGGCTCTGGCAAAGCTGAAATGGTATGCCGGCCTGTCGTGGGATACCAGGTATTATCACCAGATGGGAGGTTATGAGGAAAAAGGTGGCAACAGGGTCGCTTACTATGCATCTCTTTATATTCTGGGTAAGCAGTCAGGCATATATGGCGGTTCACAGTATCTTACCAGTAAAATAGTAAGCGAGGATAGAGGTGGCAGACAATTCCTTATTGAGACAGGAAATGCACAGAAACTGATACCTGTCATTGAAGGCAACGGTTTTGATTGTTATACCCGTACCGCTTTTAGGGATGTCTATGAGCAAATCCTGGGGCATAGAATATATGCAACAGGCAGTTTTCAGCCTTATTCCTTTGATAACTGCCTGAAACAGAAAACAGATGCTGTCATGCTGGAGATAACTTTCGCCCTTATAGGCGGAGGGGTAGATTATGCCATAGGCAAGGTTGTGGTGCGGTCTGCCGCCAAGAGGCTTGCCCTTCAGGCACTTGGTGCCGCAGCAATAGGAGCTGCTAATGATGCTGTTCATGGAGGAGATCTGGCTTCCGTAGGTAAATCCGGGGCAAAAGGTGCTATAGCCACATATGCCATAGAAATTCTTGGAAGGGTAACCCATCTGCCTCCCAGTCAGATAGGTGCTGTGTGGAATTATGGAAATGCGGCTTACTCTTCAATCGGTCATGTGAATAAATAAAAAGCTGTTTGTTGTAAATAAAAAAGGCCCCGTTTAAGGGGCCTTTTTTTGTATCAATACTTTCCTTTAAAAGAGCATTTTATTTCTCTGTTTCTTCCTTTTCCGTTACTGGTGTTTTTTTATCCAGCTTAAAGAAAACAGCTGCCAGAGGGGGAAGTGTTATCAGAATAGACTGCTCTCTGCCGTGCATGGAAACATTTTCAGATTCCACTCCGCCGAGATTGCCTATTCCGCTGCCGGAATATGCTGCTGAATCTGTATTCAGTATTTCCTTCCAGAAGCCGCCCTGCGGTACGCCAACCCTGTAATTTCCGCGTACAACCGGTGTGAAGTTGAAAACGCATACAATTGTGTCATCAGGATTCTTTCCCTTCCTCATGAATGACATGGTGCTCTGCTGTGAATCATTCGCATCAATCCACTCGAACCCCTCCTGCAGACAATTGTATTCATACATCGCCGGTTCATTCCTGTAAATATGGTTCAGGTCCCGTACCAGACTCTGCAGACCGTGATTTTCCGGATTGCTTGTCAGATGCCAGTCAAGGCTGGCGTCGTGATTCCATTCCCGCTCCTGACCGATTTCGCTGCCCATGAAAAGCAGTTTCTGCCCTGCCTGGGCGTACATATCCGTAAAAAGCAGACGGAGATTGGCCATTTTCTGCCAGCGGTCTCCTGCCATCTTGGTGTACAGCGAACCTTTCATCTGCGTTACCTCGTCATGCGACAGGGGCATAACGAAATTCTCGCTGAAAGCGTACATCATGCGGAAATTAAGGGCATTGTGGTGATACTTCCGGTATACAGGGTCTTTCTTCATATAGTTGAGAGTATCATTCATCCAGCCCATGTCCCATTTGAAACCAAACCCCAGGCCTCCTAAATAAGTGGGACGGGATACCATTGGCCATGCCGTTGAATCTTCCGCGTATGTCTGTGCGCCAGGGAAATTCTCGTATACCACAGTGTTGAACTGTTTGAGGAAAGCTATTGCTTCGAGGTTTTCGCTGCCGCCGTATTTGTTCGGCACCCATTCGCCCTGCCTGCGTGAATAGTTAAGGTACAGCATTGAAGCTACCGCGTCCACGCGCAGACCGTCTATATGATATTTGTCTAGCCAGAACATTGCGCTGCTGAGCAGGAAACTCTTTACCTCATTCCTGCCGAAGTTGAAAATGGAACTTTTCCAGTCCGGGTGGAAGCCCTGGCGCGGGTCCGCATGTTCATACAGATGTGTCCCGTCGAAAAACTCCAGGCCGTAGGCATCCTGCGGGAAATGCGCGGGAACCCAGTCCATTATAACGCCAATTCCGTTCTGATGAAGGGTGTCAACCAGATACATCAGATCTTCCGGCTTGCCGTACCGGCTGGTGGGGGAAAAATATCCTATTGTCTGATAACCCCATGAACCGTAGAAAGGATGTTCTGTAAGCGGCAGAAATTCCACATGGCTGAAGCCCATGTATTTAACATATTCCGTAAGCTCCTTTGCCATTTCACGGTATGTAAGCGGTCGGTTTCCCTCCTCGGGAACACGGCACCACGAACCTAAATGAACCTCGTATATGGAAACCGGCTTGTCGCGCCCTGTTTTATTCTGACGGGCGCTCATCCATTCCTTGTCATTCCATTTATAGTCAAAATCCCATACCACAGAGGCTGTCTTTGGCGGAATCTCGCTTGCAAAGGCATAGGGGTCTGCTTTTTCCGCAGAATAATTATTATACCTGGACCTTATGAAATATTTATAATTTGTTCCTTTTGTCACGCCGGGTATGAATCCTTCCCATACACCGGAGGATCCTCTGGGACTTAAAGGATGTGAGTTTCTGTTCCAGCCATTGAAATCCCCTATTACGCTTACTGAATAGGCATTGGGGGCCCAGACCGCAAAATGCGTGCCTTTTTGTCCGTCTAATTCTGCAAGGTGCGCGCCCATTTTATTGTACATGCGCACATGATTGCCTTCATTGAAAAGATAAAAATCCTGTTCGCCTAAAAGTGAGGTTGTACTGTTTTTTTCAGCAGTATCTGAATTCTTTTTTTCAGGAGAAATTTCAGCAGTCAGCTTTTGGGCAGTCTCTTCTTTTATTGTTCCGGTTTTTGCCTCAGCTGTTTTCTCTGCCTGTGCGGACGGAATACTGTTTTCCATGTCCTGAAATGTCATTTTCTTGTTCTTTGAAGTCTGTTTTTTCTTTGCCATAGATTTATTAGAATCCTTAAAATAATAAAATCTTTACAATATATTATAGTATTTTGCCGCAGTCTGTGATTTTTGTCATTTGTATTTGTACAATATAGAAGAACTATGAAAAGATTTATAAACATAATAATGGTGGCAGTGTCTGTAATGCTCATGGCAGCTGCGAATGTCTTTGCCTACGAGGTCGGCGACATAATAGAATTTGGCAGTTATCCTTATGAGGCTGACGGCACAGAAAAGCCAATAGAATGGCAAATATTGAAAAAATACAATGACGGCACGGCATTGGTGATAAGCAAATACGGCTTGGATGCTGTAAGGTACAATGAGGAAAAAGAAAACATAACATGGGAAAACAGCACGGTAAGGATATGGCTGAACAATGATTTTTATAATAAGGCATTCAGCAACGCAGAAAAAAGCATAATAATAGAAAACCACATAAATAACAAAGATAACGCTTGGAATAACACAGATAGCGGGAATAACACTTATGATAAGATGTTTCTGTTGAGCATAGATGATGTAAAGAAATATTTTGGCAGCAAGGAAGGAAGAAGAGCATATTCTACGCCTTATGCAAGGACGAATAATACAGTGTCTGGTAAAAAAGTATACACGCATGTGGATTACGGTAGTTCTTGCCGATGGTGGCTGCGTTCTCCTGGATACTATCAGATTAATGCCGCAAATGTAAGTTACGACGGCAATGTTGATTCTGACGGATACTATGTCAATTATGGCGATATCGCTGTTCGCGTAGCTTTCAAAATTGATTTGAACAATTATGTTAATTTTAAAAATAATCCGATGAAAGATTCCAAACCTCCCCGCCTTTCTGTTGCAAATATTTCATTTACCGACGATGCCAATACAAAAGTTCTTATGGCAGACGGTAAAGGCAATATTTCCTTTACTGTAATCAACAATCAGGCTGGCGGCACGGCATATAATCTTAAAGCATTAATTTCCGCAAAAGATTCAGGTGGCAATGTATTGCAGAATGTATCATTCCCTGCGACAAAAGAAATAGGCAATATCGCCCCTGGAAAGTCAGTAAAGGCTGATATTCCCATTACCGGCGGCGAGAATCTTGCAGGCGGCACGGCGGCTTTTACAATAACTTTCTCGGAAGCAAACGGCTTTGAGCCAGATTCCAAAACCATAAAGATACAAACTGTAAAGACAGACCCTCCTGATGTTCAGCTGGCGGAATTTGGCCTTGACGACACCGAGGGGGAACTCTCATTCGGCAATGGCAATGGCATTGTAGAGCCTGGCGAAAGCATAGTCCTTAACCTCGCCCTGCTTAACAACGGCGACGGCATTACAAAAGACACAAAAATCACATTTGAAAGCGGCGACGCAGAAATTCATTTTATAGACAATACGCAGTTCAGCAAGGGCAATATACAGCCCGGCGGAAAAGTGTCATTAAGTACGGCATTCAGCATAAGCCGCCGCTACAAGGGCAGCAGCACATTGCCAATAAAGATGAAAATCACCGACGAGCGTAATCGTTTCAACAGGGAAATACCGCTGAATATCGCCCTGAAACGCAGCTATCCAAAGACGGAGATTATAAACATCGCGTCAAATTACAAAAAGCCGCAGAAAATCAAAACGCAGACAGACCCATTGAACAACATTCCCGACGCAAAGACGCAGAACAAATACGGTGTTGCGGTAATCATAGGCGTAAGAAACTATGAAAACAAGGTTCCGCCTGTGCTTTTCGCAATAAACGACGCGCAGACAGTAAGGGATTATGTCGTAAAGGCCCTGGGGTACAATCCAGACAATATAATATATGTGGAAAACCCGACAAAAGGGCAGATGGAGGAAATTTTCGGTACGGACAAGACGCACAAGGGAAGACTTTTCAATTACATAAAGCCAGACCGGAGCGACGTTCTTGTTTACTATGCAGGCCACGGTGCACCGGATCAGGGAACAAAGACAGCATTCTTTGTTCCAAAAGATGCCAATCCGGACTATATCAAAATAGGCGGATATTCCATGGAAACATTCTATGCTAATCTGGCGAAACTTCAGGCAAAGAATATAACCGTGCTTACCGATGCCTGTTTCAGCGGGCAGACCGGCGATGGCAGAATGATAATAAAACATGCCAGTCCTCTTGCTGTAAGTGCCAAACTGCCGGAGGCGGGCAATTCAAAAATATCCGTATTCAATGCCGGCAGGGATAACGAAATGGCCAGCTGGTATGCAGAAAAACAGCACGGACTGTTCACATACTATTTCCTGCTGGGATTGGGCGGCCAGGCCGATACAAACAAGGACAAGACCATCACCGCCGGGGAAATAGATGCCTATCTGCAGGAAAATGTCCCGGGTATAGCCCGCCGTCTGTACAACCGCGAGCAGCACCCTGTATTCACCGGCAACAGAAACGCCACCATAGCGGAGTATAAATAGCCTGTAAATCCCATATTTATTATATTCGTTGTGCTATAATATTATCAGGCATGAAGTCAGGGCCACATACAAAAATGGTTTTGTACTTTAAACGGTTTACAGGAATAATCAGGAGATTGCTTCCTGAATTATTGGTTTTTCTATTTACTTTTTCTGTTTTTTCTTTTTCCATATTTAATGGCACGGTGGATTATGATGACCCGCTGATTTTTTCAAATATAAGTGAGTTAAGAACTTTATCTTTTTCAAATATCTGTTATATTTTTTCTTCAAGATTTGCCAACCACTATCACCCTGTTACAGCTTTGTCTTTTCTTATAGATTTTTCATTATGGAAAAATAATCTTGCAGGTTTTCATTTTACGCCAGTTCTGATACATTCCCTTACTGCCGTAATAATATTTAGGCTTTTAAAGATATTTCTTGGTTTTCTTTGGAAAGGCAAAAAAGACAAACTTGTTTTTTCTGCTTTTTTCGGCACATTATTTTTTTCTTTATGCCCTTTGCGGGTGGAATCTGTTTCATGGATTTCAGAAAGAAAAGATGTTCTATGTACTTTTTTTTATTCTTCTTCCCTGCTTGCATATCTTTCGTTTGCGGATAAAAAAAAATTAAAAAATTATTGTTTATGCATTCTGTTGTTTATTCTTGCCTGTCTGTCAAAAAGCATGGCTGTTACTCTGCCAGCTGTTCTTATATTGTTTGATATTTTCCTTACCAAAAGATTATCAGCAAATCTTTTATTATGGTTTGGAAAAGACAATAAAAGCATTCTCATTGAAAAAATTCCTTTTTTTGTAATATCGTTTTTAACTGCATTTCCTGTTTTGTTTTTTCCTCCTTCTGAAATCCTGCCGGAATCATATGCTCCGTCATTATGTAAAGCTGTATATGCATTTGCTGCATATCCCTTTAAAACATTGTTCCCTTTTAATCTTTCTCCTATGTATGCAGCGCTTGCCTGCCCTAAATTGTTTTTCTGGATATTTGTTTTAATTGATTTGTGTATTGTAGCTGCAGTATCTGTAAGCTCAAAAAAACAGCCTGTTTTTTTGTTCTCAATGTTGTTTTACTGCATAACCATATTTCCTGTAATAGGTCTGCTTAATGGCTCCGAATCTCCCATAAATGACAGATACTGTTATATCCCTTCGATGTCTTTCAGTATGATATTTGCCTGCTTTTGTGCTTTTCTGCATGAAAAATATAAAAGTAACCATGTTCTTCTGTTTGAATGTTTTGTATGTGTTTATTTTATTCTTTTTACTATACCGCAACAGAAAATATGGCATGACAGCCTTGCATTGTTTTCTTCAGCTGTTCTGACAAATCCTGCATCTGCTTCAGCTCATTTTCATTTAGCGGAGTATGTTTATCATTATGATAAAAAAGCAGCCTTTGAGGAATTTTCCAAGGCATTGAAGCTTGATGAAAAAAATGTCTATTTTGTAGTGCGTACTGCAGCATATTATTATCATTCAGGAGATTATGAAAAATCACTGGAACTTGCATATAAAGCCTATGGCATGGAGCAGAATACCCTGCTTGCCTGGCAGATAATAGGACAATCATTGCAGGCTTTGAAAGAATATGATAAGGCAGAGGAAATTTTTATTCAGGCAGTGAAAATATGGCCTTCTGCATATTATTTTTCATACCTGTTATCGGAACTTTATATAGAACAGGGCAGAATAACTGAAGCTGAAAAAGCAGTGGCAGCAACTTTAAATAATTATGGCACGACACAGCATCCTGACCTGCTTGCAATGTCATGCGGAATTGAGATTCTTAAAAATAACAGGGCAAAAGCATATGATTTTTGTAAAAAGGCTGTTGAAATATCACCACAACATGAGATTGCATTGAAAAGACTCGCAGAATTATCTGCTAAGGCGGGAGAAAACAGCAAAGGTCTTTAAACTGTTATGGAATGTTATATCATTCTATGATTTTTTTTGCATCTGGGCCTTTTGGCCTATGGAAAAATGGGCCGTCAGTCCCTTGTGATATAAACTGCCTGCTGTTAAACTATATCTAAGCCCCTGTAGCACCGGGCAGAAAATTTTGGAGGATATAATGAAAAAAACAACACTCATAGGTGCCGCTGCGATGCTCTTCACCGCAGGAATAGTTTCTGCACAGAATGCTGATTTTGTCAACGGGTTCAATTATCACGAACTCCTTAACCAGCAGAATATTGTAGCTCCCCAGGATCATACATTTGTAGCAGTTCCTAAACCAATTCTTGAACAACTTGGGCCTGCCGAATGGACCATTATGGTCTTTGTGAACGGCAAAAACAATCTTGAAAAATATGCACTTCGCGATGTTAATGAAATGGAAATGATCGGTTCCACCGACAAAGTAAACATAGTCGTGGAACTCGGCCGCATGGAGGGTTTTGATTCCAGCGACGGAGACTGGAAAGGTGTACGCCGCTACTTTGTGAAAAAGGACAAGGATACCAATAAGATAACTTCCCCTATGGTTCAGGATTTAGGAATGAAGGATATGGGAAGCTACCAGTCTGTTATTGATTTCGGCAAATGGGCCAAGCAGAAATATCCTGCCAAAAAATATATGCTTATATTCTGGAACCACGGCGCTGGCTGGATCAAATCAGCCGGACTGTACAGCTCCAAGGGTATTTCCTATGATGATCAGTCCAACAATCACATCAATACCCCCCAGATGGCTGAGATACTGAAAGCCATAGGTGGAGTGGATGTGGTTGGTTCTGATGCCTGCCTTATGCAGATGGCGGAAGTTGACTATGAAATAAAGGATTATGTTCCTTATATCGTAGGTTCCGAAGAGACAGAACCCGGCGATGGATATACATATGATACTTTCCTTGGCCCTGTGGTGAAGAATCCTGATATGAATGCCGCACAGCTTGCCAAAGTCGCAGTTGATGCCTATAGCAATCACTACGATTCACAGAGAGGCGGCTATACACAGAGTTATGTGAAATCTGCTGCTCTTCCCCAGTTCCTTAAACTGACAAATGATTTCGCCAAGGCTGTTATGCAGGCCAATGATGTTGCAGCTGCCAAATATGCCCGTGAGAATGCTATCAAGTTTGCCTATCCGGAAAATAAAGACCTGTATGACTTCACAGCCCTGCTTGTGAGCAAAACCACCAATGCCGATGTCAAGGCAAAAGGCCAGGCTCTGATGAACTATATCACTGGTTCCCTTGTCGGTCACAACCGCACAAAAGATGAACCCGGCTATGGTTACTGGACTGCTCCAAACAAACTCAGCAGAGCCAAAGGTATAGCAGTATATGTACCTAACAAAAACGTACCTTCCTCCTATAATGAAATGCAGTGGGCTAAAGTTTCCAGCTGGGATGAATTCGTGAACTGGCTGGCATCTAAATAAACATAAACCCTACAGGGCAAAAGAAGGCCGGTCTTATAATAAGACCGGCCTTTTCTATTTAAAACGGAATAAAAAGCGGGTATTAAGCCCGCTTTTTTATTGTCATAGATATATGGAAGGAAAGGATATGTTAAAGGAAAATATTGACGCAATATACTTATATAAAGGACTATGTCGTCTTGAACATGTTTAAGTACCTCTTTAGGCCGTATAGATGCTGTAAAGAGCGGTTAGTGGTAATGGGAACCGATAATAATCGCGCGCTGTAGGGCAATGTTGGGCTGCTTTGTATGGCGTGTGTGGAAGTTAGTTATTGGATTGTAAAAATGTTGCATAAAAAAGCCCCCGTTTTGTCGGGGGCTTTGTTCGTATTTCCGGAAAGAAGATATTTATTTGCTGCCTTTCTCTTCTTTGGCTTTCTTAAGGGCTTCTCCAAGCGCTCCAAGACCACCAAAATCCTCTTTTTCCTGATTTTCAGTATATTTGGTAATGGTTTCGGTTTTTTCGTCTTCGGCTCTGCTTACGGCGGCGGGAACGAGGGATATTCTCTTGTTGATCATATCAACCTTTTCAACTTTTACCTCAATTTCCTGGCCTACTGTGAGTACATCGCCAGGGTGCTGGATCCTCTTGTCGCCACCAAGTTTTGAAATATGAATTAGTCCATCAATTGTGGGGGCAAGATTTACGAAAGCACCGAACTGGGCTAATCTGCATACTTTGCCGGTATGATAGGAACCAACCGGGAAGTTCTCTGCTGCGGAATCCCACGGATTCGGAAGAGTGTCGCGGAGGCTGAGGGAGAATTCCTCATTTTCCCAGTCTATGCTCTTTACGATAACATCAACTTCCTGGCCTACCTTAAGTACATCCTCGACTTTTTTTGTTCTCTCCCAAGATATTTCAGATATTGGGAGCAGACCTTCAACGCCGCCTCCGAAATCTATGAACGCACCGAAATTCTTAACGGGGATAGAGGTAACTCTTCCATGAACTTTGTCTCCCAGATTGAGTGTTTCCTTGAGTTCTTTTACTACGGCTTCGTGATCTGCTGCTACAATTTCCTTGCGTGAGAGTGTTGCGGAGCGGCCTTTTACTTCTATTACATAAAAATTCATTACGCGGCCGATATAATCCTGCTTGTTGGCGTCGCGGCGTATTCCCATGTGTGAGAATGGGCAGAAAGCGCGGGAGCCACCTGTGAGTGTTACTTCAAAGCCACCCTTGATATCTTTGGTAATTGTTCCTTCGAGGGGAATATGTTCCTCCATGGCATCATGGAGCATTGTGCGTGCGGCAGGGCCGGTTACCTGTGTGGTGAAGTGCATTTCGCCGTTTTCGGTTTTAAGAAAATAAGCGCGGATGGTATCTCCTACGGATACATAGAGATTGCCTTCTTTGTCCTTAAGCTCATCAGTGGATATGAAGCCTTCGCCTTTTCCGCCGATTCCCAACAGTGTCCATTCATTTCCGATTGAAACAATGGGCGCTTCAATTTTTTCGCCGGGCGAAAGGCGCTGTTTTTCATGGGCAAAGCTTTCATTTAAAAGCTGCTCGAAATTTTCCTCCTCCTGATTTTTATTTTCATTAATGTCTTCAGTCATGGTCGTATCCTCTTAGTGTAAAATAAAATTTTGAATTGAAATTTCAGGCAGGTTTTGAGCACTTAACAATTCAATCACATATTTATTTTACAATATTTTTTATTAAAGATTAAAGGGCTGCAGGCATATGCTTAACCGGCAGAATTTATGTAATTTACCTGCAGTCTGATTCTGCTTTTTATAGTTCAATATCTATGCCTGCTGGACAATGATCCGAGCCCTGTATTTCTGGCATTATGAATGCGTTTTTTACACATTGCATATGCTCATTGTCAGCAAAGAAATAATCAAGTCTCCAGCCTACATTCCTGCTTCTTGCACGGGTTTTGTAATCCCACCATGTGTATTTCTTTGGTTCATTGCAGAAATGTCTGAAAGTGTCTGTCCAGCCTGAAGCTATAACTTTGTCAATCCATTCTCTTTCTACCGGCAGGAAACCTGTATGGTCACCGTTTGTTTCTGGATGCTCAAGGTCTATGGGTTTATGAGCCGTATTAACATCTCCACAGAAAAAAACTGCTTTTCCTGCCTGCCGCAGATTGTTTACATATTTCAGGAATTCATCATAGAAGTCCAGCTTATAGCGCAGCCTTTCCTCGCCCTGCCCGCCGTTTGGAAAATAGCAGGTTATGAAAAAGAATTTATCGTATTCAAGTGTTATAACCCTGCCTTCACAGTCAAAGCGTGGCTGTCCGAATCCTTTTCCGGAGTTTAATGGGCTGTTGCGGAAAAATACCGCTGTTCCGCTGTAGCCTTTTCTTTCCGCACCGTTCCATATTCTGTCATATCCTTCGAATGAGGTATCTTCAGGTTTAAGCTGTTCCGGCAGTGACTTGACTTCCTGAAGTCCAAGAATATCAGGCCTTGCAGACATAAGGAAATCCGCAAAGCCTTTTTTCAGAACGGCACGGTAGCCGTTTACATTCCATGAAAGAAGCTTTAGTTTCATTTTGAAAGCACTTCGTGCAGAGCCTCTGCCATTGTGGGGTGTGCGAAAATCATGTCTTTCATCTGTCCGCGGGTAAGTTTTAATTTTACGGCAAGAGCCATTACATGAATAAGTTCTGTAGCAGGGCCACCTACAATCTGGGCGCCTATTATGACATCTGTTTCCGGGTTCCACACTATCTGAACAAAACCTTCAGTCTCGTCACTTGCTACTGCACGGCCTACGGCAAGGTGGAATACACGTGCTGTTTTTGCTGGAATACCTTTTGCCTCGGCAGCTTCTTTGTTAATGCCTACACTTGCGCTTTCCGGCCAGGCGTATATACATTTTGGCACTATGTCCCCGTCAAAAGTCTTATGCGAGCCTGTCATAACATTCTCTGCTATGATTTCGCCCTGCCTTGAGGCGCTGTGTGCCAGAAGTGAAAGGCCGTTGACATCACCTGCGGCGAAAATGTCTGGCACGGCTGTTCTCATTTCATTATCTGTCTTTACACCTTTGCGGTTCCATTCAAGCCCGACTGTCTCAAGGCCCATATCAGACAGGTCAGCAGTCCGGCCTGCCCCTACAAGCACTGTGTCGGCTTTTAATTCCGTACCATCGTCCAGTTTCAGTGTCTTTATTTTCCCGTCAGATGTTATTGTCTCCGTCTTCCGTCCGAAAATAAATTTTACTCCACGCTTCTCGAAAGAGCTTCTTATCGCACGTTTTACCTGCGGATCTTCTCCTGGAAGCATATCAGGCATTATCTCAAGCATTGTCACATCTATGCCGAGAGCGTTGAAGAAGCAGGCAAATTCAAGTCCTATAACTCCGGCTCCGACAATAACGGCCTTTTCAGGTTTTTCGGGAAGATCGAAAACCCTGTCGGAATCCGTAATAAGTTCAGGAGATTTATTAAATGGCGGCGGACAGGCTGGTTTTGTGCCGGAAGCCAGAACGGCGTAATCAAATTCCTTTTTTATCTCACCTGCTCCTGTTTTTACCGTTATCTCGTTTCTACCTGAAAAACGCGCCCGTCCCTTTATTACCTCGATTTTTCTGCTTTGGAAAAGTCTTTCAAGCGATGTACGTATTTTGTCCGATACGGCTTTTCTTTTCGCGGTTATTTTGTTCCAGTCCAGCATTTCAGGGTTGAAATTAAGACCTGAATTTTCTTTCATGAGATTTTCTATGCCTTGAAAAAGATGTACCCTGTGAGCGACATTCAGGAATGCTTTTGAGGGAATGCAGCCTCTGTTCAGGCAGGTTCCGCCCATTTCCCCGGCTTCTATAAGAGTTACTTCCGCGCCAAGTTCCTTGAATTTCAGCGCCGCCGGATATCCGGCCGGTCCTGCACCTATTATTGTTACTTTTGTTGCCATTTTTTCTCCCTTTTGTTTTCAGATGAATGTAAACTGCTGAATGTGAACTGTCCGTGACAGATATTCTGCTTTTTTGTTTTTCTGGAGGTCACTATGACATCCGGACTGCAGTTACTGGTCTTTATCTGTTTTTATCCGTAACCGGAAAATATCCCAGTACAAATTTCTGAAAATCTATATATGACTGTTTCAGTTTCTTTGCCAGTGTTTCCGAAAGCAGTGGTTTCAGTACAGGATTGTTCATATTGCCTGAAATATGAAGCTTTACATTATTTTTCCCTATTGAAACCGAAGCAGAGGCTACTGAGGTCTCCGTACCTCCGTCTATTTTCATCCCACCGTCAAGTTCCATGAAATTGCTGCGTAGCGACATATTCTGCAGTTCAATTGTATTATTTTCAAGGCTGAAATGCCCTTTTGCTGAGTGAATTTCCGCATCCTTTATTACCGGAGCCGGCCTGCCTACAGCAGCTGCAAACAGTTTGAGATACTGGGGAACTTTGTCGTAGATATACGGGTCGTCCTCAGGTATTAAAAGACCTTCCGCAGAGAATCTGGATATATAATTTTTACTGGCTATTGGACTGTTGATTCCAGCCATATCCATGTGCAGTCTGAGTTTCTGAAGGCTTATTTTGTCCCATTCCAGGCGGCCTGTGTTCATGTCACCGTGAATTTCAGACAGTTCCCCTGCGCTGAAAAAAGTTTTGAGATTTACCGAAACAGGAGCTTTTACCGGCCTGCCGCTCAGATCTGTTTTTATTTCAGCCTGCCCGGTAAGTGTGAAGATTTTACCCTCATGCGAAAGTTCGAGATCGGTTTTTTTCATCTGTACGGAAAATCTGTTTGTTTCACTTTCAGCGGAAATAGTGGCATTTTTAAGAGTAAGATTATCTATTATCCAGGTATCCTCAAAATATTTTTTATCTTTTCCTGTGTTTTTTCCATCTGAAGAGTTGCTGCTTTCTGGTTCAGAGGCATTGGTCAGATCCTCAAAATCCCAACGGCCGTTTTTCTCGCGGATATTTATTTCCGCGTTCTCAATTATAAGATCCCGTATGAAAAAAGAGGAAGAAGTACGTTCTGCCTTTGATGAGTAATCGGGATAGAGAACAACCTTGTCCGCGCAGAAAAAATTTCCTTTGCTAAAGTCAGGTTTCTGCGATACACACAGTCTGGTAAACTGCATGCTTTTGTCTGTGAATGAGGCATTTTCAAGTTTTATGTCCCTGCCGTACTGTTCTTTAAGGCTGCCTATAAGAATGTCCGCAGTTTTATTAAGCAGCGGATTGCGGAAAAGCAGTACAAGAATTATTGCAGAAAGAATAAGCAGAAAAACGGTTCCGGATATAATCAGGATTTTTCTCATATGGAATATGGTAGTCTTTTCATTGTTATTCTTTCAAGGCCTTTTCACGGAGTATTTTTTAATTGTATAATTACATTGTTATTTTAAATACTTTTGTTTGCCGAGTTTAATATGAAAAAATTTCTGTTAGCTGTTTTTGCTCTTCTTCTTCCCGTCGCTGCTGTTGCCGGAGAGTTCAAGGACAAGGATTCCATATTCACCATAAATATGCCTGCCGGCTGGTCAAAGGGGGAGAGTGACAATCCGGCTGTATCACTGCGGGTTGAGAACGGTTCTTCATCTTTTGAGTTTGAAAAACAGGAAGATGTGCTCAGTGATTATTACCTGAAATCAGGTGTTGGTGAAAGTGTAGAGGCTGTAAAGGCCAGAGGTGCAAATTTTTACGGCGCAGAGATTAATTCCGTAAGCATATACGGCGTGACAAACGCATATTATACGGCATATGAAGCTTCCGGTGTTAATGAATGTGCGGCTTTTTTTACATACAACAACCATTCTTTTTCAATGAGTGCCGTGGGGGTAGGGCCGGAACTCTGCCGTAACATTATTGCCACGGTGTGCAAGCCCGGCACAAAATGTGTGCCTCCATGCAGCCCTTATAACTGTATGGCTCCTAATTACTGCAAGGCTGGCAAATGTGTGGCCCCTCCACCATGTGCTCCTGATAACTGTGCAGCCCCGAAAATATGTAAAAACAACCGTTGTGTGAATCCTCCGTGCTCACCTGAAAACTGCGCTGCCCCAAAGAGCTGTGTGGCCGGCCGCTGTGTGCTTGCCACGGCAGCAAAAGATAAAAAGAAAGCTGCTTCTGACAAGTTTGAATCATCAGCTGGCACTGGCGACGAATCAGAAGATGGCCAGGAGGAAGGTACTGAAAACTCTGAGGACTCTGTTGAGAATGCGGTAGAAAATGCCGCTGCTGCTACAGAACAGGCTGTAAGTTCTGTAATTGATTCAATAAGCAATGCCAGCAAGGCGAAAACCGCATTGCCGGAGAAAATAAGAAAGCCCGTTCCTATTTTTGTATGGGCTGTTATTTTCGGACTGTGGTTTATAGGCGCAGCCATGGCACGCGGAACGGCCAATCTGCATAAGAATCCGAAACTGCCACCGCCCCCCAAGGAAGTTCCTCCGGACTTCTTCTTCCCGTTTGTTATAAGCACAATGCGTGCGTCTACTTTTGTTCAGTACAATGTTCAGACAAGACAGAAACAGAAACTTTACGGAAGATATGAATATAAATATGTTCCTTATCTTGTATGGCCTGTGACTGCGCTTATTGTTTTCCACATAGTATGGAGTGTTATAGGTTTTGCGGGACAGAATGACCTGTTCATATCCAAAATATTTGCCCTGCCTTTTGGTAGTTTCTTATCCATGTTCCCGGAGCTGCCTTTTGTTGTGCTTATTTTCATAGGGCTCATAATGTATTTCAGACGCTCAAAGACTATTGATATTTATGATTCCCGCCAGACGCTTATGATGAGTGCTGCGAAGGAAACAAAAGATTATTGTATAATCCGCGATGGCAAAGGCAAAGAGGTTGCACGTCTTATCAAGAAGAGTTCCTCACCGAGAACATGGGAATTTATCGATGCAGACAACAACCCAATGTTTATTCTTAAGGATGATGCACCATCTATTTATTCCGCACGTAAACTGTTCGGCTATCAGGGCGGTGCACTGCGTTCGAGGTATGGAATATTTGACAACAATGAGAAAAGGGCCGGTTATACATTTATGGACCCGATGTCGGTGGACAGATTCCAGGTTCACATGGATTTCGCTTTCGCGCGCATTGCGCATCCGGCGCAGATGCTTGCGGCTATACTGTTTGTGATTTCCTATGAGAAGGATTCCTGGTATCCGACAATATTATAAATCTTCAAAAGACCGGCCCTGAGCCGGTCTTTTCATTTCCGCAGGGAGAATCTTATGAGAATAGGCATACTTACAGGAGGCGGGGACTGTCCCGGTCTTAATGCTGTTGTACGCGGTGTAACCAAGTCTGCTCTTAAGCATGGCTGGGAGGTCCTGGGTTTCAGGGAGGGATTCCGTGGTTTTACGGAAGGCTCATATATACAGCTGGGGGATCACGATGTTTCCGGCATAATAATCCGTGGTGGAACCATTCTCGGTACTTCAAATATAGCAAATCCGTTTTCCTATACCCTGCCACCTTATGGTACACCGGAACATCCGACTGATCTTTCTGATATAGTAAGGGACAATTTTAAAAAATTCAAACTCGATGCGCTTGTCGCAATAGGCGGAGACGGCACACTTTCAATGGCTAAGAAAATACATGATATGGGACTTCCGGTAGTCGGAGTGCCCAAAACCATTGATAATGACCTTTCAGCAACCGATGTCACATTCGGCTTTGATTCTGCGCTTACAATAGCAACGGAAGCCGTAGACCGTGTTCACAGTACTGCTGAATCGCATAACCGTGTCATGATTGTTGAAACCATGGGCCGCTATGCAGGCTGGATAGCCCTTCGTGCCGGAATTGCAGGCGGTGGTGATATAATACTTCTGCCGGAAATACCTTACCGGGAGCAGGAAATTACAGATGCGGTACTGCAACGCAGACAGCGTGGCAAGAAATTCTCGATAATAGTGGTTTCAGAGGGGGCGAGACCTGAACACGGAAGTATGACCTCATCCAGAATCGTAAAGGGATCACCGGATCCACTCAGACTTGGCGGTGTTTCGTATAAAATAGCAGATATGCTTGACCGCTCCGGGCTTGATATGGAAACAAGGGTAGTTGTTTTGGGACATGTACAGCGGGGAGGTGAGCCAACTCCTTTTGACCGCTGGCTTGCTACGGGTTTCGGCGTATGTGCAGCAGAGCTTGTAGCCGAACAGAAATTCGGATATATGGCGTCTTTCCGCAGTTTCGGTTTTACATCTGTAAAACTTGAGGAGGCTGTGGGACAACTGCATCTGGTTTCTCCGGATTCACAGGAAGTGCGTATGGCGGCTTCGGTGGGAACATGTTTCGGAAATTCATCTCTTGTAAAGCCTTACTGATTATGCCGCATATGTGTTATGTGGTCTGAAATGCCTGCTGCGCACAGCTGTAGTCTGTTTTTATAAATGGAGATATAAAAATGGCTTCTGAATTTTTATATGGAATAAATACTGCCGAAGAGATCTTTAATGCCGGCCGCCGTCGTGTACTGCGCCTTGTTGTCTCAAGCCGCGAAAAGGGACCCAGAATAAATAAAATTGTGAATATTGCCCGTGGCAGGGGAATACGCCCTGAGTTTATGGATCCCAGAAAAATGGACAGAATAGCTGATGGAGGGAATCATCAGGGAGTTATCATAGAAGCGGAACCAGCTCCTAAAATGACTCTTGAGAAAGCTGTTTCTGAACTTGATAAAAATCCACGTGCGATATGGGTAGCTCTCGACGGAATAACTGATCCAATGAATCTGGGTGCCATAATCCGTTCCGCGGCCTGTCTCGGAGTTTCTGTGATACTTCTGCCGGAGCGCCGCAGCGCAACTCTTTCCGCCTCCGCACAGAAAACAGCCTCAGGCGCCGTTGAGCGGGTTGATATAATAGAAATTACGAATCTGAACCGTGCTATCCTGGAACTTAAGGAAAGAGGTTTCTGGGTATACGGGCTTGACATGAAGGGGCAGCCTCTGCCGGATGTGGAATTTTCCTATCCCTCGCTTATAATAGTAGGATCCGAGGGGGAAGGGCTTCATCAGAAAACCAGGGAACACTGCGATGTTATGATTTCCATTCCGCAGAAAGGCGGGGTACAGAGTCTTAATGCCAGTAATGCAGCTGCTATAGCTTTCTACGAGGCTTCCAGAAAACTGTAACGGCGTGGCAATTCAGAAGAATTCCTGTACCTTGTAATCTTTATTTATGTATTTTCTGCTGAGTCCGCCTATTCTGCCAGGCGGAAGTCTTGCCGGACCGGCTGGTTCGGTAAGCACATATTTTGTTCCGCGGTATGTTAGAGTTTCGTCACCGTCCATAACCGGAACTGCAATTCCTAAAAAAAAATGTTCCGGAACCTGTATTCCTATAACCCTGATTGACGGCCAGTGGGAAAGTACTGTAGCCATAAGCAGTGATTTTGTGTCGCAGTCGCCACGTCCCTCGACTATAGTCTGAACCGGTGTGTAAAGACCGTTGAAAAACTGCCTTCCGGTATTCGTTTTTATTGGTGGAATTTCATAGCTTATGGCACTCTGAACCATGGATAGAACAGCGCCGGCAATTTCTCTTTTGCCGTAATTACGCTCTGTGGCTTTTTTTCTGAGATCATCTGCAAGAGTTCTTACATTTTCTTTCTCACGCCGTGCAATGAAGGGAAGATTCCATGAAATAGTTCTGTTGCCCGGGTCAAGGGTCATTCCCCGCTGCGCTAAAAAATTCCGCGCCTGAGGCAGACAGGCTTCAGGAAGATAAAAAGACATACTGGGATTATCCGGGTTCATCTGCAGTGTTTTGTCTTTATCGTCCAATGCTGACCTGAAAGTACTGCACAGTGAATCCAGCTCCATCTGCCGGTATCCGTATTTTGTTATAGCAATATTGTAGTCTGATTCGTATATCGAAAAGTTCAGGACAAGATTGTCTCCACTGAATGTGTCGAAGGAAAGCGTAGTAAAAATCCTGTTTGCCTTCCGCCATGTCCTGTGAGGAGGAGTGTATGAGTCTTCCTTTATATTCCCGGTATTTTCTTTTTTTGTGAAAACATCTTTTTTCGGAGTAAAAGAGGAGGATTCAGGAATATAGGAACCATATATATCCTCTCCTGAGAGCAGGGCTTTTCTGCCCTGCTCGGGATTGAGATGCGGCTTGTTGCGCTCAAATTCCTCCTCGTCGTAAGAGTTGTTACGGTTTTTCGCCGGTCTTCGCGCAGGACGCATCTGTGGTGCCTTTTCCATTGCACCAATGGATATGGACTGGGCCGCAGCAGCTGAGGCATCTATAATCTGCGGTGATGTTGAAAACACCGCTATTAGCAGGAACCTTAATGTTTTTTCTGTCATTCCATTATTTCAATCTGTCCTATAGATGGTTGCGGAACCATTGATTTGGACATGGCGTCTATGCCGCTGCTTACGAATGTTGTTGATACCAGCACCACGCAGGCCAGAAGTATGCCTATAGCCACATTCCCTTTCTGAAGTTCCTGCCCGGCATTTATTCTGGATCTTATCATCTTGCCGAAAAGCCGTAATGTGATTGAAATAGACAGCATGGCAAGGAAAAGGGTAATGGCAAGGTGTGCTATGGCGATAAGCCCTATTTGAATCGCGCTTATAGTATAGTCGCTGGGGGAATATGCATACATCTTGACCATGGTTGCCACAGACTGAAGACTTTTGTTAAGCATCATGGAAGCGCAGTATACATTCATGCTCACGAGGATTCCAACGGCGGTATTCCCGTTTTTTATAGCTTCCTCCATGTTGAAATCCGTGTTTGCTTTTATGAAGGCGCGGTATGTGTAGTATATAACAAAACCGGCTACAACTACATTTAGAATGAACTGGAATCCGCTTAAAAGTATTCTTATCAGCATATTTTTCTCCTTGTTATGTCTTTTTTTGTTTTAAATCCTTAATGTTTTTTCTGTCAGTTTTCTGAAAGTTCAGGTGTCTGTATAATGTCAGAAAAAAGGTTCTATCTTGTAATTTGTCTGTCTTGCTATCAGCCTTTTGGTAGACTCTGCCACAGAGCCGGGTGGAAGCCATGCCGGACCTGCCGGTTCTAAAAGTACATATTCGCTGCCTTTGTATGTTATGAAAATATCTCCTTTCGCAGGCATACGGCGTATTGCCATAAGATAATGTCCTGGAACAGATACTCCTATCATTTTTATATTGCTCCAGTTTCCAAGTATGGCGCCGGCAAGTGCCGTTTTTGTGTCGCAGTCTCCCCAGCCTGTAAGCAGTGTCCTGAAAGGGGGAAATATGCCTACTATATGTATGCCGCTTTTCTGTTCCTGCAGTGGCGGGATTTTGTATATGATAGCCGTCTGTACAAGAGACAGCACGCTGCCGACTATGTCTTCCGAAGAGTACCTTTTTTCTTTCGCCGCCGCGTTTATGTCCAGGGCTACTGATTTTACAATATCACGGTTCTTTTTTATAATGTTCGGAACATCCGGTTCTATTGTCTTCGTCGAGGCCATTAGTGAAAGGCCTCTTGAATACAGAAAAGCCCGGACTTTAGCATCATAGTCTCCGTCAGATATTTCAAGGGCCCTTTTGGCGGCAGATTCTCCTTTTGATATGTTTTCATCCCATACGCGCTTTCTTTCCTGCTTGTACCAGTTCTGAAGTTTGTCGAGTTCGGATGATTTGTAACCATATTTTGCTGCAAGCGTATAAAACTGCTTTTCATTCATTGAATAGTCTATAGTAAGAACATCTTTTCTGAAATTCGTGAATTTATAGAAAGCATTGAGAGTTCCGGCTGTTTTGTAAATACGTTGAGCTGTGCCGCTTTCCACGCGTGTGTCTGTTCTCGGTTCTATATGATGTGTTTTTTCATTCTGTCTGGTGTTATTGATCCCGCGGTCTGTTTTTATGTTGTTTCTGTTCAGATCAGCTGCCGGGGTAATATATTTTTTAAAAGTAGGTTTCAGCTGTGGTCTGTTTGTATTCGAACTTGTGAAATCTGTGTTTATATCATCATCTTCATTATCTTCGTCGTCTTCATAATCTTCGTCGTAATCTCCGGAATCCGACGAGGCGTATTGTATATCTCTCTGTCCTCCGGTATTGACGGTCATATGTTTTTCCCACTCAAGGCTGGGAAACAGCGCGGCAGCAAAGCTTAAAAGCGCTGTTAAAGTCCATTGTATTTCTATTCTTGTCATATATCAAACTCTGTTTTAATATAATTTCTTATCTGAAACATTTTATCCTTAAATTTTAATCTGAGTGATTCCGGGTGTATAAGTTTTATTTCCGGCAGCCACTGCAGTATAATCGGGAAAATCTCCATCTCATGCGAAATTCTGGCAGTTACTGTCAGTATACCGTCTTCCTTTTCCTGGATCCGCTGTTCAGGAAGTACGGTTTTACAGCGGAAGAAATCAGCTGCCTGCCCGCAGGCTTCGAGAGTAACTGGAAATTTTTCCTTTGTATTTACTCCCCATACCGATGTCGCATTTTTCAGGGATTCAAGTATGCCGGGGTTTTCAGGCATTCTGTACTCTTCAATAAGAACATCAAGTTTTTTTATTCTGTCAATTCTGTATTTAAGCAGAACTTCTTTTTTTGTCGGAACAGCAAGTACATAGAAAAAAGTGTCGCTGGTAAGTATTTTCAGCGGTTTGAGCACATATTCCTTAAGACCGTTTCTGCCAGGATACAGTATTCTGATATATTTCCTCGATCTTACCGCATACGAAATGTCGCTGTAGATATCCTTTACAAGAGGGGTGAGTCCTTTTGTGTTGATGTCATAAAACAGAGGATCTGCGTCTGTGCCGGAGACTATTCTTGCGAAAATGCTGTCAAATGCTTCAGACACCGGTCCGCCAAGGGAAGACAGTTTGTCCCGCATCATTATAAGAACATATATCTGTTCTTCGGTAAGACGCATTGATTTAAGCGATATACCCGGAGCGAAGGAATACGTTCCCCGTTTTTCGCATACGAGGGAAAACCCTGTCATGTTTATCCGTTCAATGTCACGTTGTACAGATCTCTGGGAGACATTGAATTCCTCTGCAAGTTCTGTTGTGTTTACAGAACCGGAATTAAGACGGTTAAGGATATTAAGTATCCTGTAATATTTTTTGTCACCTTCGCTCAATGCCGCCATTATAAAATTATATTACATTTCATATACTCTTTATATTCCGATTTTAAATTTCTTTCTAAAGGGCTCAGCAGTAAGATATATGGCTGTTGTGCATAAATGTGTCTGGTGGTATGTCATGAAAGTATGAAATAATGGAGATCCCGCAACAATCTGTTATTGCAGTCTGATTTTTTTGTGTGACTATTGTTATTTCAGTGTGTATTTTGTAGAATATTCCTATAGCAGTAAGCGGTCAGGAAATGGAGTCTTGACTGAAAATAAAAAAAATTGCATAATATAAGTATTGCGGGCGTAGTTCAATGGTAGAACGTCAGCCTTCCAAGCTGATCACGTGGGTTCGATTCCCATCGCCCGCTCCCCAGATTTTTAAGCGCTGGGGTAGCTCAGATGGTAGAGCATTCCCTTGGTAAGGGAAAGGTCGTGGGTTCAATTCCCGTCCCCAGCTTAACTATTTGTAAAAAAAGTAAAAAAAGGAACAACAAAACACTATGGCAAAAGAGAAGTATGAAAGAAAGAAACCCCATGTGAACGTCGGAACGATCGGACACGTGGACCACGGTAAATCCACCCTTACGACTGCACTTCTTAAGATACAGTCAGACAAGGGTCTTGCAAAATTCAAATCGTACGCAGACGTGACAAAAGGCGGCACAGTGCGTGACGAGTCCAAGACAGTCACGATAGCCGTTTCCCATGTGGAATATGAATCAGATACCCGCCACTATGCGCATATTGACTGCCCCGGACATGCCGACTATGTAAAGAACATGATCACCGGTGCCGCGCAGATGGACGGAGCAATTCTGGTTGTTTCCGCGGCTGATGGCGTGATGCCGCAGACCCGCGAGCACGTACTGCTTGCCAAGCAGGTTAACGTTCCGAACCTCGTCGTGTTCCTTAACAAATGCGATCTTGTTGATGATGATGAGCTTCTTGATCTTGTAGAGATGGAAGTCCGCGAGCTTCTGAACAAATACGAATTTAAAGGTGATGATGTGCCGGTAATCCGCGGTAGCGCCATGAAGGCTCTTGAAGGAGATACCGGCAAGTACGGCATACCCTCAATCGATGCACTTCTGAAGGCTCTTGACGAATCTATACCTGAGCCGAAACGTGAGACGGACAAGCCGTTCCTTATGGCAATAGAGGACGTATTCTCAATTACCGGACGCGGTACCGTTGCAACAGGCCGTGTGGAGCGCGGAGTAATAAAACTTGGCGACCCCGTAGAGATTGTTGGTGTAAAGGATACACAGACATCAGTTGCAACCGGAATAGAGATGTTCCGCAAGCAGATGGACGAGGCCATGGCAGGCGACAATATTGGTGTTCTGCTGCGTGGCATAGACAAGGACAAGATACAGCGCGGACAGGTGCTGGCGAAACCGAAATCCGTCACACCGCATAAGAAATTCCGCGGTGAGGCCTATATTCTTACCGCAGAAGAAGGCGGCCGCCATTCACCGTTCCGCAAGGGATACAAGCCGCAGTTCTACTTCCGCACCACAGATGTTACCGGACAGGTAACGCTGAAGGAAGGCGTGGAAATGATTATGCCGGGCGATCATGCAGAAATGGTAGTTGAGCTTATCACCCCTGTGGCCATGGAGCCGAATCTCCGCTTCGCCATACGCGAGGGCGGTCATACAGTAGGCGCAGGCGTTGTTTCTGAAATTCTTGAGTAATTAATATGTCCGAAGCAACAGCTAAATCCAACCTCACAGGCCAGCAGCGTATCTGCATTAAACTGCATGCCTATGATTACAGACTGATCGATCAGTCTACGGCCAAAATAATGGAAACAGCGAAAAGAACGGGTGCCCTTATATCGGGCCCCGTGCTTCTCCCAACCCGCATTCGCAAATATACTGTGAACCGCTCCGTACATACGGATAAGAAATCACGTGAGCAGTTTGAGATGCGCATACATAAACGCATTATTGAACTGTTAAATCCCACTCCGAAAACGGTTGACGAGCTGATGAAGCTTGATTTACCCAGCGGTGTAGAAGTAGAGATAAAACTCTAAGTACAAGCAGCATAAATGCTTTTGCCATGACGGACTGCCCCCTTAAAGGGCAGTCCGTACTTGTTTTTAATATCCTGATACTGGTTATCAGCACATAAATCAGCATGGCATATTGTATGAACACATTTCCTCCTTTTCATGATTACCACACGCATATATCCTTTTATTCCGCACTATGTGGCACTGCAGATCTTTCATCATGTGTAAGTAGCGGGGAGGCACTGAAAATACTTAAAAACAGGAAGGAAGAGATAATTTTTGCCCGTGGCTGGAAGAATAATCTTTACGATATTCCGCGTGAAGAATTAGACCTGCTGCCGCCTGCTGCGGTATGTAATATCTCTCTTCACAGTTTTGTAATAAATACAGGGGCAAGGGATATTTTCTCAAAAACACATCCTGAAATAATACGGAATATTGATAATCAGGACTGGGTGGAACATAATCTTAATTCTGTCTTTTCCCTGTTTACTGATTACGGTGACACATCTCTTATTCCGGTATTCATGGACAGGCTGGAGAAAATTGGAATCCTCGAGGCGGAGGATATGTCTGTATCATCTGAAAAATCCGCCCTGTTCATGGCGGACAGGTACTCTGACCGCATTACGCTCTGGGCTGAAACTTCAATGTATGAAAAGTATTCGGAAGCCCGGAAATATATACACGGAATAAAGATTTTCGCAGACGGAGCGCTCGGTGCGATGACAGCAGCACTGATGAAACCATGCCGTGGGGGCAGTGAAAAATTCCTGCTACGCAGTGATGACGGAATGAGAAAATGTCTAGTGACGGCGGCCGGATATAAAAAAAATATAGCTGTTCATGCCATAGGCGATGCAGCCATAGAGCAGGTTCTTAACGCTACGAATGATGTTTTCGGGTGCCGTTTCTGTTTCGGAAAACAGTCAGGAGTCAGCCTCCGGCTCGAGCATGTACAGATGATAACACTTGAGCAGGCTGTCAGGGCCAGAAAAAAGGGAATAATTCTTTCCATGCAGCCAAATTTCAGTGGTGATTCAGTATGCTATGCCGACAGGCTTTCGCAGTATTATATACATGCCAATAATCCTTTCAGAATGCTTATAGACGAAGCCGGTTTTGTTCCCGGAAAGGACCTTGTTTTTGGTTCCGACGGTATGCCGCACGGCGCGGCGGAAGCTGCAGAATCTGCTTTCAATCCACCTTTTCCGTCGCAGATTCTTTCTCCGGAAGAATTAATAAAAGGGTATTCGGTAAGAAATAAGCCTGTTTAAATAAAGTATAATAAATATCTGTATGAACAAACCTGTAAAAGTATTATTTGCGGGCATAGCGCGGTATTTCGGAGATTATAACCGGGTAGTATCTCTTGGAGTGGCCTGCCTGAAGGCTTATGTTGATTCACAGTTCAGTGCAGATGCTGTTCAGGCCAAAACCGTAAACATACTTGATAATAATACAGCATATCTTCTTTCAGAGATAAAACAATTTGCTCCGGATATAATAGGTTTTTCATGTTTTCTGTGGAATGTTGATTTTATAATAAATGTCTGTCGGGAGCTGAAAAAAAACAATCCGTCGATAAAAATATTTTTAGGCGGTCCCGAAGCCACAGGCAGGCGCATAAGCCTGCTTAAAGACTGCAGCGCAGATGCTGTTATTATAGGCGAGGGAGAAGGGCCTGTAAAAGATATAATAGAGCGCTTTATACAGCATAAGGACTGGAATGGAATACGTGGTGTAATATTGCCTTCTTATACAGACGAGCAATCAGAAAAAGAACTGCCACAGATTCTGCCTCTTGAAATGCTGCCCTCTCCATATCTTTCAAAAAATGCGCTTGGGACGGCAATGCAGTCTAAAATGTTCTACCCTTTCGAGACAATGAGAGGCTGTCCTAACCGCTGTTCATACTGCATGTGGACAACATTAGGGGCGAAATCAGTAAGATATTTTCCGATAGAAAGAATAAAAGCCGAGCTTGAATGGATGACGGAGAATACTCCTGATACATATATTTTTGTTGCTGATTCGGATACTTTCGCTAACCGTGAAAGGGCAATGAGCCTTGCGCCTCTTTTCCTTAAAGCTGCTGACGAGGGACGTTTAAAATTTATCTTTCAGACCAATCTTAAAAGCTGGAACAAAGAGTTAATGCAGGCATACAATCATCCGGCAGTGGAATTGAATGTTGGAATAAATACTCTTAATCCTAAAGTACAGCAGCTGTTCGGACGTGTATATACAAAGGAGTTTGTAGAAGAGAATCTGCGCAGACTTTATGAATATGCGCCACGGACAAAAGTTCTTATTCAGATGATGTACGCATGTCCTAAAGAGACATTTTCTGATTTCTGCGCCTTTTTTGACTGGGCATGGTCTATACCATATTTTGACAAAATGTTCTTTCATACACAGCTTCTTTCCGGAAGCAGGATTTCCGGCATGAGGAAAGAACTGAAGCTGACAAGCAGAAAGAAGCCTCCTTTTTATATTACATCCACAGCGGAATGTAATGAACAGGAGATAAAAACAGAAGAGATAATGATTCTGTGTACTGCCATATGGATGTGCAACCCACATACTGCGCCGATCCTACGCAGATTTGTTAATGAGCACTGTAATAAATCTTTCTCGCTTGCTTTTTTGAAAGTCTGGACATCTTTATCCGCAAAAGAACATAATTTAATACTTGAATTTCTGTCTTATCTTGACAGTGGAAAAGACAGGCTTATGGATGATTTTCAGCTTGATGTGCTTCACGATTTTTTCAGCGAGAAGAATCCGAATCTGCAGGCTTTGTTTAATTCCACTAACAGAAGGGCATATTATTCCTATACTATTTCTTCATATCTGGAGAAATTCTGCCGCAGGTTCATATGAGGTGATTTATGGGCTATCCTGAAAATAAAAATGTTCTGATTTTTTCTGTCCCAACGACATTCGTCGGGGAAATGCTCTGTCCTCTCGGTGTTCTGCCGATAGGCATTCTTAAACTTGCTGCATTTCTGAAAAAAAAGGGCAACCGTGTTGAATTTATAAATATGTATCCTCCCATGGCTGACAAAGAGGATCTTACTTCTTTTCCGGTGACTGAATGGAAGGAAAAGCCTATGGGGCTTGAAGAGAAAAGAACTGCGAAGCTTTGTATTGCAGGTAAAAGTTTTGAGTTTTTTGAAGATAAACTTAACAGGCTGCCTTTTGTACCTGATGAAATATGGGCCAGTTCCTCTTTTACTTTTGATTATGATCTTGTAAAGGAATATATCATACGCTGCCGCAGGCATTTTCCTAAAGCTAAAATTGTTGCAGGAGGCGATTTTGCCAGAGCAGGCGGTGGTGTAGGAAAACTTGTCGGAGCTGATGAGTATTCGGAAAGCCGTATATTGGAGGCTGATTCCTGTCTGCCTGATTTTTCTTTTGTTCCGGATTTAAATTATGGCCTGTTCCAGCTTCAGACCGGCTGTGTGAACAAATGCTCATTCTGTCATATAAATATGGATAAGCCTGAATTCTACAATGTTGACAGAATACTTGGCTATATGCAGAAGTTTTATGACGAAAGATCCCCGAAGGTTTTTATGAACTGGGACCCGAATGTTTCTCTTAACAGGCCTCAGCTTACTGAGTTTCTGCAGAAATACAGGGACAGCGGAATGGAGGCCAGCATTACTTTCGGCAAGGGGCTTCAGCCTAATCTTGTAGATGCGGATCTGCTGAACCTTATGCACGAGGCCAATGTTACCTCGTTTACCATTCCTATGGAGTCTGCTGATTATGAGGCGTCAAAACGTTTATCAAAACCATATACCATAATATCATCGGTAAAACTGCTTGCGGGGGCTAAAAAAGCCGGAATACCACTTAAATACTGCCGCTGCACTTCACTTTTAGGTTATCCGGATGATGATCTTCATTCATTCTTCCGCATTTTTCTTACAGTGCTTTCATTCGGTGCTAATCCGTCTCCTTTCCCTGTATATCTGTTCCCCGGAGCACCGGATTATCTCAAATTTAAAAAACAGCTTGGCAGAAAAGATATTTCATCTTTCCATGGCCAGTTATGGCCACTTCTGCCTGATTCAAAGATTGATGAATACAGAAATCTGTTCAGATTTATAGAAATTTCAGATATGAGGAATCTTAAGAAAAATGTATCGCTTCTTTCACCTGAAATGCGTGATATATTAGGCAAAGAAGCTGCAAATTTCAGAAAGTTCACCGAGCGCTGTCTCGAAGTGAAAAAAGATTCATTGGAAGAATTTAAAAAAATAAATGAGGATCTTGAGGAAAATACCATGCGTACGCCTGTTTCTGAAAAAGAGAGGAAAAGAGGAGCAGGAAAAAAGACAACAAAGAGAAAACTTCTCTGTATTGTTTCAAATCCAGGAAACCCAAGACGTTCTGTTTCCAAAGCCATGGGAGAATATTATCTTAAGAAATATATGGATGAGCATCCAGGTGCTGAAATAACAAAAGTCGATCTCTGTTCAGAAGGACTGCCATTCCTCAATGAAGAATATGTTGATTATATTTATTATGGAGACAAAAAGGAAAAATTCAATGAGCAGACCTCAAAACTGCTGAAACTTGTGCAGAAATATGTAAAACAGCTTAAGGAGGCTGACGATGTTATTTTTGTTACACCGATGTACACACTGGCAGTACCTGCAATACTCAAAGCCTATTTTGAAACAGTAGCCAGCTATTCATATTATCTGAAAAAGGAACTTTTCCAGCCTAAGAATGTTCTGTGTCTTATTTCCCGGGACGGCGTATACCCTAAAACAGGACGAACCGAAGGGGATATGCAGTCATATCTCAACGCACAGGAAACGGTACTTGCTGCGGCAATAGGTTTTTTGGGTCTTTCACAGAATCCTGACTTTATAGATATTTCAAATTTATATTCAAAAAAGGAACTGCCACAGACCATACGGAATGTAAAAGAAAGAATAGACAGATATGTTCAAGGGGATAAAACAGCTGCTTACAGAATGTCCGGAAATTGAATAATTTATAAGTTGCACAATATACTTTTATCTGTTATAATATTAAAATGTATATCGGCAGACTTAAGTGACAGGAAGGTACAATGAAACGTAGAATATATATACGGAAAACACATGTTCTATTCCTTCTGGTTATGCTTTTTATAACATGGAGACCATGTTTCCTGGAATCAGAGGTTATTAAAATGACCTCTTATTATCCTGCGCCTTATGGAGGATATGAAAAACTGTTTGCAATAGGCAATACATATCTTAAAAAATCAGGCGGGGTTGTTTCCTCAAATGCGATTGCGGCAAGCTGGGGCCCTAATGACAGTACTGGCCTCAGTATGAATGGGGATATATGGATTCAGGGCACGGCATATAATTCCACACCGACTATTTATTTTCAGCCTGATCCAGCAAAAAAACTTTATAATTCAATTGGCCTTAAATACGAGACTCTTGGCAGACCACAGGCAAGCCGTTTGCTTTCTGTGACAGGGGATATGAAAATAGGCCCTAATACCGATACAAGTCTGGCATATGTAGAGCGGGGTGGAAAAGGCCGCTATATTGGTGCACTGAGACAGTTCTGTAAGGTAAAACCATACACTTACAATCCAAGCCATAACAAAAATGACCCCAGACGTATAACCTCCTGCGGTTCCAGTATTGAAGAAAGCACAAAGTATACGATTGTGTTTATGATGGGTGGGGCTCTTGGATACAGTGGTACTCAGTTTTCAAATGCGGCCGCTTCGCAGATCTATTTTGCTGAGGGGCAGTACCTTACTTTAAACGGAAATTATTGGGAAAAGAAACGCGGTGGATTTTTCAAGTGGATATGGAAATATTTATATTATAAATTTGAGGAGCTTGTAGGAGATCTTCCTACTGATATGCAGGGTGGTTTTCCCTATGTGCCAAGAGAAGGCAATATGCTTTGCTGTAAAATGGAGACTGTTAAGGAGTAATAAAAATGAATGATAGACTTGAGATTACTTTGAATCCCTTTTATTTCATTCCCCTGTTTGTTCTGCTGCTCGTTTCATGGAGACCGGCGTTTCTTCAGTCTGAAACTTTGTCTCTTACCACATATTATCCGGCGCCTTACGGCGGTTATGATAAACTGCTTGTGTCAGGTAATGCGTATCTGGCAAAAAGCAGTGGCTCATTTGTTCAGTGGGGAACAGCAGGCTCCAGACTTACAGGTGATGAAGGTGGCAGCATAGAATTCTACGGAGCAAGTGAGTCTTCCATGCCGGGCATACGTTTTAAAACATCAGTTGGTAGCGGTTATGATGCGGCGCTTGTTGCAAAAAAAATTAACGATGATGAAGGCGTATGGATTGTTATAGACGGAGATTTTATGATAGGAAGTACCATCGGTCTTGACAGTAATGGGCGTGGTGCTTTAAGAAATTTCTGCATATCAAGACATTATACTTATAACTCAGCGCATACAGGAACCGGCGCAACTTCTCATCATAAAACATATTGTGATCCGAGCAATACACAGACAAAAAGTACAAGGTATACTATTGTTGGTCTGCAGGATTTGAAAACCATTGACCATGAGCTTCTTGGTGGTTCAGCCACGAGTGTGCAGGGCGGTTATGTTTATATACCGAGGGACAGTTATATGATATGCTGCAAGATGGAGCCGGTCAGGTAGGAATTTATGAAAAAAGAATTACAGAGTTTTGAAGCAGAAGTTGATCTGTCTGTTTATCCGCTTGAGGCTGTTCAGGCTGCTGCATATACTTTTTATGATGACTGCTACTGTAAAATAAGCAGGATAAAGGGTACTGAAAAAGCTGTTGTAAACATAAAGGCAAAAGAAGCTGGAACTGAACTGTCAGAAGATGTATTTTTTAATGAACTTCTTCACAGTACATTAAGATTCAGGCTTTCAGAGAAAAATCAGACAATACGTGAACGTGTTGTTATTCAGGCTCTGAGTGCTGCGGCAGGCGGACAGAAGGAAAAAACAAATGATAATGGTGATGAGGCAGATGTACTTCTGGAGCAGGAAATAGAAAAACTGCTTAAAGAGGCAGAATCCGGAAGCTATAAAACTGATCCTCTGGATATTTCTGTTCCGTGGGAAGATAAAAATGCAGAAAACAAGAAAAACAAAACAAAAAACTGATAAAAATCTTCCATCAGATATTCCTGCCGGAAACGCCGGATATTTCCGTTTCAAGGAACTCGACGGAAAATATCTGCTTACTAATGATGTGGGGCATTATATTTTCCTTTCCAGAACTGATTTCGGAAAATTTATAAGCGGGAAAATTCCTGCTGATTCTGAAAAAGGAAAGGCACTTGCGGAAAACGGTTTTATAAATATCCCCGGAGATGTTTCAGTGCATGGTGACAAAAATCCTGAGCCGGATTTTATGCTGAATGCAATGGCTTCGCAGTGGCTTTCCAAAAAAAATTTTCTGCTTCATGCTCCTTCGCTTCATATAATTGTGCTTACAAGACGCTGTAATCTTGCCTGTATTTACTGTCATGCCAACGCCGGAATGCAGGGCGGAACAGATATGACAAAAGCGACAGCCAGGAAGGTCCTGGATACAATTTTCTCGTGTCCGTCCCGTGGCATTACAATTGAACTGCAGGGAGGCGAACCTACTCTTAACTGGCCTGTTTTAACTTATATAGTGACTGAAGCACGCGAAAGAGCGGTGAAAACAGGTAAAAATGTTGTACTTTCATTAGTATCCAATCTCTCTACCCTTACAGATGATAAAGTGGAGTTTCTGCGGCTTAACAAAGTAAGCGTGTGCACTTCTCTTGACGGACACAGGGCACTTCATTCCAAAAACAGACCTTTTGCGTTGAATTCTGAAAAAAGTTCCTATGATTACGCTGTAAAAGGCATCAAGGCTTTAAGAAAGGCTTTCGCCGAAGAAAAATATTCCGGTGATGCTTTGCTTACTGTTACAAAAAATTCGCTCGGAAAGGCAAAACAGATTATTAATGATTACAAACGTCTGAAAATGGAAAGCATATTCATACGCTTTCTTAATCCGTACGGTTCTGCAAAGGAAAAATGGGAGGAAACAGGGTATTCTCCTGAGGAATTCCTTAAATTTTATAAAGAGGCTCTTTCATATATAATTGAACTTAATCTTTCCGGAGAGTATTCAATCGTTGAGCATACAGCAAGAATACTGTTGTGCAAGATTTTCAGAAAGACGGACCCGGGATATGTTGATCTGCGCTCACCGTGTGGGGCGGCTATAGGACAGATTGCATATAATTATGATGGTTCTGTTTATACCTGCGATGAGGGAAGAATGCTTGCTGCAATGGGTGACGAGACTTTCTGTATAGGTAAAGCGGGAAAGGATGATTATAATAAACTCATTTCATCACCTGTCGCCAAATGTGTGGTTACAGCGTCCCTTGCCGATCTGCAGCCTGCCTGTTCTTCATGTGTATATCAGCCTTACTGTGGTGTATGTCCTGTTCTTAATTATTCCGAGCATGGTGATCTGTTTATGCATGGAATGAATTACAGATGCAGAATATACAGCGGTATATTTGATTATCTGTTTACCCTTATGAAAGATAAAAAGATTCTTAAACTTTTCCGTGAGTGGGCTGTCAGGAAGTAAAAAAATGGAGATTATTTTATGAAAAAAAATAATAGAAAAAAAGCTATCAGAACTGATCTTACACGTTTCCTTACAAGTGAAGAGGGTAAAGTCGTCAAAGGAGATGTTGTTAAGATGGCGGTTTCCCTTGGTCTTATAGGTCTTGCCGCCCAGGATGCTCTGGCAAAAGATACCGAGGAGCACAGCAATTCTTTTCATAATGCCGGTTATCCGAACGGTGCCTATCATGACAGCGGTCATGCTTCGCATAGCAGTCATAATAGTCACGGCAGTCATGGACAGTGGTAATTTTTAAGGAAAATATAAAATGAGTAAAAAAACTACTATACTTGGGTTTGTAGTAATATTTCTTGCGATTGGTGCTTATGTGAAATATCATAATACAGGCGAGAAGAAAACAGAGGCTCCGGTGCAGCAGCCTGTTCAGGAGACATCTAAAAACAGTGATATTATTATGACTGATGAAGGCGTAGGTCTTTCGGAAGAAGCCAAGAATTCTCTTGAAAAAGAAATTACTGACGATGGCTACAGACCTGACGCCTATAATACAGCTACAACTCCCGAAGAGGAGTATGAGGCTATCACCGTTACAGGACCAAATAAGCTTCCAGTGGAAAAATGTGTGCAGAAATATCTTGATCATCACACGGAGGTTGCCCGTTATCTTGCCTCCATGGGATATACTGACATGACAAAAGATTATTCCTATTGTCATGCCGTCGCTGAAGATAATCCTGGATTCTGCGATTATACCTCACGTTCATGTTTCTATCAGACAAGAGAGTATCAGTTCTATTATAATGTTATGACCAATAAGCGTTATGACATGAACGTATGTCTTCAGTCGTTCCAGAATGCCAAAGTTCCAAACTGGAGTACTGAAAAGCTTTGCGAGGGTACGGTTTCTGTTCTTAAAGGAAAGCAGCAGCCGCCTGCGCAGTTTGCCGCGCATTTCCGCTTTATGAGCGGGCGTCCTTCTGCCTGTACAAATACTGTTTCTATGGATAAATACTCATGTGCATTGCTTGCTGATATGGTTTCCGGAATTAAAACAGGTATAAGCAATTATTATCTTTACAGTGCATTAAAATACAATGACTGCAAGAGAACGGATAAAGCAATGGTTGAGGCATACTGTGCCAACAGGCTTGTTCCTAATAAACCCTCTACCAAAAACAAAAAGAGCAGAAACAGACAGTAACTGATGCAGTGTTTTTCTTATGTAGTTACAAGAAAATGCAATAAATCCTGTTCTCTCTGCCCGGTAAAAAGGGAAAAGAACAGCATGATGTCACCAGAGATTTTTGAAAAAATCTCTGGTGATGTTTTTTCCATATTTATGGATAAAACAGAAACAGTGAAATTTTTCGGAGGGGAACCACTGATGAATTTTAGTCTGATCTGTTACGGATATGAATATCTTAAGAGACAGGGCTTCAGTGGAAAATTCGAAATTGGAACCAACGGAACTTTTCTGGACCGTGAAAAGGCGGAATGGCTGGCTGCCAGGCCGGATATTCAGATTAATATGAACGCTTCATTCGGCTGGAATAAAGAAGCCGGGATAATAAAAAACGCGATATGGAATTTCTGCATATCTCCTGATAATCCTGAGGAGACATTGAATAAACTGTATATACTTGCACCAGAGATTGCTGTTGCCGGTCATCGTGTTAATCTGCTGCCGGCAGCTTACTGCGAATGGTTACCGCTACAGTTGAGCAGGCTTGATTTTGTACTTGAAAAATGCATGAAATATCTTGATAAAAACAATATCAGCCTGGAGAATAAGAAAAGAACCGGCAGCATACCCCTGTTTAATGATGGGCCTGCGGCGGACTGTGACGGAACTGTTTATTCTTCCAACCTGTGTCTTGCTGATATTCCTGAGAAAATAAAAGAAAAAATAATACTGGTACCAGGAGACAAAAATTATTATCCGGGACCTGCTGATTTAATTGAAATCTACGGCAGAAAAAAAATCGTATCCACATACGCGGCGGGGGAAATATTAAACAAATATGTCTGCAGATGAGTCCGCGGAAAAAAGGAAATGGGTAAGGCTTACAAGAGCCTGCAATAATCATTGTATTTTCTGTCTTGATGAGGAAGCTAAAAACGGAACTTTTCTACCGTTTAAAACTGTACTGGAAAATCTTGAGGAAGGATTTAAAAACGGCTGCAAAAGAGCTGTTTTAAGTGGCGGAGACCCAAGTATACATCCTGATTTCCACAAAATAGTAAAAGCTGCTAAAGATACAGGATACAGACATATACAGGCTATAACAAATGGCCGTATGTTCTGTTATCCGGAATTCATTGTAAAAGCCGTGCAGAACGGCCTTTCTGAAATAACATTTTCAATTCATGCGCCAGAGCCGCAGCTTAATGATATGCTGACCGGGGCTAAAGGTTCTTTTATCCAGAGCATAACAGCCCTTAGAAACGCATTGAGGATTCCAGGCCTTACGGTAAACTGTGATATAGTTGTAAATGCGCTGAATGTGGATATACTGGCAAAACATCTGCGTTTTCTTTATTCACTCGGCGTCAGGGAGTTTGATATACTTCATATAATGCCTTTCGGCCTTGCGTGGAGAAACTGGGACAGGCTTTATTATGATCCTTTCGCTAAGAAAAAAGAACTTTTTTCTGCTTTTCAGCTTGCAGGGAATAAAGAAGTTCATCTGTGGACAAACCGTTTTCCGGCGGACCTTTTTGAGGGAAATGAACATCTTATACAATCACCATTCAAACTTCTGGATGAGGTAAGGGGAAGAAAGACAGTATTTGAGAATTTCCGTAAAGGTATTCCTATGGAGTGTGCCGGCAAACGCTGTTCGTTCTGTCCTTTAAGAAATTTCTGTTCAGATTTGAAAGAACTTATTAAACAGGATTGTATAAAAGCATTTTCCATGCCTGAGTGTCTTGGAGGCAGAAAAATCAATAAAAAAATATATGCAGATGCGCCACTTGAGGATATAGCGGCATTTTATATTGAGTACAGGCATTTCATAAAAAGCAGTCGTTGTGCCCGTTGTACGTTTAACAGCTCATGCAAAGGAGCATCTGTTTTGTTTCTTAAGGAGAAAGGATTTGCAGTATTATCCCCGGTAGTTGCAGGAACAGAGGCGGATACAGAAAAAAGATCTGTAGAAAACGCGGTTCCGCAGGAGCAGATAAACAGATAATGCCGGTAAGATTTACTCCGAGAAATGATTATGAGATATTCCGCAGGGGAATAGAGGTTTTTGGCCCGTTTCCGGATAATCTTGACAGATTTATACGCCTGACTGATTTCCTTTTTTCAGTGTCGGAAAAGGGACAGCAGGTTTATGATATGTCTGTCCTCTCGTCAGATGCAGTATGTCCGCTTCGTTTTACATTAAATGATTCTTCCGGCCGAGGGCAGCTTAAAGACATTGTATGCAGCTGGATGATGGAGCAGAAAGTATATCCGGCTGATTTAATTAAAGGTTATGCAGCACTTTTTTCAACTGGGGTTCAGTTCAATATCGGTATGGAATACCCGTCGCGGTCTCAATATGACTGTTTTCCTGTTGTAAAAATGTATTATGAAGACAGTCAGTCTGTACCGGATTTTTTTTCTTCTGCCTGGGGAAAGAAAAAAATGAGACAGCTGTTTCCACAGTTAAAAGATGACAGTATTGCAGGGAGTCCGGATATAATATGTGCTGATTTTTTTCCTGGAGGCAGATATGATTTAAAAGCGTATTACGCCTGCAGAAAAATAAAACCGTTATATGACGCGGTGCGCTTTCCTCCGCATTATGCAGAGCCACCGTGTTTTTATTATGAAATGCGCGGGCTGTTAAGCGGCAGAAAAAAACAGTATATGGCTTATCCCGTGGAAACACAGCTTAATCCACAGCCTGATATGCTTGGAATATGCCGTATATTTGCTGAAATGAAAGCAGTTGCGGCTCTTAAAATAATAAAAAAATGGCAGCGTGTAGCGTCTGATTCATGCAGCCGCCTTGTTCCTACACTGTGCAGTTATTCCGATAAAGGCAGTTTTTCACTTTACTGCCGTTTTGCACCAAAATGAAAGCAGAAAGATTAGAATTTCATATATCATATCAATGCTGCAATCACTGTATTTTCTGCAGCGAAAAAAACCGGCTTAAACGTTTTCGTGGGCTTAATCCTACATTCCGTGAAATAGCAGACGTGCTTAAAAAAAAGAAAGCAGAAGGTTTTTCCTATGTCACATTTACAGGTGGGGAGCCGACTGCGTCCGGTAATCTTCCCTTTTCCCTGAAGCTGGCTAAACTTCTTGGCTACAGAACGGCAGTGACAACAAACGGTTATGCCTTTTCTGATATTGAATACTGCCGTAAGTATCTTCCGCTTTGTGATGAGATAATACTTTCTGTTCATGGTCCTTCCGCTGAAATACATGACAGACTTACAGGGAAAAATGGAAATTTTGAGCGGTTCAGAAAAACAATCGGCAATATAGAGAAACTTGATCCAGAACGTATTTACCTGATAACAAATACACTGCTTTTAAAGCAGAATGCCGGTCCGCTGGCAGAACTTTATAATATGATATGCCGGTTCAGATGTGTAAAGCAGTGTATTCTGTCCAATCCGGCTCCCGAAGGCGGAGCCTTTACTGAATATGACAGTATAGCCATGCCTCTGCATGAAGCCGGGAAACGGGCAATGGAACTTGCCAGTATAGTTAAAAAACATGGAAAAATAATAAAGCTGTTCGGCTTTCCTGCGTGCGTTCTTGAAAATCCGCAGGAATGCTCAAATGATTTTTTCTGGTCCCCTAAAGTTACTGTTGAACGTTCTGCAGCAAAAGGAATAACCGGGCTGCGGGAGGTTTATTCGGAAAGACCGGTCCGCCGCAGGCATTACAGCAGAAAATGTTCAGAATGTGCATACAGGGAAAAATGCGGTGGTTTCTTTAATCTCCCGCATTGAGATTTTATTCACTGGCCTTTTCAGGTCTTTCTTTTACGGGAATAAACTCCTCCCAGCCGAAAATTTCCGGGTATTCCTTCCAAGGACCTTCACATATGCTGTTATAAATACATTTGCCACATAAAGGTCCTTTTTTCTTGCCGGAGGCAAGACGGTATTTTCTGAAGTCGGCTATTTCCGTATCCGCATCGAAAATCATAGTATCAGGCATAATGTTTTCGGATATGTGTTTTTCATATCCCTGCATAAAACAGTAAGGTACTGCTTCCGTAAAACATTTAACACCGTTTTTTATTCCAATATCCAGAGCCTGTTTTATAAACAGCGAGGCTGTACTTATTCTGGCTATAAGCCAGCGTGAATTTTCCGCTGCGCTGCCAAGTATATGTGTGAACGCAAACTGGAACTGGTCAGCGCCGAGTGAGCATAACAGTTTCGCGAGGCGCGGCAGATCCTGCTGATTCGGTTTTGTAATGACAGAATTTGTTATTATTCTAAGCCCGGTCTTTTTGGCGTTTATTATTCCGGTGGCTGTTTCCGTAAAAGATCCTGGGGAGCCGGTAAGAAAATCATGTATCTGTGCCGAGGAGCCGTGCAGGGCTGGTGAAATTTCAGTAACGCCAGCATCTTTTATCTTCCTGCAGAAGTCTGCGTAGCGGAACATACGTCCGTTTGTCTGTATCTGTATATCTGAATATCCGGTGTCCCTTGCGGCTTTTATTATCCTGAAAATATCTTTGTTTAATGTAGGCTCGCCTCCTGTAAGGACAAGTTCTCTGGAGCCGTTTTCAAAGCCTTTTTTCAGCTCGCGCTTTATCCGTTCCAGACTCTTGGGACCGCAGGTTTCCCTTTTCCTTCCCTGCACACAGAAAAGACAGTGATTATTGCATGAAAAAGATATTTTTAAATCAGTCCGCTTATTAACAATATGATTTTTTTGCATAGCGCTGCTATATTTTCTCCGTTTATAAGAAGTGTCAATACAAGCCCGGCAGTTATCCATACGGCAAATGGCTTGCCACGGCGTACTTCCAGAGGTACAAGGCCAGGTGTTCTGTTATTATCCTCTTTTATCAGTTTTGACAGCATATTCGCCTGGAATATTGAAAGACCATCCGGATAAATTTTATAAAGCACCCCATCGAAAAATTCAGGATAGGCTTTTTTTATGATTTCCTTATATCTGTCAGTAATGATAACGCCTTCTCTTAAATATTTGGGCTGCAGCTGCATAATGGAATCATTCTGCATCAGAATCTCCATAAGTTTTCTAAGCACAATGAACGGCAGGCTTAATCCAATGCTTATAAACGCTGAATACACAAGTTCATGTGATGATTTTGTAAAAATAAACATGAGAAACAGTAATAACAGCAGGAATAAGGAAATACGGATATTCTTAAGAAGTCTGGATATAACCGGATATATGAATATCATAAGCGCAAAGAGAACATAATTATCCAGTTTTATAAAAGACATCAGCATTGTTCTTATATAACGTGCAAGAAAAAAAACGAGAAAACAGCTGAAAAAATCAGATACATTTTTGTGCTGCATAAATGATTCAGGGCTGAATTTCTTTCTGGCAATCTGCCTGTACAGATCTGCAGCTGCCTCCGCAATAAATACAGCAGCGGCAGGAAGCAGTATATTTAAAAGCAGTGAAAACGACAGCGTAAATGGAAAATTAAGAATCTCAGGCATCAGCAGCGGCGGAAGCAGTCCGCATACAAAAAAAAGTTTGGAATCGCCTGCCGGCCATAATCTCATTTTCCAAAGAACTACTGACATTAAAGATAGTATTAAAACATGGAACAGATACGAAAGAAACCAGGAAGGGGAAAGAGAAGGAATATGTCCTGTAAGAGAAAAAAGGAAAAATACAGCGGTATATATTCCAGTTGTTCTTATGCTTTCAAGAATCAGTTTGTTTATTATTTTTCCGCTGAGATTATCTGTTATGCAGATCGATTTTAAGGTGGAACCGGCCGCAAATATAAAACTGATTCTTGTTATGTCGTATGCAATCAGCAGAATCATTTTTGCCTTAAAACTGATTTCCTTACTTTTTCAATATCGTAGAAAACCGGGCACAGTTCTTCTGTTGTGTAATAAACATCAGGCCTGAACAGCCCGGCGCATATGGATTTTACACCGCAGAATGCGCAGCGTTTCCCGTAGCCGTGAGTCCATTTATTCTGCCGTACCATTTCTTTTTCATCAAGAAAGAAAGTCTGCCTGTCCTCATGTTTTATTATTTTCCTTGTTTCGGTTGAGCAGTGGGGAAATTCAGACATGAAACAGAGCGGAACCCTTTCAACACGGAATGTCCTGCCACTGTCATTCAGGGCTCTCATTGCCATGGCAAGCGAAGCCTCGAATTCGGAAAAAACAGGAACGGTTGACATATCCTCTATTGCCCGGTTCATTCCAGGGTCCATATTGTTGAAAACAATATGCCGTATAAACGGAAATTTTCTCATTATAAACTGAACCATAAGGTGCAGATGTTTTGAATTAAGCCTGTTTATAACCGTATTTAAATCTGTATGTATGCCTAATCTGTGTGCATTTCCTATGGCTTTTATGATTTTGTCATATGACCCCGGAGTTCTGGTAAGATATTCGTGAACCTCTTTTTTATGTGAGTACAGAGAGAAATGTATATGTCTTAAACCTGCGTCAGATAACTGCCTGAGGTAACTGATGTCGGAACTTTTCTGGCCATTTGTCGTAATGCGTGGGTTCAGACCGAGAGAGGCCGCATATTTTATGGCCTGTGGCAGATATTTGTAAAGCGTTGGCTCTCCGCCGGAAAAAATAACAGCGGCAGCTTTTTCCTTTGCATAAAAATCAATAAGTTTTTTTAAATCCTTAAGAGTGATATTTTTCCCGTTTGAAGGATTGGAGCAGAAACGGCAGTTCTGATTGCATTTCCTGATTACCTGAATATAATAAATCTCTGCCATTGGTGTTTTCCTTTGTTATTTTATTATACTATACTTTAATTTTACAGCGTTGAATATGGAGATTGTTTATGTCAGTTTCAGATGAAGATCTTCCCAACAAGGTTATACGGCTTGGTCTGGCCTGCAATGAAAAATGCCTTTTCTGTAATGTTCCGCCTGACTGCCATGAAATTTCCGGTGAGGAATATGCCCGTGAATCCATACTTAAATCGAAAAAAGGAAGCTGTGTCTCTCTTAGCGGCGGGGAGCCTGTATTATATTCTTTCCTGCCGGATATTATAAAAACTGCTGCGGCGCGTGGTGTCGGTACGGAACTTCAGACAAATGCTGTACTGCTTTCAGACCCGGCAAAGGTAAGGATTCTTGCCGAAGCCGGGCTTAATCAGGCATTTGTTTCCCTGCATAGTCATATCGCGCGTGTACATGATTTTCTTACCGGACTTGAAGGCAGCTGGGAAAAGGGGGTGGCCGGAATAAAAAACCTGCGTGACGCCGGAATATATGTAAGCATTAATACTGTTTTGACATCGGTAAATTATTCCGGAATTCCGGATTTTATAGTGTTTATAGCCCGCAGGCTTGGAATCAGGCTTCTGTCGCTTTCAGTAGTACAGCCGAGAAAAAGGGCATTTAAGAACAAAGCACTTGTCCCGGATTATTCAAAACTGGATAAACCTGTAAGACTTGCCATTAAGGTTGCTGAACAGGAAGGTTTAAGACTTATAAATCCGATATGCGGGCTGCCACTATGCATAGGCGGCTGGGAAACCTGTCCTGAACAGTGCATGGAATATGTGCAGGCGAAGTTCGGACAGCCATTTACTGCCGGCAAGATAAAACCTGACTGCTGCCGCCAATGTGCGGCTTCTGGATTCTGTGGCGGAATATGGGATGAATACAATCTGCTTCGCGGTTCATCAGCGCTCAGACCTTTTAAAACATTTCCGGCCGGATAATATGTAATACACATAAAAGTGCATCATGAAACAGACTGAAAACTGAATCAGCCGGCAGGTTTTATAAGCGTTATGCTGCCGTTTTCTATTTTTACTTCATCACCGCTTTTAAAGCACTGGGTTATATCAATGCAGCCTGCTATACATGGAATACCAAGTTCCCTGGCTATAATTGCTGTGTGAGAACACAGCCCTCCGTCTCTTACGGCTATTCCGGCTGCATTGCGCAGCATTTCCGGGGTATAGGTGTTGTAATGTACATGATCAAGTATAAGAATAGTGTTTTCTGCTATATGTGAAACCGGTTCGTGGCAGTTTTTTACAATATATGCTTTCCCCTGAACACTGCCTTCACTGACAGTAATTCCTTTTATCATCAGAGTACCGCCGTGTTTAAGTAAATAATTTCTTCTGTTTCCTGTTTCTTCCGCCATGGCGGCATGGGCTTCCGGACCTGAACTGATCTGTCTCCATGGAGAGTTGATATTTATTTTGTCTTTGGCGTTTTTCAGGGAAGTCTTTTTCGCCAGAAGTCCGGTAACAACAGATTTTACATGTTCGGTCTTTGTTTTTAAAATTGTCCAGGCATATAATAATTCCGCTTTGCCGCCTGTCGCCTTTATTACATCTGCCGGGGGAATTCCTCTTCGTATGGCAAAATTGTTTTTGTTATTGCAGAATAGCAGAAAAGGCTCGAATATTTTATGGAATTTCTCTGTTCCTGTTCTGCGCATTATTTCCGCCATATGATAATTTGCCGCATAAGCTGATATAAAACTTATAAACTGTATAAAGGAAGCTCTGAGAATTATATGTTTTTCAATATTCCCGGCGACTGATCCTGACATAATTTTTAAAGCAGATATATATGTGTCATTGAGTAATTTCTCCAGTTCTGAAACGATTCCTTTCTGTTGTTTTACTGTGCCGGAAGGCTTAAAAAAACATATTTGTTTAAGCCAGTGTCCATCAATATTCAGGGAATCTCCGTTATTCTGTATCTGAGCTGCAGGGATATTTAAAATCCTGGAGAAACGGTTTGTAAAAGTTTCTGCTGCTGCTTCCGCTCTTGTGGTTCCGTTACCACTGCTGTCATAGAATAAACAGTAATTTCTGGCGAATGGATCAATACCTGCTGTAACCGGTCTGGCCTGTACCATGTATATGCGTGAATTCACGCATATAACCTCAAAGTCAGCAAAATTGTTCTTTAAAATTTGGGCAGCTACAGTAAACATCATTCCCATAAATCGTATTGATGTTTCATAATCCATGCCCAGTCTTTTTATGTGATTGTTTCTTACGGCACCTGCGCTGCTGAAAAAAAGACTGTCGTATTCCGATAGAAACTGAAGTGTGGTATATGGATTGCAGCTGCCTCCTGCTATATCTTCTGTTCCGCCTTCGGCATATTCAAGGTAAATCCAACGGCAGCCATTCTCTGCACCTGTAAATGCCACAGCCCCGAAATCGCCTTTTATGTATTTCTGAATAATAACGCCCATTTTTATTTTATTTTTTTTACTGGCGTTTTCTGAAAATGAAGCTGCTTCTTTTCTGCTGTGTCCCGCTGAATTTCTTACGTCCAGCATTCTGCCATATTCCTCAGCGTTTTTGTTATTTCTGCTGTCCCATACTTCTTTTACAGCACTGAGCATATTTCCCCTGCGGCATTTTTTTGAAATGAAAAGTCCTGCATAGGATCTGTCTGCGGAATCCTCGTTTTCTGCTGAGGAACGTGCGATAAGTGGACCGTTTCCCAGGAAACCGGCTGCATTTAAGATTTCCTGTTCATATTTTTTTCTGATTCTGCCTGCTGGAGAAAAAGCTTTTCTCAGAAAGTCATCTGCCAGAACTATAAAATCCGGTGTGATGTTCATTTCATCAAGCACACATAATACGGCAGCCTTGCTTCCTGTTATGGGATTCTCCGATTCTGACAGTATTTTATGCATATGTTTTTCAATAGCGGAAATGTTGTTTGTGCGGTATGCAGACGGAGTAAATTACTGATAAATTAACAGGTCTTTTACTTCTGTGCATGTTGAACTTAATTATACAAAAAAATATAATTTATATATTCTACCCGGAAGTAAAGGGTGCAGAGGTTTTTTTATGGAAAGTTATGAGATCCGCCAGTGCTTTTTGAATTTTTATAATAAAAAAGGGCTTAAGACAGTAAAGTCAAGCCCGCTTGTTCCGGAAGGCGACCCCTCGCTGCTGTTTACATCAGCGGGAATGGTGCAGTTCAAGCCTTATTTTTTAGGGCTTAAAACAGATCTGAAACGCGCTGCATCATGCCAGAAATGCTTCAGAACCACAGACATAGACAATGTCGGGCGTACAATAAGACATCTGACATTTTTCGAAATGCTGGGCAATTTCTCTTTCGGGGATTATTTCAAGGTGGAATCGCTTGAATGGGGCTGGGAATTCCTTACAAAGGTTTTAGGCCTTCCCGCAGAAAGAATGTATCCTTCTGTCTACGGAGGCGGAAATGCGCCTAAAGATGATGAGGCATTTGAAATATGGAAGAAGATTCTTCCGCAGAGTCTGCATTCACATATACTTTTTCTGGGAGACAGTGATAATTTCTGGACTATGGGTGATACCGGCCCTTGCGGCCCCTGCTCCGAAATATACTGGGACCGCGGTGAAAAATATGCGCATCCCGGCTGTGAAGGCCCTGGAAAATGTTCCTGCGACCGTTATATAGAAATATGGAATCATGTGTTCACCCAGTTTGACCGTCAGGAAGACGGCACTTTCAGGCTGCTGCCCCACAAGAATATTGATACGGGAATGGGGCTTGAGCGCCTTGCCTTCATAGTAGAGAACAAGGAAACTCCGTTTGAAACATCGCTTTTTCACCCTGTGGTTGAAACAGCAGAAAAATTTTTTGGTAAGGCATATAATGAAAGCCCTGAAACAGTTTCAGCTTACCGTATAATCAGCGAGCATCTGCGCGCCTCGGCATTCCTTATTTCAGAGGGAATTATTCCATCAAATGAAGGCCGTGGCTATATACTGCGCAGGCTTATACGCCGTGCCAGCAGGTATGGCAGGCTTTTAGGCGCAGAAGCGCCGTTCCTGAGCAGGCTGCTTCCTTCTGTTTTCCGCATTTACCGCGATGTATATCCTGAGCTTCAGGAGGCGGAGAAACAGATAAGCAATACACTTCTGTTCGAGGAGCAGGGATTCATAGAAACACTCAATACCGGTGAAAAGTATCTGCAGGATCTTATGGAAAAATATCCGTCAGGCATTCCCGGAAAAGAGGCTTTCCGCCTTTACGAGACATATGGCTTCCCTTTTGAACTTACACGGGAAATTGCGCAGAAAAAAGGAGTAGCAGTAGACGAAAAAGGATATAATGAGGCACGTCTTGAGGCACAGAAAATAGCCAAGTCAGGCTGGAAGGATTCCGGCGAGAAAAACGCCATGTGTTTCCAGAAGGCGGAAGAAAAATTCCCCGCTACCGTTTTTACAGGATATGAATCTCTTGAGGAGAAAGCCATAATCCTGGGCCTTTTGGACAAGGAAGGAAATATCGTTGATACATTGCCGGAAGGCAGTGAGGGTTATGCCGTGCTTGACAGAACTCCCTGTTACGCCGAATGCGGCGGACAGAAAGGAGACCTTGGTTCTTTCCTCGCAGACGGTGTGGAAATTGCTTCAGTCACTGATACCCAGAAGCCGGCCGGAGATGTATACATTCATGCTGTACGGGTGCATCAGAATTTATATACGGGAATGAAGATTACCGCAGGAGTTTCAGAAGACAGATATCTTACTTCATGTAACCATACCGCAGTGCACGTGATAAATGCCGCTTTGAAACAGGTTTTTGGTGAAACCACAAGACAGGCCGGTTCGGAAGTAAATGCTACAAGATTCCGCTTTGACTACACAATAAACCGCACCCCGACAAAAAAAGAACTTGCCAGGGTTGAGGAAATAGCCAATATGGCTATTCTGGAAGGCTACAGGGTGTGGAAAGAGGAACGGCCTCTTGCCGATGCAAAAAAACTTGGCGCTACTACGCTATTGGGCGAGAAATACGCAGATCCGGCACGTTTTGTACTTATAAACAGAAACGGTTTTGACAATGCTGCGGACAGATACAGCCTTGAACTTTGCGGCGGGACACATATAAACAATCTCAAGGAACTTATTTCCATACAGATACTTAGGGAATCCTCTGTTTCAAGAGGAGTACGTCGTATAGAGGGAGTTTCAGGATATGCCGCTGTGCGGTATCTCAAGGGCATGGCCAGGATTGCCACAGGCCTTGCCGCCAGACTGTCGGTTCCCCCGTCTGAACTGGAAAAACGCGTGGAACAGCTGCAGGAGCAGATAAAGGAACTGAAACAGAAAAAGGACAGGACAGCCTCCGGCAGTGAGCCGCATGGAGCAAAGGAAGAAATCTGCGATGTAAAGGGAGTAAAACTGGTTTGTTCCGGCATAGATGGGGCCGCAATACCTGAACTGCGCAGTATTTCCGATACTCTCAAAAACAAATACTCTGAAAAAGCGGTATTTTTCCTGTACAGCGTGGCAGAGGGGAAAGTGTCATTTGTGGTTTCCTGCACAAAGGAAATGACAGGCGGCAGTTTCAGCGCGGCTTCCATGGTAAAGGAACTGTCGGCTGCTTTCGGTGGCCGTGGTGGCGGAAGACCTGATTTTGCACAGGGCGGCTGCCAGGCACCGGATAACACAGAAACCCTGACGGAAAAAGCAAAATCACTGCTTGAAAGTATGCTATAATTTAGTAAACCGCGCCCGTGGTGAAATGGATATCATAGCAGCCTCCGAAGCTGTTGGTACAGGTTCGATTCCTGTCGGGCGCATGTCTATTTCTGTTTTCTCGTCGTAAACCTGAAAATAAAATCTCAAAAAAACAGGCCATTTTTAGCCAAAATCCATAGTCACAATATTTTTAATCAAAACAAACATACAGCCAGAGGAGGGTTATCCTTCCTCTGGCTTTTTTTATGCCTAAAAAAACAATCCATTCCGCATAGACACAAGAATTCCCCATCCAATCCCACACGCAACCCGATGCCAAAACCTAGTATTATATAGTAAAATCCGAAAAATTTAAGCTGCAAAAGCGGCTGTATCAGGGGAAATTATCTTTTTTTGCAGACCCCCAAAGCAGAGCAGAGCAGGGAAATCAGGACAAAACCATTATGATACCATAATCACATTACTCTATAGAGAAGAGAGAAGCAGCGGTTTCAATCCCGGAAAAGCCAGGCAACGCAAAAAGTGGGCCGATAAAAGTCTAATTGATGCCGGCCAACGCTAGTATAATGAAGAAGAATTAAATCAAAAAAGTTAAAAATCCTTCAAACCCCTTCAAATAATCTTCTAACATCATTAAAGGAAATACCCAAATTACATCTTCCTATGAATAAGAATTAACGCGGACTGCCAAAGTATCCCCCTGTAAAAAACAGGATACCAAAACATTATATTACGTAAGAGAAAGCAGTTCCGATAAAAAATTTTTACACATTAAGTGCAAAAAAACTTGATTAATCATCAAGGGGGGCTTCATTTGCCTTTTCAAAATTCTATCAAAAGAGGTTATTTTATGCAAGCAAAAAAATCAAAACAACATTATTGCCGCATCTGCGGCCTGAAAATAAATCAGGGTCATTATTGTATGGACCACCGGAAGAATTACCTGCATGATTATTACGTCAGTTCGGCGGCAAGATACGAACGGCTTAAAAAATCAATAAAACGGATCAGTCAATTAATGCAAGTGGCTCCCGCGATGGAATGGGAGATAAATGAAACGAAACTTAAAGCAAGAATAGATAAGCTGCAGGCAAAGCTGCAGGAAATGGAAAAGCTTAACCCTGAGCTTAAAACAGAGCCAGGAAAGGAGAATTAATATGGACGATATAGATAATATGGACGATCTATACTTAATTCCGGAATACGAAGAATGGGAAAAAGAATATAATCGGCGCAAAAATAAAGCAAAACAGAAGGAAGAAGGTCTCCAGATAATAGCCAACCAGGCCCGGGAAAATCAATACACAGCCCCCTGTTCCGCTTTCGAGACGCCTGTAAAAACCTGGGATTATATCCGTCAGCATCAGCTGGTCTATATCCGCAACAAGTGGCCTGTTTACCCTGTTAATGAGCTTTCTGGAGGGTATTTTTTAGACTGCAAACCGAGCGACCATCCGGGCATTTCCGAAGAGAAGTTAAATGTTCCGATCAGCAAAAAACTGAAGCTCTACCGCTGCATAATTCCGTCCGGTTATATCGTAATAGACCTTGACGAGAAAAACGGGAAACACGGCATAGCTGAACTTGAAAAATTGCTGGAAGCCAAGGATATCGACCTGCCAGGATTCAAGGATCTCAGAAACGGAAGCCATCCAGCGACCATCAGGACAGCTTCAGGGGGACTGCATCTTTACTTCCGCCTGCCAGCCGGGGAAGAAGACATTCTTTCGGCAATAGATGTCCTGAAAGGAGTTGACGTTCTCTGCAAAGGACACGCGTTAGTTACAGCCGGGAGCATAAAGAACGGGAATTTTTACTGTGCCAACTTTTCCGATTTCAGCAAAATCCCTGAACTCCCTTGGAATCTATGGATCTGGCTGCAGACCAAAAAGATAAAAGAACAAAGGAAACAAGAGGTCTATGCCGTTAAAAAAGTATCCAACCCGGTCTTTTCAGATGATAATAAAAATCCAGATCTGATTATGAAATGGAATTATGAAAAGTTTCAGAAAGGGAAATACGCCGGGTATAACGAGATGTTATATAAGTCCGTCTTTGAGCTCAAGCAAAAAGGCTGGGAACAATCCCAGGTCTATGAAGCAGCATTGGATTCCCATGCCTTTAGCGACTGGGAAGACAAAAACAAACATCAACAGCTAAACGCCATCATGAAATCAGTATATGGCGGTTCACACAGGAGATATTAATATGGAAAACAAAACAGAAAATAAAACAAAAAACAGCACACAGGCAAGCGTGGAGCTGATCAAGAAAGATATAGCCAGAACGGGAAACTGCAACGCTTCCATTGGCAATTTGCTCAAGGATCTAAAACATAAAGAAATTAAAAGCTTTATAGAAGAGATAAAACCTTTTCTGAACGAGGAAGAGTTCCAGCTGGTATTGAAATCAAAGCAGGATTACATTCTCTATAACCCGGAAAACGGCCTGATGAAAGGTGGAAAAAACTGGCAACGCACGGAATATACCAACCAGGCCCGGGAGTATTACGACACAAAAAACCTTTACGAATGCCATCTGTTTCCCTTTATTAACGCTTCAGGGGCACATTATCCGATTTTCAGGCCGGGGACTATCAATTATATAGCCGCCAGACCCGGATGCGGAAAGACAACAGCGATAATAACAATGGTCATTGACGCACTGGTAAAAGGCCGGAAAGTGGTTATTTATACATGTGACGAGTCAACAATCTCGCTGCATACAAAGATTATCATTGCTGCAGCGTATAATACGTTCAAAAAGATAGAACAGAGGAACCCTCTGCCATATGATAAAAGAAAAATGGCGGAGATCATTCCCGCCCTGAATGGGTTGAAAGACTTTTCGCTGACTGATATTGCAGCTCAGATCAATCTGGCCGGCGAAAAGAGGTTCAGGAAGGACGACGGTTCATTGCTGCAATCAACGGCCCCCGATTCCGGTATTCCGGCAGAATACAAGACCTATCTGCGCTTACAGGACACGTACCGGGATTTTGAAGAATCTTACCTGACAAACCATCAGTACACCATACTGAACCTTCCGGACATCCAGGAGTGGGACCTTTTCGAAGATACCCTGCGGGGTTTCGATCCAGGAACACTGATCTTTTTTGATTATATACAGGCGTTCGACCTGGTACCCGAGGTTGTTAAGAATCAGGAACAGCTGGAAAAACAGAAAAAACTCATCGCAAGCCTGCAGAACCTGGCAAAAGAAACAAAAAATATATATATCTGTGCAGCCCAGCTGAAACGTGGCGAAAAAGAGACTGCGATTACAAACATCGATTCTTCAGATTTCGCCGAGACCTCAAAAATAGAGCAGACAGCTGAACTTGCAATCGGTATCGGCAAGGTAAAATATAACGGTACAGAACAGACATATTATCAGATCGTTAAAGGCCGAAATACTGGGACATCTGAGACCTATTGGCTGAAAAACGATACGTACCGGTATAACACCCTGGAGCCGATGCTCACTTCCACCGGGGATCCTACGCCAACGGGGACAGACAAGCAGTACAAGGAAGAGGTGGCCCTGAGAATGGGGCTTATAGAGGTTAAAACCGGAAAGAAAAAGCAAAGTCTGGGAGATTGGGCTGCAGAACTGGAGACCGATAACGACCCACAAGACCAGGACCTATAAAATAAAAACAGGAGACAAAAACAACGATAAAGCGGGAATTTTTATTCCCGCTTTTTTAATTTAAGAGAGGTAAATTATGTCACTTACTATAAACAACACTATACAAATAAAAAAGCCTGATTATGTCAAATACTCCCGCGATGCAGCGATTAGCGAATTGACATCAATCAAGGGAAAAGAAAATGACTTAATCCCTGAAACTTTCGCTGGAAAAAGAATAAACAGAAAACTGTGCAGTTACGGGACAACTGAGGCGTTTATGCTGGATGCTTTTTTCGCTATATTAACATTCTCAGAGCCGGAAATAAAGAAAAAAGGTTACGATACAGCGGAGCTGCATTATTTCTGCCTATCTTCCGATATCGAAACCGTAAAAAATTCTTTTACTGACAACGGAAAACTGAATATAACAACAGTCAGACACCTTCTCCGGGACAGCAACAAGAAATTCAAGAATGATTACGCTGTTTCAACCGAAAACGGAAAGCGTATTTTCAAGACTATGCCACTGCGTTTTGATTTTATTATGGAATCTGACAGTACGGCTAATTTCAAAGCAATCCAGCGGAGGATAAACCAGGTAAAAATAACTTTTCCGGGCGAATGGAAAGACTCAACCCACGGCTTTTTCCTGCTTCCGATCAACCTGCAGGCTAAATTAAATTACCTGGCAGAAAAAGAGCCGGAATTATTTTATCAGGGCAAGGATCGAAAAAATAAAGTTACCCCTGGATTGGCCCGAAAATTCTTTCTGTGGATTGGGCTGCATAAGCATAATCAAACGGGGACAGCTAAGCTAAACATAAATCTTTCGGTGTTTTTCCGGGAAATTAAGCCGGATATGTGCCAGAAAAACGGGAATTTAAGATCCTTGGCAGAAGCCCGGGCGATTCTGAGAAGTCTCATAGAGATACACAACAGGACCGTACAACTGCAGCCAAACAAACTGCTGCAGGAAATCAAAGAAGTAATGTCAGCTGGCCGGGAGGATTTTATGCTATGTTTTTCTGCTATCCAGTTCAGAGAAAAAATATTTAAATCGGACAGTAAATATTACCTCAAAAGTCACGGAAGATTACCTCAAAAGTCACGAAAAATGCCAGAAAATTACCTCAAAAGTCACGAAAATCAGGCCTCTCCTAAGACTTCGTAATATATTATAAGAAGGGAGGGACCCCACTTTAGGAGTGTGGGGGCCCCCCTCCCGTTTTGTTTAAATAAATATTTATTTCTGTTTAATGTCATTATCATTCCATTAATCCAGAAATCTTTTTTCAATAACTTTAGAAAAAAATCAAAACAGGAAAAAGAAAAGCAGAAAGCATAACTAAGTCTTAATAGGGGGACTGTTTTGTATTTCGTTAAAGGTAAAGCCCAGCTTCCCTGTCAACCAGCTGATAGCTGACTAATGAGCTATAGCAGGGCCTTTTCTGGTCCGGGAAGAAGTATTGCCCCGAGGTTCCGCCCCCGCGCCGCCCGGCAGGGCAGAAGGGGCGGATATATAGACAAATAGCGATAAAACGAGCAGGAAGGCCTCAAGTCCCGGCTTTTGCGAGTGTACCCGAAAAGCCCGAGAAGGGCTTAAAAAGCCTTGAGCCTGAAACACTGGCCCGCGGGCACTTGTTTTGCCGGATGAAGCAACACAGAACCCGCGCCGGTCTGTATTGTCCGTTACGGACTGGTTGGAGCGGCGCGGTCTAAACTCCCGGGATTAAAGCCCCGGTCTTAACCCCGGCTTGAAAGGCCCCATCTTTCCGCTGTTTTGAAAATGCAGTATAGACACGCTGCCCTTTCCCCTGCATTGGAAAGATAATTGAAACCCGCTGCCCGATCCCGCTACCTGGGTCTGCTGCCTTGGAAAGACAATTAAGACACGCGCCGCTTAGACAATGCGGGTGACCCGCGGCTTAGACACGGCGAAGCATGTCTTAAAACGAGCAAGAACGCCATAAGTAGCCGTCTTTTCTTGTTCTGGTAAGTTGTTTCCTGGAGCCTGAAAAAAGGGTGTTTTAAGGATTATAATTCATATTTAGCTATGTTAAAGAATGTTATTGGTTACATAAGACTCTCGTAGTGATTGCGAGCAGTAGCGAAGCAATCTGGTTCTGGAAACTCTGCTCACGGTGTGAGCAGAGAAAGTCCGCTTTTATATAGAAGGTAACTTTAGAAAAAAACAGAAACAGCTTAAAAACCGGCTGGCGGGGGAATATTTGTATTCTTGACTAAGGCGGGGGAATATGTCCCTGCGAACAAGTTGGCTTGTTGTCATGTTAATGGAGATGATTATGGAGAGCATAATTATAGGATTACTTATTAAGATTTTTGGTGATAAATTGTTTGGCCATACGCCTTTTTTTGACGCTGGACGATTTGGGCAGGGAATGCCATTTGATGATAGCATAGATCCGTATGTAAGAGGAGAAAGATATAATGAGTTCTTGGAAGGGAAAAAACTGTATGATCGAGACAGACAAAATGAAGCTTGTAACTGGCATAGAAATAAGCGCTAAGCAATAAAAGATCTTAAAGCCCTGTAAAGGTCATAAAACGCGGGAATTTTTCACGTGTTTTGTTATTTACTTCGTTGTCGTAAGTTATGCTTGAGCATTTAAGGCCGTTCAGTACCCGTATTAGAGTGCTGCTGTTCTCATATGCACTGCGGTTTTCCAACAGGCTTATTATGACATACCTGCTATTCCGCTCAACGCATGTCTGTAGCGTGGTTCTGCTGTGTTTTGACACCACAAGCGCACTTTCCCATTGACCTCACCTTCCTGCCTTCTGGCCTCTCCGCTATAGGAATGCGTCCCTTTATAACTGCTGTCCTGCACTTGTTCCTGTGCTTTGGAATTGGTTTAAAACACACGCCGATTGAACATGCGGGTAACCAGCTACCTCTTCCCAGCGCGGGATACTCCAAAACGAACGATATTGGCTCAAATCCGAATTTTCTGATTTTTGAAGAGATTTACTCAATAATCAAAAGAAGATCTTAAATTTAAGGATTATCTTATTATATATATAATTAATTGTTGTTCGTATTTTGAATACCCCCGACTTTCTGCCCAGGCTGAAGAAATACTGGAATAAAACAGAAGAGGAACTCATCACTGCGATACAGATGGGCCTGCTACATACAATGGTGCCAAAGAATATTGTGCCGGAGCTGGAGAAATATATCTGGGACAAAAAGAAACTGTCGGGTGTTACTGCCGCTGCGTTATCCAAGAGTCTGAGCAAGCATCTGTATGATTCCTATATCCTGGAATATGAAAAGATAGCAGACCGGAAGATACCCGATCCGATTGATCACAGTCTGGACAAGCTGATCATTTATGATTTCAACAGCCCGATGGTAAGAGACGAGCTTGCGCTGGATCTGCAGAGGCTGTATGAATACCCGGTGACTATTGCCGGATGGTACTTTTCGCTGAAGAACAGCAAGGATGATCTAGGTACGTTTACCAGGGAGGAGTACAGGAAATTCAAGGCAAAGGTGGAATCCAAATGCAATGGTGATTATATGTCACTGCCAAAACTGCGTCAGCGGTTCTACAAGCTTGTTGAAGTAAAAGGTGACTACGGGCGCGTGCTGAGTGTGCATGAGGAGCGAAAGAAATGGACCGCTGGGGGGAATGACAGTTATGACGGTTCAACAACGTGGGACGGTCTTAAGGCATATCTGTATAAAGACAAGCCGTTTGTTCCTGACCTGACATTCCGGCATATAACCGATGATCCGGTAGACTGTTTCTGCAAATTCTTCGGCTATATGGAGATGAATCTGGGTGCGGAGAAGACCCTGACTACCACATTGAGACCCATCAGAAAGAACTCAGGCAACTATGTCGATGTGGTCTAACCCCCATCATGCTGTATTTATTTAAGCATCTCTGCGGCTTAATGAAGTCATGAAGCAGGTTCAGTACTACGAAGTATATTTGTATCCTTTATAATTACATCATATCAATACTTTCTTTTAACAGAGCCTAATATAAATTTGAAGTAGAAGGACAACATTGCAAACTTGGTGCCCAATCGCTAATCGGCAGTGTGCTCTTCTTCATACAGCATATCAAATGATAGTCGTCTATAAACTCCTGGTCGAGAAATATAATTGGCAAACTGTCTTTGTAGATCTGTGATATAAGGATGGAGAAGGCGTCCTATCCTCGACGGGAGTATTTCCTGTCTCTTTTTGATAATGATATTTTTAAAATAGAAAGAGATATGCTTATTATTGTGGCAACACGTTACTAAATATTCTGTATGCTTCCGACTTTCATCATAACTTTCTTTCCATTTTCCATTACTTGCTGGATTTTCCCTAATAGAACCTTTAAGCAAATACAATTCTTCTGCTCTTATAGAATCGCACGTAGGTCTAATATTAATATAATATTCTCCATTTATTAGGAAAATATCTCCAGCTTGTATTTCATTAGATGGAAGACAATCTTGCTCTAGGAAAGTTCTCGCTGAGATTAACTTAGCAATATCCTCTTTAATTTTTTTTGGTTGTTTTAATTTACAACTCTGTGAAGTTTGATTCGGAACTGGAGAAATATTTTTAAAATACGATGTTTTTAAGTTGAATTTCATTCTGGATTTGATATTGGCAAATATAAGATTAAGCATGTCATAAGAAAAATCCACTTTATCTTCCTCAGTTGTAGAAAAAAAGATATTTGTCCATTCAGGATTGATGCTATATAGAGACTTAAAAGTTTCTTTAGATGCTTCAAAGAAAGAAGCATCGAAAGTTTTTAAAGTATACACGACGTTACTTTTTTTTGTCCATTCTAAGATCTTATTTTTAATATTAATTTTTTTATCATCTACGAATACAAAATTAGGTTTATCCTCATATATCAAATTTTTATTTTTCAGGAAAGTTATAATGCTTTCCGAAGATTCATTGGAAATAATAAAAATAGGACAAAAAAATTTCCCTTGGATTTTTTTAATAAATTCAACATTATCCTGTAAATAAGCATCCGTCGGTATGGTTACACCCTCTTCTTTTACAGCATCCTCAAACTCATTCAATTTCCAATCCAATATTACAAATGATATCCCCTTCAAATGATCTATGAGCTCATCTGATGGTAATTCCTTATATGCTAATAAAGGTATTCTCAATGTTTCCAATTGATCCTTAATATTAGAAATTTTATCTTCTCTATTTTCAATTTGATCATCAATTATTAAGGCGATTCCTTTAAAAGTATCCCAAATAACATTATCTATATTAGAATTGTTTGTATCAGGCATATTTATGTTTATTCCTCTTGTAATCTGAAATCCAATATAAAATTCGCTCCGGGCAAAATTTTATCCTTCTTATTATTCAACAACGAAATAGAATAACCATCTTTCTCTAAAAGTTGTCTCGCAATATACAACCCCAATCCTCTTCCTTCTTCTCCTTTCCCTGAATAAAAAGCTTCAAAAATGTATGGAATATCATCTTCATCTATTCCCAATCCATTGTCTGCGAATATCACTGTATTATTATCCCCATCAAAAACAACTTCAATTTCTGGATTAGCTATTTTAGATACTTCTAACCAATACATAGCATTATCTAGCAAATTAATAAAAACCTGCATAAGTACGGCTTCCTTCGTATTAGCGATTACAGGCGAACCTATAACTCTTATTTCGCAATTAATCTTTTTATCGCGCATTGTTTTTTCAAACAAAGATAAAATTTTATCTAAATATACTTTAGCTTTAATGCGTGCACGTTTTCCCTTAGAAGATCTGAATAGCATTTGTATATTTTTTAATTTTGCTTCCACAAAAGATAAAGCTCCCCTTATAGAAGTTAATTCTTTATTAACTTCAGAAAGCCGAACAATGTTGTCTGATGTGGATAAGGCAATTAAATGATCTATATTAGAAAGGGCTTTGGAATAAAACATCATTATATCGTGGGAGGCTGTTTCCACAGAAAGGCCCACCCCCGCTAAATCTTCTGCAATATTGATCCGTCTGCGGTATGATTCTCTTTCCAAATTATAAGTTTTTTCCAATTTGGCGACTAAATTTGTTGTTTGCTCATCATCTTGTGTTTTTTCTTTAAGTTCTTGAAAAGCACTCTCGATAATACACTGATTGATATTATTTATCTCTTCTTTTTTCTCTATATTTGCTCGATATCTAGCATAAGAAGTTTGTCGTACATAGATCAACAATAATCTAACCAACCGGACCAATTCTTCGCTAGCGCCATTTCCTTCAATAAGACCTTCTCGGCTTGTCTTATCCTTTAACAAAGGATTATCCTTTTGTGAGATAGAAATAAATCCGACTATTTGGTCATTAGCAAATATATCTCCGGCAGATATGGTTCCCCTATGTATGTCTATTCCTATCCAATCATTGCTTTTCTCTCCATAAGGGTATACCCTTAGGCCGTCTCTATATAGGTAAATTCTGTTAGCCTTGATAATTTCTTTTTCTTCAATGTTAAGTTTATACTTTAGTGGAGCTTTTGAAGTAAAATCAAAGATATAGAAATTAAAACCAAATGGGCCACAATTCCAATAAGTTTTTCCCATAATTTCATGATTGGAGATAAAATTTTTATAAGATTTAATGCCTCCTAATTCTTTTGAATGAATTTTGACTTCCTGTTTTTTACCATTACAAGAAAATATAAATTTTCCGCCATCATCTTCTGGATTAAAATGTCCCTTCTCGATTTTTATTACTGCTTTCTCGGATAGCAAATTATTTAGTTTACCAATATAAGCATTATTGACATCTTCATAAATTTTTTTGTGATTAATAAAGAAATCAATAACGAAACTATTCTTTGGCTTTGACTCCTCATCCATGGACAAATCTTCAAATATCGGTCTTAATTTCCTTATATCTTCATATAGATCTTGTATTTTTTGTTTGTTCCATTCCCCTTTCAAATGAGAGATTTCAATTTTAGTTCCAGCATTTTCTTTATATATACCTTCTTTAGAGTTCACAATTATCCGAGCTTTCTGTTCTGAAAAATGCACATCTAAGTCATCCAAAAAAAGATAATTATTATTATCTTTAAAATCTTCATCGTAATTACTAAAATCGTATTCCAATATATATTCTTTCGAAGAGTTAATAGGTCGAGTTACTATCGTAATTTTGGCGCCAAGCTTCAACAACGAAAAACGGCCTATGCCCTTTTCTCCTTGAATGACACGCCCTTTTTGAGTTGTTACTTGGCTTTGATTTTTTACAGATTTTTTAATTGGAGTGGCGGGGTTTAACCAATGTTCTAAAATAACCTCTTTTGTCATTCCAATGCCAGAATCTTCTATAATAATCCTTGATTTGTCTGTTGTTTTCCATGAGTCTTCTTGGAATTCGTTAAAGTGAACACGTACAATTCCAGCATCAGCATCATAACCATTTTTTATTAGTTCTGCCAAAGCTATGGTTTCATTTTTTATCAATTGATCTCCTAACATTGTGAGGAGTCTAGCATAAGGTCGCATTTTAGCCATGTTTTTCACCTATTAAAATAAACTCTTCCGCATAAATTTTTCGATTTTTTTTATTATTTGAAAATTTTCCTGCAACATCTCTGTACGGAGTTAAAAATTTATTCTTGATTTTGCGTTTAGTAATATAAAATCTATTAAATCCTACTTTCCGCATTACGTCATATAAATGATGAACATTATCAATTTTTACACCTTTGTATTCAGTATTTCCGATTACAAAAACAACCATTCCATGAGAATTTAGCATGGAATATATTTTTGAGATTACGACTTTCATATCCGAGAAATACCGTGCTACAGATTTAACTTTGTTAAGATCAGCTTTTTCGTTTAGTTCTTTCAGGACCCTTTTTTCTGTAGTCAAACAGTTCGCGAATCCCTTTGAAATACTCCAGTGGTCAAGATGATATACACTTCCGATGCTCCCTTGTCTCAATTTTCGATAATCGGTTGTAAAATCTAACCATAGAGAAGACAACTGGTGTAAATCAGCATACTCATAGGAAGTGACGTATGGAGGACTTGTCACTACCATATCAACTTTTGGACATTTCAGGGTATCATCTAAAAAATTCATATTTTTTATGGTAGATTTAGGAGAATGATAAACCGTATTTTCCCGAATTGCTTTTACCATAAATGAAATCTGCAGATGAAATGATTCCAAAACATCTTTTGATGCTTTATGTGGATCTATTTGAGGCTTGATGGATTTGGTAAGCCATTTAGAAACTGGTTTTAAAATGTTAGAAAATGCACAAAGAAACAATTTTTGATACAGAGAACTATCTTTTGTAACGCTTAAAATCGAGGATTTTAACTTAAATAAATTATTGTATGAAGTTTCATCAAACCAGTAACGTAATCGTGGGTTTGCATTGTCATATTTAATAGCAATGTTTTTTCTTCTATTAAATGAGACAAGAATTTTTTGATAATATTGCTCTACTTTATCTGCATTATATACATGACTTTTAACTTCAGCAATTAGTGTGGCTACAGGATTTATATCACACCCCCAAAAATCAATATTTTCTTTTTGTGCTTCAAAAGCGACTGTGCCACACCCACAAAAGACATCAGCGATATGACGTGGAGTTAAATCGTTTAATTTGGCAAATTCTATAGCTTTGGTTGTTAAAAACGCAGGAAATTTAGCAGGATAAGCATGAATCTTATGCATTTTATCTTCCTTTCGCTCGCACACATCCCAAAAAGGATCGCGCCGTACTTTACTAAAAGAAATCGATGAAGACAACATGCTATACATAATTTCCTCATATTATATTATATATTAATAACTTTAACCCAGAATTACCTTTTTGGCTATATTTTGTCTATTTTTTCGTGATTTCTTTTCCTAATTAAGAAGCGTATATGTGCTACGGGGAGAAATCCTCTAATAGAAGTATCTGACTATTGTTTGCTTTGGCACAGGAGCACTAATCCGATGGATAAAATAAGTAACAATAGACACACGATGACGGAGAACCAAAAACAGCATTATTTAAGTGTCTCAAGCAATGGGGCAGTTGTTGGTAATCTCGCACTAATCTCCACAATACAAAGGAGCGAAACTGTGAGCACAAGATGCCAAATTAAAGTAGCTTACATTTGATCTTACCCCAAAGTTCGTCCAGAATTTAAGTTAGGTTTCGCTGATAAAAGTTTACTCTTAAATTGTTCCGGAGTCAATTCTTTCAGTCCTTTCTGCGGTCTGTTCCGGTTATAGTCGTCCGTCCATTATTCTATTATTTTTCTCGCATTCGTCATATCAGGAAAAAAATTGCTTCCAGGCATTCCATTCTCAGAATCCTGTTGAACGATTCCGTAAAACAGTTGTCGGTCGGTTTCCCGGGCCTGGAATAAATGCGTTCTACTTTCTTATGATTTATTTTCATGGACTGCCTTAATTTCATGTAAACCATCTGGCAGCCGCTGCGTGGGTGTCGGTGCGTTTTACTTAACGTTCCGGGCCTGAGAAGTTTTTTATTACGTCTTTCTGGACCATGTTTTCGAGCGAAAGCTCTGCAACAAGCCTCTTTAATCTTTCGTTTTCAGACTGTAATGTTTTAAGTTTTATGACATCGCTTACCTGCATGCCGCCGTATCTGCGTTTCCATATGTAAAACGTGTTTTCGGATATTCCATTGTTACGGCAAACTTCCCCGACTGTTTTGCATTCAGCGTGTTCCTGCAGTATCTTTACTATCTGTTCTTCCGTGAATCTTTTTCTCATTTCTGGTCTCCTCCATGTCAACTCTGGAAACCTAACGTTCTATATGGTACTTTTTTCGGGGGTTAGACCAAAGCCAAATAAGCAACAAGAACAATAATAAACTATAATAAGCAAGGACAGAGTTTGGACACTAGAATGTTTGAAGTGTCGTCGAGAAAATCAAAACTGTATTGCTTGCTACGGGAATCGAACTAAAATCCCCAAAATCCCGTTATTTTTCTGACATACTATAATTAGTATTTCTCGTCAAGAAATACTAAAAACTACTAAAAATTTTTCCGAAAACTATGAATATACTGGGCACAGTTTGGACACTATATCCGCGTGATTTTTCCGGTTACTAGGATACGATTTCTTGCGCTTTTATTATTCCTTGTGCGCTTTTTGGTCACAGTAAATAAGCAAGATTAAGCAAATAAGCTGTACGGAGAATGGACAGAGTCTGGACACTAAAAAGCCCCTACATTTAAGTAAGGGTCCAATCGTAACAATTCTCTTACCAAAATAATAGGTTTAGGATAATTAACCCTTGTACGACGCAAGCAATTTCTAAATAATGGTGGATTTCCTGTACCCAACGCTTTTCAACCGCGTGGACATTAAAGGGCTTATGTATTAAAAAGTAGCTACAAAAATAATGGCAAAAATAATCATAGATGCAGTCATAATATACCTCTTAGACTATTGTAGCAATTATGAGGCAAATTCGCTGTTATTATGCCAACCTACATACTTGTGGACACTATAAAACCACGATTATTTTGGTTAACTTTGACAACTTATGTATACAAAGCTATACAAACGCTCGGCAGAAAAATGGCAGAAAATTTTTCTGCCTCTTGGCAATACAGTCAAATTAGGATCTATTTGATTCAATAAATGAACAAATTTGGTTATCTATATTCCGAGCAGTTTCTTCTAGGTTTGAGTGGGTCTGATCAATGGTATTTAAGAAGTAATTTAAAATATTACGAGTTATGGGTTCTAGAACATCCTTCATAAAATAGAATAATGTGCCCCATTCATGCTTATAATGAGTTCCTAAGAATTCATTTATTCGGTTGATTGTTTTGTGTCCCACAAGACCGGTATGTAAGAGTTCGCTGCGAACGCTATAGGCCAATTCGAATATCTTTCTATCATCCTTCCGCAATATACAGCTCCCTCGCATCTTAAGAGCATATTGAAGTTCGCTTTTCTTATCATTCAGGATAGTCACTTCCCATACAGTGGCTAACTTGATAATTTTGTTTATTAGTTCCCTTTCTTGATAATACGCCGTCCAGTAATTTAGAGGAATTTTCATCGATGGATAATTTTTACTACATTTTTTGATCATTACAGATAATTCTTCTGGTTTCACTCTATTTAAAGCATAATTATCTAATGAGCAAAATTCTTCTTTACTGAAATTCCAAATATTATCCAGATTATCGATCATAGTGCCAATCGTTAAACAATAACTGCTATAAAAGTTTTTACTGACGCTATAAGCTTGATTGACCTGAATATTCCCAGGATAAAGCAATCGTAGTGAAAAAATCCACTCAATAATACTTTCTTGCTCTTTCTTATACAATTCATCATTAATGTTTAAAGCAATTAAAGGGTGTACATAAAGTTCTTTGATTAGTAAATGGGTGGACGTAACTCGCCTATATAATTCTCCTTGATGAATTATTTTGATATCTTCTGCCAAATCTCCAAGATAATCAGTTAAAGTAGGTCGATATTTGGCAAAAAATTCCTGATTGGAAATTAACTTATATCCATCAGGTAAGATTCCGGGATTTATTCCGGCTGGATCCACATTGTATAATGGAACGATATAATAAGACTTAATTGATTTTATAGGAAACTGTGGCATAACAACTTATGGCTCTTTTATTCCATAAAATTTTTTAATTTCTTCGACGGTAATTTTAAAGTCAATTGATCGATATTTTGGAGCGCATGCTTGAAATAGCCGTTCAACCATCATAGCCCTTACTTCTGGTGTACCAAAATGAAAGGCTTTATGACATGTTGGACATAACGAAACTAAATTTTCCAAACAATCCACGTTAATATGAAATTTATCCCAAATTTCTTGCTGAAATGCTACGGGAATTAGATGGTGTGCCTCCATATAGGGCTTGTGAGTCCTATTAGATTCAAACGTTTCGTGTTTATAGTCATTTTCGCAAGAATAGTACGCATGTTTGATAGCAATTTTCCCTAAGATTGGGTTCCGACCCATCTCTTTGTGATGTTGAACATTGGGTGTAGGAGCAACTTTATGAGCGTCCCGTGCTACATTTTCATTAACGTTTCTTTCTTTAATTGCATCGACTTTATCCAAATAGGATTTATTTACAGGCGTTTTTTCTTCTGTTGTTTCCACAGCAGGTTGCACCGCAGCTGTTTCTTGTTCTGTTGGCACATCACACAGGTTTAAATTGAAATTCTGATTGTTATAAAGCAAATATGAATAGTCGACATCTCTTAATAGTTGTTCATGTAAATCAGCAATATCATATTTGCAGATAAAATTTTTATAGAAATAGTTATCAAACTGAGGGTTGATAGCAATACTTGTCGGCGTAATATTAAACAAGTTAATATTATTGCGAATGATGGTTAGAATTCGACTTCGGTCTTTATAAACGCTTACGAACGAAGAAGGCGCCCCACCTGACGCAATATTTGCCACCGCTAAGGGCAAATCCTTGTAAGTTTTACAGGTAATTATGTATGTAAAAAATTGATCCAAAGATACTTTATTGATGCTACGTTTGAGTTGTAATTCTTTAAGCACCTGATAAATGAAGATAACAGGCAAGATATAATAATCTTCATTATTGCCTGCTGTGTCAATAATAGAATGGATCTTAATCTTCAGCAGTTGCTCTGTTTTAATTTTATTATACAGCGGAGAACCTATTTCTTCGTTTGCTATCAAATCAAAAATTTCGGTTGGACGTTCTTCTTGATATTGTGCACCCTTCGTATAAAATGGAGTTTTAGTAATTAACCCAAATTGTTGTGGGATAACAAGCATGCGGTGGCGATCCGTTTCTATGTCATATTCTTCGTGGTGTTGAGTAAAGTATTCTTCTACATTAACATCCTCTTGCTCGCATACGGCAGCAAAAAGCTTTGTCCCTTTAAAGGCCTCATCAAAGCGAGTATCTTGTTTAGTGAATACCCAAGCAGAACGATCAGTTAATGTTTTCAAATATTCATCGCTTGTCATGTAATAATCTCCTCAACATAACTCCAAAGAAATAGGCCATCTTGGGTGGAACAGCATTCCCTATTTGACGGCACACACTGCTTTTGTTGCCTAAAAACTTAAAATCGTCGGGAAAACTCTGCAACCTAGCTGCCTCGCGTTGTGTAATTGTTCTGTGTTCTGTTGGATGAATAAATTTGCCACCAGATGGAGTATCAAATCGAGTTGTAATCGTGGCGGCAATCCCCGAACGTTCCAACCTTCCGTATGAACCACTATGAATAGACTTAATATTCTCATTTAATACCCTAAAATTTTGCTTTGGAGCGATTTTTTTCATACGAGCAACGATGTTGCTTTTGTGACAGGTTGCCATATGGTTGCTGATACTCTTACTCTGCCCTTTTAACTCCTTCTGATACGATGTTTTCGCGAGCGGAGTTGTGATTAATCCAGTAGTTGTGGGTTTCGGTAGATTTCCTATTGCATCCCAAACAGTTGGTGTATCAAAAAAATGTGGATTAGACTTCTGAATCTCCTTTTTTGTCTGCAATATTTCCTGCTCAAGAGAGAAGTCAAATGTGCTCCCCACTAAAATAGTCCTTTCTCTAGCCTGTGGAACTCCGAAATCTTTGGCGCAAACGATCATATACTGCAACTTGTATCCAAGTTGTTCAAAGGTCTTTTCAATATTTTCAAAAACTTTTCCGTGATGGTAGTGCAAGATACCCTTTACGTTCTCAAAAATAAATACTCGTGGTTGCACTATTCGCACAATATTGACATAGTGCTTGAATAAGTAATTGCGAGGGTCATCTGCAAAATTATGCCGAATCCTAGCCCCCGCCATAGAAAATCCCTGACATGGCGGACCACCTATAATTAAATCGGCATCATTTTTGTGGAAGAAACGTCGATTATCCACTTTTGCGATATCAGACACGAGTAAATTAACATTAGGATGGTTTAGGGCATAGGTTTTGCCAATCATCGGATCGAACTCCACGGCTGTTTGAATGCTAAACCCAGCACGTTCAAATCCACAAGAAAACCCACCGCATCCGGCAAAAAGGTCTATGGCTTTCAACATCTTACTCGTCTCCCACGCGATATTTTAAGGCAAAAGTCTTAATATATTGTAGTTCTTTTTGAGTCAAATTGTATTCTTTGGACAAAGCATCATCTATAGCGTCTATCTCATTTTTACAAAGTTTGTGTTTGTACTCATAGTCTGTTTGTTTGGTACCTATGTATTTTTTTGTTTCTTCCAGTTTATCTTCAAGGCGTTCTATCAAGGTAGAATATTGCCTTGATTTTTTGATTGATGTCGGAATAGTGAGCTTTTTTAATTCTTTTTGAGTAATATGCCAACAATCCGAAAGCATAACCCAGTAAAGCCAAAACAGACTAGAATTTAGTAAGCAGAGCACAAAGGCACGCGTTTTGCTATCGTAAGAGAAACTCTTGTATTCTGCGGATTTTTGACGAGAAGAAAAAGCTTTTATCCAAAAGGTCGCCCGCATATTTAGGTATATAGGGATTCCAGAAGAGATTTGCGCATCATATAAATTTGTAGGATATTTGGTCGTCAGTTTAGTAAAAATACTTTTACTAATTGGATCGCCAATTTTAGGGAAACCTGCTTGTTCCAAATTAATGCTATTTATTAATTTAGTCGTATTTAGGACCTTTTCTCTTTCTGCCTTATACCAGTATTGATATGAGGATGTATAAGTCTTACATAGATCCGTCCCATTAAAAGCAAATAATATATTGATTTTTTGATGCACTCCAGGGAACAAACAGGAAGGACGATCTGCAAAATTAAGAATAACTTGTTTCTTGCTATGTTCAATTATAAATTGTCGAAGTGGTAACATTCTTGCTGTGGAAACGTAAGAAAGTGGAATGATAAAGCCAATGCATCCATTTTGGGCCAACACACGATAACTGTTTAGAATGACGTCAGCATAGACATTTCCACAGTCGGTTTTTGTAAGATGTTTTCCTTGGTATTTTGAATATTCCACATAAGGCGGGTTCCCAACAATATAATCGAAATTCTTACTAAATACAATTGGTCCTGCAATCCAGTCCTGGTTAGTAAAATGGGTATTTAAAATATGAGCTAATTCTAAAATAGATTTTTTTTGTTTTAATAATGGGGAAACTTCACAAAATATCCGTGCTTTCGCTAAATAAATAGAATTATGTTCGATATCGTTCCCGTAGATGGACGCACATATAGAAAGCCAATCTTTATCTTTGGGGTTAGATTTGTATCCTTCATAAAGGCGTTTCTTAAGTTTAAAACTGCTGACTAGAAACTCTCCCGAACCACATGTTGGATCTAAAAATGTTTGATCAAAAAGAAATTTATCAATCTGCGATTTAGGCAAATGCTGTAATTTGCCAACTAGTTGAGCGACTGGATAAACATGGGCTTGAGTTTCAAAATGATTGTACACCAAGTTCGTAATCACATAATCAGCCAAATCATAGTCTGTATAGTAAATTCCTTGTTTCTTTCGATGTTCCTTGGAAAAAATATTTTGAGTCCAGTAAACGTGCGGATCTAATGGTGACGCACCCGTTGATTTTTTACTAAGCACAGCTTTTAGCGAAATATCGGGAAACATTGTAGAAAAAGCCGCCGTCAATTCCAAGGAAAACCTAGGGGCAACAGACAAACAAAAGGCGAACATATTGCATACCACATCTTTTGCCTGCAATATCATTGTGGAAGAATTTTTATTCTGACCATTTATTATATTCATAATGCCCTAGATATCTTTATTTTACAAACTTTTGTTCTCGATTAGAAATTATGCCCTTAAACATATTCCCACAGATATAACTTGACTTCCATCCCTATAAGAAACGTGAATGTGTATGTAAAAAATACTTCTTACAGGAGAGAATTATGGGAGTTATTAAAATCAAAAAAGGACCATATTATTATGCAGACTATCACGACTTCAATGGGGTTAGAAGGCGCATTTCGCTACAAACTGAAAATAAACAGGTAGCCCTGCTAAAATATCAGGAACTTATCCGCCGAAGAGACGCTGTCAAAGAACATTTTCCCGTCAATATCACTTGGCAAGCGTTCAAGGATAAACTCCTTCACCAGATGTCCGTTGAAAAATCACGCAATACTGTTACTCATAATAAGTTGGCCATCCGTTATTTGGAAGAGATACAAAAGCCGCGTCATTTACAGAATGTAACGCCCGAATTGGTCCAAAATTACAAAGAACACTTACTCACGAAGAATATTAGTAAGAATCATATCAACCGTTTAGTACAAAGTATAAAAACCGCTATGCGTATGGGCGAAAAATGAAAATATGTGCCTAAACAGGACTGGTCGCTCGTATCCGAACTAAAGTGCTACGCGGATGTTTTTTTCATACACTGGAAGAGATAGATAAACTCCTAAAGGACTGCCCAACACATACTTGGCGGCTTATTGTGCTACTGGGGGCGGAGGCCAGATTGCGCAGGGGCGAAATTATGAATCTGCGTTGGCAAGATGTATATTTTGCGAATAACCAACTGTATATCGCACCAAATAAGACGGAATATTATCGTTTTGTTCCGATAACATAGAGTTTAAGGGATGCCATGGAGCGGGCCAAAATTGGGGCAGAAAGAGAATTTGTGGTAGGCTTTGGGTAGTGCCTGGGATGATAAGCCAAATATAACAAAAAAGACACGTGATTATCATGCAAGGCTGAGGGATCCTGATGACCTCGGGAAGATCCATTTCGGTATGCGTTCGTTTACCGAGGGACAGCTGGAAGAGCTGGAGTATGCTATGTTTAATGTGATTATAAATAAAAACCCCAAGGGGTACTGGGGGGAGCACGAGGGAGTACGTGGTTTACGGCTTCAAAACAAGTAAAAAGCCTCGGGGGGGTGCCCGAGGCCTAAAGCTTCGAAATGGACTATTTTACACCTTAATAATCCTCCTCATCACCATCGTCGTCGTCATCTTCTTCTTCGTACAGTTTGACATCCCATATAGGCTTTTCTTCCATATACTCTGCTTCTTCAATATCAGTTTCCTTTACAGGGTGCAGTTTCGGATTAAATCCGAGGGCAGACCCAGGACGGGACGCTGGGAAATTCGCCAAATTAACTAACTCGTCCACGGTGCCCAATATATGATAGACCTCCAGATCATTTCCTCCGAAGTTCAGCCAAATCTTACTTCCTTCCATCTGAAAAGCTTTACCTTTTTTCGGTTTTAGTTTGAAGATCCACGGGACGGCCTTGATTATATGATTGACGTTTATGGCTGCCGAAGAGAAGTCGCTCTCAAGACAGGGCCCAGAATAGGGCAGGCTTTTTAATTTTTTTACTTGAATTAACGGTAATGGTTGCATAGCAGATATATTATATAATATTTATATATAATTATAAATATAAATAAAATACAATTAAAGAGGCTAAATATGAGCGTTTATCGTAGAGGAGGACAGTTCTATGCAGATTATTACGCTGACGGCAAACGGATCAGGAAAAAGATAGAGGCGGCAGACCAGAAAGAGGCAAAGAAAAAGTTCAGGCAGCTGGTCAAATCAGAGCAAAGGAAAATAACAAGAGAGAAGGAGAAACGGGAGAAGAATGGGGAAATGCAGCGAAAGGATATTATGAGTTTAACACCGGGCAGGGCCCCGAGTACCCCAGGGGTATTTCTTAAAGTTCCGATTGAGGACTTCTTGGTTAGATTTAATGATTATACTGCCGTAGAGCGAGCAGCGGAGACGCAATACAGGTACAAGATAGCGATGAGGTATCTGCAAGAGATTCAGCCTATCAAATATCTGCAGGATATAACCCCGACTGTTCTGGAAAATTATAAACGCCAGCTGCTGAAACAGGGCAAAAACGCAGAGAATATTAACAGATTATTGCAGGCTTTAAAAACAATGATGAGGATCGCTGAGCGATGGAAATTAATAGAGAAGCAGGACTGGGCGCTTGTAAAAAGGTTAAAACAAAAAAAAGGACGTGTAGTCTTTCATACGGAAAACGAGCTCCAAGCCATGCTAAAGGCCGTTCCTGCATGGTATAGGCTTATTATTAAGCTTGGTGCCCGTGCAGGGCTCCGTAGGGGCGAAATGGCCGAATTGAGATGGGAAGACATTGATTTTGAGCACAATCAGATCTATGTCAGAGCAAACAAGACAGAGAATTACCGCTATGTCCCGATTTCTGCAGACCTGAAAGAAGAGCTAGAACAGACCCCCAGGTCAAAGGATGGCTTTGTGGTTCCCCCTATAGGAGACTGTTCCCGCTCAAGCAAATATTTTATAACCGCAGCCTACAGCAAACTTATGAAGTCCATAGGATTCAAGAGTTTCGTCCATAAATTACGGCATACTTTTGCCAGCCACCTGGTGCAGAAAGGAGTGGAACTTTATACAGTTTCCAAAATGATGGGGCATAGTAGCATACAAATGACCGAAATCTATGCGCATCTTGCTCCGCAAACTTTGCAGGAAGCTATAAAAATGATACCCTAATATTGTGATTAAAAAACAAACTTGTGTCCATAAAAAACATAGTCACAAGGCAAGAAATGACGGTAAAAAACAGAAGGAAAATATGGAATTTTTAAACAGAATTTTACGACGGGATTTAAGCTCAATGGATATCATAGCAGCCTCCGAAGCTGTTGGTACAGGTTCGATTCCTGTCGGGCGCAAGCTAACTAAAATTACCCGTTCTCAGAAGAGAGCGGGTTTTTTCTTATACTTTTACGACGTGTTTTTTTGGCAATTTTAGCAAAGTTAAGTATGAAAAACTGGTTTAAGAATGGACAGAGATGGAATTCGAACTAATTTATTTTTCTCGACGAGAAAATGGTATTTAGGGCAAATATATCCAAGTACTAACAAATTCCCAAAAAATTCACTGAATGTATAATTATACTCGATCGACGAGAAAAGTATAAGAAGTATAAAAAAATTCTCAAAAACTATGAAAGTGGTGGGCACAATTTGGACACTATAAAGTATATCCAAAAGACTCTACTATGCGGAAAAATGGACACTATATTATAGTGTCCAAAGTACATACTTTTGGCAGAATATAAATTGTTAAAATAAACGCATAGGATCGTAAGTTTATGAATTTCTTTTCCCCAGTAATGAAACAATATTTTATGGCCCAAATGAAGACTGCACACCATGCACGGCAAAAAGCGCTAGAGACCTTTTATTTATCTCAATTTTTGGACACGCCAGAGGGGAAAGAATGGAAAGGTAAAAATATTCTTTGCATTGATAAAACCCAAGAAGAACCCGATTTCTTGTTTGCTACCCCTGTCAATACTAAAATTGGTTTGGAGATTGTAGACTGGGTAAACCAAACCAAGGAGTGTCGTACTACCCAAATTTTGTCTGATATTGCGCGAGATATTTGCCAAATAATGAAAAAAGAACGCAATATAAATTTAAGTTTAACCATTGATATTTATGATCCCAACCAATGGGAAATAAAAACTCGCGAAGATTTTTTTCGGCGAGCATATCACCCCGGAGTAAAGCACTTGAATGGAAGCAAGGGAAAGATAAAAAAACAGTTTCTAGACGTTGTTCTAAATACGTCGAACTTAACCGAATGTTTCGAACAAAAATGGGTCGAAGTTAATTCACAATATTTCAAACTATCGTTCTGCTATTCTTGGAGGAATTACCCTGAGTTTTTTGTAAACAACATAAGCACTTGCTGGAATGACCCAATACAGGCGCTTCAAAATGAAATAGATAAAAAAAATCAAAAATATGCCGCTTATATCAGAAATTGCGAAACCTGTTCTCTTTTAATTGTTTCACCTTTGTATAGCACAGGGAACTGCTTAATTGAGCCAGCGACGGTTTCTACACATTGCTTTACTTCTAAATTCAAACATACCTATGTCTTGGAATTGCGCGGAATAGATGGTCCCACTGTAAGCAAACTTATTACGAATGAATAATAATAAGCCCCACGTTTGCGGGGCTTTTAAATTTTATAACTGATTATTTGACTATTTCGGACAGTACTGTTTGATAGTTTTCTTTTGTTACCATAGCGAATAGACACTTACCCTTGCTTTTCTCAGCCCATAGATGCCCAATATTTTCTTTTTCTTTGGCATCATCAGCAGAAACTAAGTGCTCTCCTTTGTATTCTATAGCCAAGAGTCGACCGTCATTGAGTAAAGCTACAAAATCCGGATAGAAACGATCTGTGGAAGTAGGAAGAGCAAAAGAATGTGCCGGATATCGTTCTATATTGCGTACCCAATATTTGACTTCAGCCAAAGAGTCCAAGAATTGAGCACATTGGGCTTCTTCGTCATTCATTTGTCCTTCAAAGGAATAATAATGCTTATTAAACCGTATGGAACCTTCATATTTTAAATTTGCGGGATAATTAGGCCCAAATTCAAAAGAATATTCCATTTTGGTTTCTACAGTTCCCAAGTCAAACAATTGTTCCTGATACCCTTTCTTATATGCTTGTTTGCGATAAGAATCAATTTTCTGATTAATCGCCTTAGCAAGCAAGAATTTTGTTCGCACCAAAGCATTAATATTCATTTGTCTTTGGACAGTTAGATGATCCACAACTCGACGCAAAAATTCTAATAAGACCGGTTGTGGAATATCAATTTGAGGAATTTCTCTATCTAGCCAACGAGAAAGTTCTAAATTTGTCCAAGCCGCTTCAGCATCTTCCACATTGCGTAAAAACAGACTGCTGGCTATCCGTTCAGTTACGCGTTTACCGTCAATATCAATTTCAAACACTTTTCCACTATGCGAAACGGAGAAATCTGCAGGGGTAAGCTCTGCGGGGAAATCAAGCAACTTCCATCCATTTGGTAAATAGAACTCCCTGTCTTGGATTACGTTCCAAGAATCTTCCGTAAACAGACATAATTGTGGAACAGAAAATTTAGACCCTTTTTCTGAAAAAGAAGGTTCTTTCTTTTCCATAAATCCACAAGTAGTGAAGAAAGCGATTTGCTCTTGTTTGGGCAGAAGTTTGGCTACTTTGTCACGTAAAACAGGACTTATATCTTGCTTGATCTGCATAGTTACACTTCCGTCCACATGCGTTTCTATGGAAAGCTCTTTTTTATCTTCCTCTGTGAAAGTAGACGTATCTAGTTTTGTCGCTTTGAAGGTTGTTTGGAGCCCTGGCTTTTTAGGTTCAGGTCTCAAAAATTCTGTACTTTCTTGTTCATCAAAGCCCATTTCCACCAGGCTATCTTTTAGTTTAGCAACGGCATTCGTCCAACAAGCACTAGAAACATATGCATAGGCCTTATTTAAATCAGCTTGAGCACGTTTCTTGGCATACGGCATGCGCAAAATACGGCCTAGAAACTGTTCTACAGCGGTTAAGGACCTGGTTTGTGCTACGGAACAGAAAATGTAAGCAAAAGGGCAATCCCAGCCTTCCCGCAATGCTTGCTTAGTAATTACAAAATCTATAGGGCACTTGGGATCCAATATATTTATTCCTTCCAATCCCTTTTCATCTCCGGTAGCTATAGCAATTCGTTCAGCGGCAATATGTTCGTTTTCGATTAGGTATTGTTTTACCTTATCCTCAGTTGTTTCTTGTCCTTTATTTTCTGCTTGAATGAGCACGATAGGACGAATATATTCTTTTTCCAGTTTTGCCGTTTGGGCTAGTTTATTTTGCATCAAACATGCTTCCGTTAGGCTTTGTTGCCATGTTTGCGTTTCGGTAAGCATGATGGGCAGTTTAATCATTTCTTCTGCTTTTAATTCTACCGCACTTACCCGATACAACACATTACTTTCTTTTTCGTTGGGAGTAGCCGTAAATTCTAAAATACAAGATGGATTCAAGCGGTTCATAATTTCGCGGTTTAAATCCGTTACAGCTTTGTGTGCTTCGTCTACAATAATAATGGGCTCATGAATATGCAATAAATTGGCAAAAGAGTTTTTTACTCTTCCGGCATCGGCTTTGCCTGCTTCTACCTTCTCTAATGATTCTTGGAATTGGGCAGGGATAGACACGAAGTGTGGTTCCAAATTCTCGTTATCAGCGTAAATATTGCGGATATCGGTATTCTTGACGTTAAAAGATTGTACCGTGGATACAAACACACAGGTCTTGTGGGCGATATCACTCGGACGGATATTAGTAAAATCATCAATATCAAAAATAGCTACATTTCCATTAAAAGCCGCATCCAATACTTCACGGTTTGGATGAGTAGGATTCTTAAGTGTTTCAATGGTTTGTTCCTTAATAGCGTAGGTAGGGGTTAGCCACAACACCATAGGGAAATCTTTATCCACGTAATGCTGTGCCGATAGTTTGATACTATGTGCTGACAGGAAGGTTTTGCCCCCACCAGTGGGTAGGCGTAAACAAACATATGGGATATCTTCCAACCCATGTATAGCATGATATGGAATATTTGAGTTCCCTTTAATCTTGTAAAATGCTTCTTTAGCACCAGAAATACGTGCTTCGTCTAAATAATTAGCCAAAACTTCTAAAGTATTATTTTGATAATTTTTCAGTTGAAACATGTTATTTTCCTATTGTTTCTTAGAATTGTCCTGCGATAGTTTTTTTAATTTTTCATTGTATTCTTTAGCATTGTCCACCAAATTTAACTTATGGTACTGTTCCGTTACAACTATCGGATAAGTAGAATATACCAGCTTAGTAAAAGCCGCATTGTCTAATGCTTGTGTATGTTCAATAACATAATCAATAGATGCGCTTTCTTCAGTGGTTAAATTGGTTTGGTAAGAGGGATCCTTAATTGCAAAAATAGTTTTTTCATGTCCAAAACAATTATATGTGTGATCGCATTTGAATAACTGACTTTGTTCAACAACAGTATCTTTAATATCCCACACAAACGGCCCATAATTGTCAAAAACCCACTGAATATCTGTCATTTGCTTCCCATATTTTCGCACGAAATGCCAATCAGATAGATATACCATTTTGGTGACTCGATAATTAGAGAGTTCATCTTTGTTAGGATAATTGCATAGGATATAATAAATGACATCTTTTAATAAAGCCATAACTATAGTTCCTCCGCCATGAAATTAGTTTCTCGTGAAATCGTTTCTGTAAAAGTATTTAGCAAATGATACAAAAAGTCTTTTTCTTGGTTACAAATAGATTTAAGCGTTTGAGAGTTTAGATAATTTGAATTTTCAGATTCTATTACCAGAACCCCGAGTCTTTTTTGTTTATTATCATCAATTCTCATTACACAATACATACGCGAATGCTTACTGATTTTGTCTAATTCTTTACGCGTGATCTGATAATGTTTACTAACATATTTATAATAATCCTTCTCATTCTTAGGAAATTTATTATCGAAAAAATATCCTTGTTTCCATCCCTGATATATGCAACCTTTATCTAAAGGATATTCTTTCTTTTTCACTTTATCATGCTCCGGATTAGAACAAAAGCGGGCCTCCAATGTGAAAAATTTGGTTTCGTTATGAAATAAATAGATATTTATACGTTCTTTTTCACTAAAATTCGGCAATTTTGTTCGTGCAATCTTACAAATATATCCTTGCAGTGTATTCCTTATTTGATTACTAAGAAATATATTCTCATGACTCAGAACTAAGTTTTCCTTTTGTAATTTTCTCACATTTGGTTTAAAGAAAATGCCATCTATTAAAGAAATAATCAAAATGAATAAAATACAAACAACTGCAATTACATCTAAATTTCCCCATAAAAAATGGAGCATAGGATAGTGCGCCCGCAAAGTATCAAGCTTACTGTTTAATATGGGATGTATACCAACAATAGCTGATAATGTTGGGATACTCCAGGTCATAAAAAATGCTAAATGCTTTAAAAACCACGATCTCATATATGTCTACCTCGCGGTTATTTCATAGGGAGTTTGCTTGAAAATAATATTTTCTTTCTTCAGGCGTTCTGGGCTTAAACGGCAGGATTCACCGTAAATAACCTTTGGCCCATCAAAAGGTGGGAGCGATTCTAGAATTTTAGAGGTTAACACGTTGCCTCCATTAACTCGTTTATCTCCTAGTACTCCATTGTAAAGCAAATAATAAGCGGTATCTTTGTGAACACCCAATAGAGGAGAATATTTATAATTTTGCATGGGCGTTTTTGTCTCACTAAACCATACGTGAAATGCTAAATCTTTAAACGAAATACCGTGATTTATATTGCCTTCTTCATCAAAAATCGGCTTGCCAAGGTCATAGAAAGTAAATCCACTGCCACCTGTCCAGTTAACCGTTTTTGATATTCCACCTTGGTCAGTACCATCCGTAACTTGTTTAAGGCGAGGCACACAATGGGTAATAGCATGTTCACCCATTTCTATGCCAATATATTTCCGCCCCATTTTTTGAGCGACAGCAGCAGTAGTACCGGAACCTAGGAAAGAGTCCAAAACTAAATCCCCTTCGTTTGTAGCAAGTTCTAATATTCTGTTAATCAGTAATTCCGGTTTTTTCCCATTTGGAAATCTTACACTTCCTTCTTTTGTAAGGTTATTTAACGGAAAACCTTCCCAGTAGGTCCCCAGTTTTTCAAGTTTAACAATTCTATTTCTCTTTTTTATAGCAACATCTGAAAGCCAAGCAATTAGATCACATTTTAATCCTTTATAGTAAAGAGTTGTAAGTTTATCCTTGTTTCTCCCCGATACTGGATAATATTCTATGCTTAAAAACTCGTTTCCTTCGTTAGCTTCCATCACTCTTGTCCTTATGGACGACTGAGCGTTTGTATCTCTAAAAATTTTTTCAAAATATTTAATATAGCATTCTTCTTCAGATATTTTTTCCTTTTCCATTAACTCAGGTATTGTCTTTATCTCAACATTTGTATGCTTATATATCTTGATTGGCTTGCCTGCTCCATCTTGAATCTCTTTAAAAAATTCTTTATTACCCAAGGACATCAAAACCCTAGTATACTTCCAACTTTTGCCTTCTTCTCGCATTTCATCAATTAATTCAAATAAATCCTGCTCTTCCGTCAGTGGCTTAAAAGAAGGAAATTCATTTATGTTTTTAGCATATATGAGTAAATATTCGATGTTTTTCTTCAATCGTTTATCTTCTCCTCCTCCACTTGCACCTGAAGTTTGTTTCATTTTTACGCTTACTTGGTTAATAAAATTATTTCTTCCGAATAGCTCGTCAAGAATAACTTTCATGTAAGCCATTTCGTCATCGTCTAATTGGATAAATATTGTTCCATCTTCTTTTAACAACTCATAAAGCAACTCTAGCCGTGGATACATAATAGACAACCATTGAGAGTGTTCCATGTTGTCATCATACAGGATATCATCGGCCTTACAGGAATTGTAAGGTGGATCGATATAGATGCATTTTACGCGGCCTTTATAGTATGGGAGCAGAGCTTTGAGGGCTTCCAGATTATCACCCTTAATGAGCATATTTCCTTGAGTTTGGTCCCCATAGGACAAATCTTTATTTTCTACCAACACTTTATAGGGTGTATTGTCGGCAGTTGTTAATGCTTCCTTCTTGTTAAACCAGTCTAAAATGGGCATAGATATCTTCTCTGAGAGAACGTCTTTCTTAAACTTTACTAAATTTAGACCGCAATGGTCACTTTAATTTATGTCCTCAAATCTCTAACAATATTCTACAAAACATAGGCGACGACATGTTGTCGCTATGCTTTTCAGATACGACTTGACTTCTCTCCCTATAAGAAGCGTGAATGTGTATGTAAAAAACACTTCTTACAGGAGAGAATTATGGGAGTTATTAAAATCAAAAAAGGGCCGTATTATTACGCAGATTATTACGATTTCAATGGGGTCAGAAGGCGCATTTCACTTCAAACCGAAAACAAACAGGTAGCCTTGCTAAAATATCAGGAGTTTATCCGCCGCAGAAATGCCGTCAAAGAGCGTTTTCCCGTCAATATTACTTGGCAAGCGTTCAAGGATAAACTGCTCTACCATATGTCCGTGGAAAGATTGCGCAATACCGTCACGCATACCAAGTTGGTTATCCGGTACTTGGAAGAAATCAAAAAAACACGTTATTTGCAGGATATTACTCCCGAACTCGTCCAAAAGTTTAAAGAGCACCTACTCACAAAAGAGATTGGCAAAAATCACATCAACCGTCTAGTACTATGCATAAAAACAGCTATGCGTATAGGCGAAAAGTGGAAATATGTGCCTAAACAGAACTGGTCGCTCGTATCCGAATTAAAAGTGCCACGCGGACGGGTTGTTTTCCATACGCCCGAAGAGATAGATAAACTCTTAAAGGCCTGTCCAAGCGATACTTGGCGGCTAGTCGTGTTATTGGGAGCCGATGCCGGACTACGCAGGGGCGAAATTATGAATCTGCGTTGGCAAGATGTCGATTTTGCTAATAACCAACTGTATATTGCCCCCAATAAGACGGAATATTATCGTTTTGTTCCCATGACCGAGAGTTTGAGGAGTGCCATAGAACGGGCCAAAATCGGGGCAGAAAGCGAGTTTGTGGTGGATTTCGGACGTACGCGCAACATAGACTCTCTGACGGCTTGTTATCACAAAATAGCCAAAGCGGCAGGCGTGGACAGTTTCCTACATAAATTGCGCCATACCTTTGCCAGCCAATTGGTGCAAAATGGGGTAGAACTCTATACGGTATGTAAGTTACTTGGCCACCGGACTATCCAAATGACCGAAATTTACGCACATTTAGCCCCTGCTCACTTACACAAGGCGGTTATGAATTTGCCCAAGCGCGGAATGACGTTGGTGGGCGTGGAAGAAAAGACTGCCTGCGAGCCAAACAAAGCGTGTAAACAAGTTGGCCTAGATTTTGGGGATTTAATTAAATAAGTTTTCGCACAATGGTATAATGGAATTATTACGCCACTATGCCTAAATACATCAGCGAAAATGCAGAACTAATGAAAGAATGGGATTGGGAAGCCAATAATAAAAAAGGTCTTGATCCCACACAATTAACCTGCGGAAGCAATAAAAGAGCTAATTGGATTTGTAGAAAAGGTCATAAGTGGAAATCTTCTATACACGGACGAAGTCGTGAAGGATATGGTTGTCCTTACTGCGCTAACCAGAAAATATGGCCAGGATATAATGATTTAGCTACGACACATCCCGAACTATTAAAAGACTGGGATTACCAAAAAAACACATTAAAGCCGACCGAGGTTGCCGCTCGATCTAATAAAAATGCGTGGTGGAAATGTTCCCAAGGACATAGTTATGAATCCGCTATTGCCAAAAAAACAGAAGGGCAGAGTTGCCCATATTGTTCAAACAAAAAAGTATTAGTGGAATATAATGATTTAGCAACCACCCATCCGGACCTTGCCAAAGAATGGCATCCTACCAAAAATGGTGCTTTAAAACCAATGGACATTGTAGCTGGAAGTGGTAAAAAAATATGGTGGAAATGCTCTAAAGGGCATGCATACCCAGCAAAAGCCTGTGACAGAGCTATTAGACATCAGGGATGTCCAAAATGCAAAGAAGGAAATCAAACCTCATTTCCGGAGCAAGCTATATATTACTATGTTCAACAGGTTTTCCCCGATGCTATAAACAGATACAGAGATATTTTCGACAATGGCATGGAATTGGATATATTTATCCCTTCTAAAAGGGTCGCTGTTGAATACGATGGCTCTTTTTACCACAAAAAAGAAAGATCCTTAAAACGTGAAAAGATTAAGTATAACACTTGCCGACAGCATCGAATTAAACTTATCCGCATATGCGCAAAAGACAATTCTGATGTTTTTAATTTTACTTCAGATTACACTTTTATTGAGTCGACTTTAGACGATAGTGACAATACCAAGGGACTCGACAAGGTTATTAGAGAGTTGTTGTGGATGTTAGAGTCTGATTTCGGTTGGAATCCACGAAGACAATATTTGCGTCATAATGGTATGATTATCCGCAAGATATCAGCAGATGTAAACATTGAGAGAGACCGATATAAGATTAATGCGTACAGGGAAAATGCCACGTTTAAAAAATCTTTGGCAGTAGTGAGGCCCGACTTGGCGGAAGAATGGGATTATAAAAAGAATTATCCCCTAACGCCCGAAATGTTTCCAGTGGGCTCGCACGAAGAGGTTTGGTGGATATGCAAAAAATGTGGGACATCCTATCCCAAAATAATTCGTACTAGAAGCAAATTAAAAGTAACTTGTCCAAAATGTAATATTAAGTGTAAATCCAAGCAGTATAAACTATACATGTGCGACGAAAAGACTTCCAAAATTCTAAAAGTATTTGACTTGATTTCCGAAGCCGCAAAAGAAACTGGGATTTGTGATTCCAATATCGCCGGAGCCTGCCGAGGAACCCGTAAAACTGCCGGTGGTTATATTTGGAAAAAAGAATACGTTAACAAATACGATAAATAAGAAAGCCCCGCAAATCGCGGGGTTTTCTGTTGTTAGGTGTGCAAATTACGATGGGAAGTGTCCACATTTGGACACTAATTTTCTGCCTACAATTCCCAGGTTGCGCATCGAACCCCCGTCGAGCCCTGTCCAAACCATATAAAAAATGCTTAAATTTTCAGTACTTTTTGTATAAAAATTATGGGCACAATTTTGGACACCTCTCCGTCGAGAGTTCGATGCCTGTTGGGCGCAAGTACGAAAAACGACACGGTGTGTCGTTTTTAGGAATCGAAAGCCGGAATGACGTTTTTGACAAAAAACGGAAATGAGGTGTGGTCGCGTGACATTGCCACAAAAGGCAATGTACATGTGACAGATTCCTGTCGGACGCATTTTTTAAGAGTCACTTTTATAGTGACTCTTATTTTTTTGTCGTTGTAAAACAATAAATTTCCGGGGCAAATTTCAGACCAAAAAACGCCTTATTTTGACGGGCACTTTGTTTTTATACTTCTCAGTCGGGAACTGCTAAGAATCTATTAACGATAAAGCCAAAAACATGGAAGCTACAGGCACAGTCTGGACACTATAAGAGTGGATTTTTCCGGTTGCGTAAATGGTGGCTATATTTTATTTAATAATTTAATCCGTCAGGTCCACATCCGGTGTAATTTGCACTCCATAGTCGGGGTAGGCTGTTTGAACTTCTTTCAGGAGTGTTTCTAATGCCTGATCTCTGGCGATATCAAAACTAAGCACTACATCAAAGCGCATTTTCTTTTCGGCAATACTCACATAGAATCCATGCAGTTGTAAGGCCCAATCGTGCGTTAGTACCATTTTTTGTATGTTGTTGCGTATCAATGCTGCTTCTTCGTCCTTTGTATTGTACGAGTACACGCCTACACCAGTTAAAATAACGCCTGTTTTGTGGTATACGCTTTCTTCTATTTTGCGTGTTAAACGGTCCACTTCGTCCACGGTCATGGTGTCTGGCAGTTCTATATGTACGGAAGCGTAGTGCCTGTTCGGGCCGTAATCGTTAATCAGTAAATCATATACCCCACGGATTTCAGGTTCTTCCCTGATAATTTGTTTGATATCTTTAGTAAGCTGTACGTCGGCACGTTTGCCCAATATATCGTTAACCGTATCTTGTATCATTTCTATGCCCGCTTTGATAATAACGATAGAAATAATTACACCCATGTACGCTTCCAAAGAGATATGAAAGAGCATATGGATAATCGCACAAACCAGTACAGAAGCCGACAGGATAGCATCAAAAGAGGCATCCGAACCAGATGCCACCAACGCACCGGAGTTGACCTTTTCTCCCTGGCCTTTTACATAACGGCCCAATACTAATTTTACTGCCACCGCTACCGCAATAATGATGAGAGAAGTGAGGGTATATTCAGATTGTTCAGGGTGGAATATTTTTTTGACAGATTCCACTAAAGCCGTCACACCGGCATAGAACACGATGGCCGCCACCAACATTGAACTGATATATTCAAGCCGCCCATGACCCAATGGGTGTTTTTTATCCGGTGCGCGGTTGGCTAACCTGGCCCCGATAATTGTAATGACCGATGACAAAGCATCGGAAAGATTATTAACAGCATCCAAAATGACTGCAATGGAGTTGGAAAGCAGCCCCACTCCTGCCTTAAAAGCTGCCAGCAATACATTGGTAACAATACCGATAATACTGGTTTTTACAATAACTTTTTCGCGGTTGAGTTCTATTTCCTGTATGCTCATAACTTCATTATATTATTTTGGTCCAGGTTATTATACTCTTCGTGGTAATGTGTGGAGCAATAGATCGTCCGGTTAGTTTCATGGCATCGGCTTCTTTGGCGGCTATGTGGATTTTTGGCATTTGGGACCATACGTAATTCTCCCGTATGGTCCGGATGTTTGTGTGTAACAAAGATTTTAGTGATATCTTCCGGCTTGCAGCCCGCTTTAGTCAATGCGTCTTTGAGTGTTACCACTTTATCGCCAATCCACAAAGCGGCACCTTCTTTTTTGCAATATCGGGGCTTTCGTCAGGCAGTCCGGTATCTGACAAAATGACTTCCTTTCCGTCATTAATTAAAAAGTTCTGTAAACTGGAGCGGTATTTAACAGCTTCGCATTGTTCTTTGGGGCGGAGTACCACCAAAGGCAAAGACCTGTGTCATAAATCCGCCGTCATAGTATTTTAGAACAATAATTTTCATATTTTCTCATGTAAAGTGGGATTAAGTTTATTGTAATACATATGCGGTTTTGCTGTACGTGTATTCCAGAAAAGCCCCGCGTTTGCAGGGCCTTTTTCTGCCAGATCGGTCTGTATTTTGGGGAGTTAATGGGAAAAGCACTAAGAAAAGTGTTGTAAACTGACCACAAAGCCGGTAAAAAGTGGTTAGATTACAACAATTCTTCCTATTAATGAAATCTGAAAGATTTAAGCAAGGTTAGCAGTTGTTCCCATCACAAATGCGAAGTGAAAATATCATAAAAAGCAGAAGGTTTCAGGAAACGTCTCATTCCGGATAAGAATGATTGAGGCACTTGCAACATTAATTCGCGGTACAGTATAAGCAATAAAAATTCCTTCAAAAATTTTATAATAAAGGAATGAAGAATATTCCAGACCCAGATAAAGCGTTCCCAAACGAAAAACTCCCAGACCTCTGCTATATTAAAAATGTAGTGAAGAACCCCAATATTATCATTGGTGACTATACCTACTATTACGACTCCGAAGGTGCAGATCAATTTGAAAAGCATGTAACACACCATTATCCATTTATCGGGGATAAACTTATAATTGGCAGATTCTGCGCTATTGCCAGGGGCGTGGAATTTGTAATGAACGGCGCTAATCACAGAATGAACTGCGCAACTACTTATCCGTTTTATATTATGGGGGGAGCCTGGGGAAATGCGCTGGCTCCCGTGACAAAAGAACTCCCCTTAAAGGGCGATACCGTTGTTGGCAATGACGTATGGATCGGGCAGAACGTTACAATACTCCCGGGTGTGCACATTGGCGATGGAGCGGTTATTGGTCTAAACAGCGTGGTAACCAAAGACGTACCACCTTACACCATTGTGGCCGGAAACCCTGCTAAAATCGTACGCAAACGCTTTGACGATGAACTTATTGACCTGCTGCTTAAATTCAGATGGTGGGATAAAAGTGCAGAAGAAATAAATGCGCTTATTCCGCTCCTGTCCTGTAGCGATTTGACCAAAGTAAAACAGGAAATTAAAGCCCTGCTGCATTAAGGCCGTTGTACGCTTATGGGTTGCGTAAAGGGCGGCTATCTCTTAATACTGAGCTGTATTTCACAGTTTCTCATTGTCATTTGTGGCGGGTACCATATCTAATCTCAGTAGTGAACAACTGTTTTCATCTTTACATATTATATGTTTCCCGTCCATACAAAATGCTATACGCATGTATTTGTGTGGCAATACTTCTGTTCCGTCTTTCTTTAAAAGACCGTATCTGGCATCCTTCATATATTCCTTGCCAATTTTAACTTCATAGAAATCAGGATTATAACAGCATTCTATAATGTCATCATATCTGGCGGGTACAATGATATTTTGGCTGAAGTCACAAATTCCTTTTTTGCCATTTTCTGTAAAGAGTATTCTTTGTTCCTCAATGAAAAATTTATCCCACCTGGAATCGTGATCAAAAATAATTTCCCCGGTCTCTGCGTCTGCAAGGCCTTTTTTGCCATCTCCAAAAAGTACATAATACCTTTTTTTGTCTCTGGTTATGCGTTCAGATATATAACTGCAGTCAAAAGCAGACTTTTCATTCCCTTTTCTATCAATTATTCTGCATGTTCTTCTGCCACTTTCGGAATTCAGCACTTCTAAACATATATCGCCATTATGGAGAACTTCCACATCATAATACATCGGGTCAAATATGATTTTTCCGGCTTTGGCATCATAAAGACCAAACTTATCATCATAATCGTTATCTGCAAACACTAATAAATCATGTTCAAATTCATATGTAATATAATTAAATTGAGGTTCAACTACCCAGTTCCCTTTATTATCTATTATTCCGTATTTTCCATTTTCCCAACCGCCATAATGGACCCTGAATAAATCATCAGAATTGTTCAGAACTGTAATGGAATCAAATTTGAAGGGAATGACAGTTTTTCCGGTTTTATCAATTGCACCCCATTTGGCTGATTCCGACCAGTAACCTTCGTAGTAATGATCTCCATGTGGCCACTTTTTGTTTTCCCATTTGCCTTTACAGACAATGGCTATCCCGTTTGAAAAATCATACGCATAAATATATTGTGGTTTTATGATTTCCCTGCCTGTTTCATCCACATATCCCCATGTGCCGGCAGCGCTTTCATCATCGCTATGAAAAGCTAGGTCATAAAGACCAATATTAAGTGTGGAAACCCTTGCCAGTCCTTCGATAAAATTGCCATAACGCACGTATTTTGTATCTTTATGAGATGGTTTAATATGTATTTCTCTTCCTTTGCGGTCTACATAGAAAATTTCTCCATCTTTTGCGACTTTGGCATATTTCCCGGAAAAATCCCGGGAATCTCTATAATAATCCTTATTCAGGAATTTAAAATCAGAATTGATAAAATTATAACCACGTCCATACACACCTGCATTGAACCAGCCTGTGCGTGAACTATCCAGATAACAGAAATCAAGGCTGCAGCGGGTTCCATCTTTGTATGCCAACGTAGACGTGCTATACCAGTTAAAAGCACTCCCTTCTAACAAAATTTTTAATACTCCCGTTCCTTTTTCATTATCTTCATCTGCGAGGCTTCCATTATCTTCGTATATTGCTTCTACATTCCAGTCCCATAATTTTGTAATTATAATTTTTTTATCCTGATACATTACCTCGTTGCATATAGTGGGCTCTGTATATCGTGTGCCACGTTCATAACATTCGATAACAGGGAGATGATAGCCATTTGTAAACTCTATGGCCTGCCCACCATCAGGATAATCTGGAATAGGACTTTTATGGGTCTGCACTAATCTGCCATTTCTCCATATGTTATCCGTAAACGAATGTCCGTTATATGACACGGTTTCACCGGTAGAATCCTCTGGCAAAACATACTTGCGGCATTCGCCATTCATAAAATAAATTTTAACAGCAAAACGTTCGGATTGAATAGGAGGCAAAGGTACTATTCTGGCAGCTGATGGTATATTGCTTACAGAATAAGCAGATTCTTCATCAGTTTTAATAAATTCCAGAATTTTAGGATTATTAAATGGATAGTATTCGATTCCCTGAATGTATTTGTGATCATCAGTAACACTTATGCCGAAATATCCCAGTCCGTCAAGATAAGCGACCCTGTTATAGATTACGTCATTAAAAGTAAAACGCACGTAACCTGTTTTCATTTTACCGTATTCTTTGTGGAACTTACGTAAAGAATGATAAACAGCCTCGTTCGTAAAATAACCTGGAACATCATATCCATGTAAGTAACAATTATCTGTTGTCAGAATTGTATGGTATAAATCAGCATTGTCAGTGTTAAATGCTGCCACAAACCTGTAAAAAAGAGCGTGCATCTCTTCGCTTGGAAAATGAAGAAGTACTGGCCTGTCTTTTATGGTTATTAACTGCCAGAAATCAATAGTACCGTTAGGGTCACCTGTATAATCACATATCTGAGGGCCGGAATCTGTCTTTTTAATCTGTAAATATGCTACCAGTACGGTGCTGTTTTCTGATAATGGGTTATCCCATAGCTGGCTGCAGAATTCTCCGTCCAATTGGGAAATATGTTTATCAGCAAAGGCATACATATAAACAGTAAAGAAACGCCCGTTTTTTATACAGCGGTATCCAATACAATCGGCAGATACGTCTGCCTTTTTCTGCACATTGTAGGAACGGTCACGCAGTAATTTCCAGAAGAAAATATCTGCATCCTGCATGAATTCTGCCAGTTTGATTCTGCTCATATTTATACCCTATAAACCTGAAATCTCCATCATGTCATCATCTTTCATGATAATATCTGTTTTTCTTTGTTAAACAATAGCCAATGTATTCATAAGAACTTTTATTATCGGATGCCAGGCCAGAAGCAGGCATTATAAACAGGAAATCAGCCGTTTTCAGTGGCGGATTATCTTATGAAGTCTGTCATTTTCATTTGCTCATATTCCGGCCTTTTTATTCCGCTTTTCTTCCCGGCTTCTATGCACTTCAGAAGCCATGCTATATTAAGCGCAAGAGTCCGCATGGTCTGCATACCTTCCTCATCTTTGCGCACATCTTCCGGACCTGAGCCGTGAACCATGTTCCAGTACTGTGAACCGGCTATATACATATTGCTTATGCTGAAATATTTGTTAAGACGGTCAAAAGATGCAGTGGCTCCTCCGCGTCTGCATGACACAACAGCTGCGCCTATTTTGCCTGCCATTCTGCGTGAGGAAGATACAAAAAGACGGTCGCAGAAAGCGCATATCTGGCCTGAAGGACCGGAATAATATACTGGCGAACCAAGTATAATGCCGTCAAATTCGTCCAGCCGGGCGCTTATTTCGTTTACACCATCGTCATAAACACATTTTCCTGTCTTGCGGCAGGCCATACAGGCTGTGCAGCCGGGAACAGGTTTGTTGCCTATATGGAATATTTCCGCTTCTATGTCCTGTTTTTTCAGTGTTTCTGCTATTTCACTAAGAGCGGTAAAAGTGCAGCCTTCACTGTGCGGGCTGCCGTTTATAAGTAAAACCTTCATGTTTTCTCCTTGTATGCATTATTTTGTTTTGAACTGCTGTATTATAAGGTATAACTGCTGTACTTAAATTCTGGTGCGCCGTAATACGGGGTTCATGTTCCGGCGGTACATCTGTTATTCGTATATCCGGTTGATCCAGTCTGTGATTTTGTTGTTTACAGCCTCATCGTATTCCGGGCCTACATTGTTGAATTTTTCATATATGCCGGTTTCCGCGTTTCTGGCGTTAGCCGTAAAATCCTCAGCGAAGGTGCCGGCATTGCTGCCCTGCGTGGAGAATGGAATAACCTTTCTGCCTTTGAAATCCGCCTTTTCAAGAAATGCGTACAGCGGTGTTGCCATTGTGTACCACCATACAGGCGCACCTACGAATATTGTGTCATATCCGCTGAAATCCGGCATATCTCCTTTTAACGCCGGGTAGTTTCTGTTTTTAAGATCTTTCCTTACACCTGTATACAAAGAGGGGGAGGATTTCAGTTCTTCCAGTGTTTCTATTCTGTAAACATCGGCTTTTGTAATAGCTGCTATACGTTCAGCTATATCCTTTGTTTTACCGGTCATTGAATAATATATGACAAGGGTTTTTCCGGGTTTCGCAGTATAAACAGTTTTCTGTGTGAACCTGCCAAGCTCTTTTTTGTTCCGCAGTACCACTCTTATATTATGTACAAGCGCACATATTCCGCCTGTAACCACTAAAACAAGTATTACTGATAGTATTTTCTTTATCATGATTTTATTTTACCTGTCTTCCCTGTTCAAAGGCAAACAGGTATCTGCTTTTCTGCACAAAATAATGTTTCATAATGTTTTGTGCCAGACTGCAGTAAATTGTAATCTATATATATGGATATCCGTTTTTCCATTCCATTTAACGGTGATAATACACTTGCTGAGGAGGCTGCCGCTTCCGGCAAAGCAGCGGAAATCTATTTTGCTGTTCCGGAAGCAGGTTCCGGCGCTACGCAGCATTTTGGCATACCGGACGCGGCAGATATAAAAGAGGAGGCCGGAAAACTTGCCTCTCTTCTTATTATGTGCCGACGCAAAAAAATAAAGACAAATATGCTTTGCAATGCACCGTCTTTATACGGAAAGACAGATAAAATCCGGGAAAATATACGGATTATGAAACCGGATGCCGTAACTGTTGCAGATCCGCTTTATATTGATTTTTTCCGCAGGAATTTTCCTGATGTTGAACTGCAGGCATCCGTTATAATGAACATAGATTCGGCAGAAAAGGCAAGGCAGGCTTTCCGCGCCGGGGTTAAGGTAATAGCCCCTGCTGCCGAAGTAAACCGGAATACTGATGTTCTGCGTAATATCGCAGTAGTAAGGGATTCTTTCGCCGGTGCACAGATAAAACTGATGACTAATTACTACTGCGGATATGACTGTCTTTACAGAACCGCTCATTATGCTGGCCGGCAGAACGGATGTTTCCCTGAAGGCAGGGACTGTTATTTTCAGCAGGGTTCTCCGTCGGAAGTGCTCAAGCGTCCTTTCATAAGACCGGAGGATCTTCATTTTTATGCGGACAGCGGTCTTGCAGATATATTCAAACTTATAGCGCGGTATCAGCCTTCGGAGCAGCTGCGTAAAATATACTCGGCGTATTTTTCAGGCCGTTATGACGGAAATATTTTTGATATCATAGGCGGGGGCAGGGCCAATTACGGGCATGGGGAGAATAATTTTCTGCGCAACTCCGATATACCGGATGAATTTGTGTCGAAAGTAACATCATGTGACAAAGACTGCGGAAAATGCGGCTGGTGTGCAGCTGTTTATGCAGAAGCGCTTGAATGAAATACCATAAAACAGATATGGGCCGGTACCGTGGCAGGAGATTTTTCTGAATATACTGCAGTACCGTGGAAATACCCTGTCATAATATATATATATTTATGTAAAATAACAGTATGCCGATAATACTGCATACTGCCGATCTTCATCTTAAACGCGCCGGAGAGGACCACGCATACAGCCTTTCCGTGCTTAAAGAAATAATATCCGCAGCAAATGTGCGTCTGGCGACGCATTTTCTTATATGCGGGGATATGTATGACTCTTTCGCGGATTTTTCAGATAATACGCTAAGGGAGGAAGTCAGGGCAGCCTTTGACAGCCTTAATCCGGACTGCAGTGTCATTTACATTACAGGGAATCATGAACTTTCCGGCATGGGCGGGCGTGAGCGGCTTTCGGCATATAATACCGGCAGGATAAAATTCATTTCTGATAAAATGGAAGCTTTTACAGACGGTGGAATTGAGTTTTATACTGTACCTTTCCGTGATAATTACATGCCACTTATATCAGCATATTTCGCAACTAAGAAAAAATTCAGGATACTGATGATGCATGGCACGGATTCCACCGTTTATACCGGCCCGGATACGGAAAAGGAAGAAGGCACCGGCAGTGCGCAGATACCGGATATTCTGCTTTCACGCGTTCAGGCAGATTATGCGGCTTTAGGGCATATCCACGAGGCCCGCGAATCAGTAAGGGGAAATTCCATAGCGGCATACTGTGGCAGTCCACGCGTATGGAGAAAAGGGGAAAAAGGGCCACGCAAAGTAATACTTTTTGAGGTAAATGATAACAGGCCTGGACCACGTGAGGAGATAATAATAAAATCTGCCGGTCAGTACCGGGAGATGCAGATTCCGGTAAATCTGGACGGTAATTTCTCCGCGGATATAAAATCAATGCTTATGAAGGCGGCGGAAGAATCCCCGCATGACTGGTTTGAACTTGTGTTCAGGGGTGTGGCAGAGGATTCAGGTTATTTTGAGGCTGGAAAAGCAGAACTTCATTCTGCACTTTCCGGCAGAATACGGAGATGTACGCTGAATAGTCTTGCAGTGAAAACCATGTCTGCGCTTTCCGATAATCCTGCAGCAAGGGTTTTCCTGGAAGCTATGGAGGCCAGAAAACCTGCATCGGACAGTCCGGAAATGGAAGTGTGGCTCCAGGCCCGCATGATAGGACTTGAGGCTATAAACAGCGGTTTGAAATAATGTTATTCCCAGAGGTGCTGCTGAATAAAAGGTGTGTTTTTTGCAGGTTAAGTAGAAAATATCTCTGGCACAGATTTAAAGGTACTTTAAGGACAAGGAAGGAAAGATGCATAAACTTACCATAAGAAAATACGGAAGATTTTCAGAAAGGGTGTTTGAACTGTCTCCGGTAACAGTTTTTTTCGGAGGCAATGAATCTGGAAAAACCACAATTTTTGATGCTCTGTCTGAGCAGCTGTGCAGAACAGCTGCAAAGAATACGGCACTGTGGCGCCGTCTCAGTGCCCGTTACGGCGAACCGTCTACGCGTATTGCGGAAGCTGATGTGAACATTCCTTACGACAGTTACGAGGAATTTCTTTCTCTTTTTTCCGTACGTTCATCTGATATGAGTATTGACGCTGGTAAGGACGCGTGGACAGCAGCCGCTGGCAGAAACCTGTTTTTCCAGGGGCTGGATATATCGAAAATGTCCGAAAATCTTATGAAGACTGCGGAACCGCATCCGCTTAGCAGGGATTCAAAGAATTTCAACGCGCTTGAGGCGGAGCTTCAGGAGGCGGAAGCAGAACTGGCGGTTAAACTGGAGCAGGAACGGCGTGCTGCCGGGCAGAAAAGAAATCTTGATGTTCTTGACAGGGAGCTTGGCTCGCTTGATTCAAAAGCTTCACAACTGAGACAACTGCATGAGCAGCAGAAGGAAAAAATAGAAGAACTGAAGAAGGAAAGAAGACTGGCACGTGCTGTTGAGTACCGTGAGATAGTAAGCAGTTATGTAGCAAAAAGCAGATTCTGCGAGGAGAATCCTTTTGTTTCATATGACGGACTTAAGGAATATGACAGACTTGTTGCCGCAAGAGATGAGGCAAAAGCCAAATATGATGCCGCGAGGGCAGTTATAAAGATGAAAGAGCAGCATCTGAAAGATGTTGAAAAGGCATTGCCGCTTCAGGAACAGGCGAGAAAGTCTGCAGAAATGCTCGAAGGCGCCGCAAAAAACTTCCGCCCGGAAATAGAAAAAATATTTGAGATACGCAGGGAAAATGACAAATTCAATGAATCACCGCTTGTAATTTCATTTGTGGCGCCACTGATATGTCTTGTTTTCTGCGCCGCAGCTTTCGCTTTCCATACAAAAACGCTTGTGGCATGGCTTCTTGTTCCCGCAGGTCTTGTTCTGGGCTGGCTTTTTCATTCCAATTTTGTTCGGCGCCGTGACCGTGCAGCCGAGAAAGCACGTGAGAATGTTATTGTAGCCAATGTCCTTAAAACATGGGGTGAGCGTTTTGATGTAACACCCATACGCGGTCTTGAGCCTGAGCAGATGGTCGCTAAATTTGATGAACTCATAAAAACTGCCGAGGCCGAAAGAGCAAAGCATATAGAAATGCTTCAGGATAAAGAAAAATCCCAGATGGATATAACCGATGCAAATACGCAGTCAATAGGCGTTCAGATAAGTTATGACACATCAAGCGAAAGTACTAAATCATGGCTTACCGACAGGGGATGCACTGACAGGGACAGTTATCTGCGGCTTGCAGAGCAGAAGAAGGAAGCAGAAAAATTCATTAATGAGAACCGTGAAAAGATCGAAACAATGAAGAATGAGGAATCCTGTATGTCTTCGGAAGCTCTGCTGGCACTGCTGGATTCCCGTGTTAAGAAAGGCGATGGCCAGACTTCGGCTGCTGATGAGAATGCTCTTGAAAACAAAATATCACAGCTTGAGTCAGAGGCAGAGAAAACAGCAGCTCAGATACGCACAGTGGAAGAGGAAAGCAGGAAAACTGCCGTTGACAAAGCCAGGAATGATACGGATTTCGAGAACGCATGTTCCGGGATTCCGGCAGCTATAGCGGGACTTCGCGCAAAGATAATGAGTCTGAAAGAAAAAATAGCCGCTGAGCAGACAAGACGGCAGGCTGCCGGTCTGGCCGCATCCGTGATGACAGAAATGAATACGGATGCTGCTGCCAAATTCAGGGAACTGGCCAGAAAAGCTGCTTCGTTTATTGCGGGAATAGTTCCCGCAGCAGAGATAGAGATAACATCACTTTCTTCAGGCGGTCTTAAACTCAAAGATGCTTACGGAGTATTCCGTACACCGGAAATGCTGTCTGCCGGCGCAAGAGACTGCCTTATGCTTGGAATGAGATTATGCCTTGCCGCGGAATCTTTCGGAAACAGGGACAAAGTTATGCTGCTTGATGATCCTTTCCTGAATCTTGACCAGAACAGAATGCAGAGGGCCATGGAGGTTCTGCGCCGTTTCCATACTGTTACAGGCTGCCAGCTTGTTTTCTTTACGAAGGAAGTATCTATGCTTGGTCTGCTTGAGAGAGACTGGAGAGTGAAAGTTCACAAGCTGCCGTAAGAATACGTGCAATAAACAGAAATGGAAGAAAAAACGCCCTTACCGCTTGAAAAAATACTGAAAAGACACTGGGGTTATGATACTTTCCGCCCTTTTCAGAGGGAGGCGGTTGAGGCTGTGCTTGCCGGGCATGATGTGATGGTTATTCTTCCTACGGGTGGTGGCAAAAGTGTATGTTATCAGCTCCCGGCTATTGTGGGCAAAGGGCTTGTCGTGGTGGTTTCACCACTTATAGCTTTAATGGATGATCAGGTTGCATCCGCCAGGGAATCAGGTATTAATGCCGCTGCACTGCATTCAGGAATGTCAGTCAGACATAAACATTCAGTAACCGACGCCCTGTATTCAGGCGGGCTTCAGCTTCTTTATGTGAGTCCTGAGAGGCTGCTTGCCGGGGATATAGATAAAGACATACTGAGGAAAGTGTTTCTTTTTGCCGTAGACGAAGCCCACTGCGTTTCACAATGGGGCCATGAGTTCCGTCCTGAATACAGGCAGCTGGCTGGTTTTTTTGAAAAATATCCGTCTGCAGTAAGAATGGCACTTACAGCAACCGCTACTGTCCCGGTACGCAGGGATATATCGGAGCAGCTGGGACTGCGCCGGCCCGAACGTTTTATCGGGTACCCTGACCGGCCCAATCTTATATACAGGGCATATCCGTGCAGAGACCGCAGCCGGCAGGTTCTGGAAGTGATACGCCGTCACCCTGGTGAGGGCGGCATAGTGTATGCACAGACCAGGAAAACTGTGGAGAATATTGCTGCTTTTCTGCGGGAGAAAGGTATTTCCTGTGCGCCATATCATGCGGGAATGTCTGCAGCTGAAAGACAGAAGGTACAGGCGGATTTTGTCAGCGAAAGAACAGATGTAGTAGTTGCCACTATAGCTTTTGGTATGGGAATAGACCGCCCCGATGTGCGTTTTGTGGTTCATGCCAATACCCCGCGATCGCTTGAACATTATCAGCAGGAGAGCGGCCGCGCAGGACGTGACGGACTCCCTGCCGAATGTGTACTTCTTTTTTCGGCCCAGGATATAATTCTTCACCGTTTTCTTGCCAGGGAATCCGGAGTTTCTGAAGAGCGTATGCAGGCTTTGGATAAACAGCTTAAGGAAATCGGGCGCTACGCAATAAGTTCCGTATGCAGGCATAAGCTGCTCTGCGGATATTTCGGCGCAGACTATCCTCTGCGTGAAAGTGGCGGTATGGATAAACGGGACATGGCTGAGGGTACTGAAACTAAGGAAGGCAGCGGCTGTGGGCACTGTGATGTATGTCTTGGTGAGATAAATCTTCTTCCTGAGAAAGAGGCACGGCTGGTAGCCAAGAAAATTCTAAGCGCCGTATGGCGTACGGAAGGCCGTTTCGGGCTTGGTTATATTGTAAATGTGCTTTTAGGCAGAAACAGTGAAAGAATTGCCGCGAACGGACACGATAAGCTAAAAGTATTCGGAATACTTTCGGAAGCGGGAGAGGCCGCTGTAAGATACTGGACAGACCAGCTTGTTGTTCAGGAGTTCATAAGTATTTCGGAAGATCCGCAGTATCCGCTGGCCTCAATAACTGCAGCGGGAAAGGCGCTATGCCGTGATGAGAAAGATGTTTTTCTTGGTATTCCCGTTGTTCCGGAGAAGAAAAAGCGGCGTGACCGTGCGCTTGAAAGAGCAGGATATGGCAATCTTTCCAGGGAGAAAGAGGAACTGTTCAGAAAGCTGCGTGCATACCGGAGACTTATAGCGGACAAGGCTGGTGTGCCTCCGTATGTTATTTTTCATGACAGTACACTTGCCGAAATGGCAGCAAGACAACCGCGCACAATCGGGGATATGAAATATATAAACGGCATAGGCGAAAAAAAGCTTGATAAATACGGCGGGCTTTTTCTGGAAGTTATAGCCGGAAGACCTGTTGAGGATATGGAGCTGCCGTAAGACTGATTTCTTTTTATTACGTTTAATTGTATTATGATTTATTTCAGAAAACTTTTTTCATTACTGCTTATTAATCTGCTGTTACCTGTTCAGCTGTTTCTGTCTGTTCAGGAAGCCGCTGCGCAGCAGCCTCCTTCCGGTACGGATATCAATAATTTTCATACTCTTGAACAGGGTCTTGCCAGTGGAGGTGTGCTGAATATACTTGACGATATTGTATATGAGTACGGTGGCAGCATGACTGTATCTACCGCTGCTGTTATAAATGGCGGTGGGCATATCCTTGATGGCGCGGAAAAGGGAATGAATATTGTTTTCTCTGGAGATTACAACAGGGAACTGCGTGATATTTCCGTAATACATTCCACGGCTTCTTCCGGCGGAGCAGTGTACAATGGCAATTCTTCATCACTCAGTATTTTTTCTTCCACATTTACCCACAATATATCAAGCGGAACACTGTATTCATATGGCGGAGCTGTTTATAATTCATCGGATATTTACATTCAGGATTCATATTTCGGTAACAATACAGGTTCAGGCTTTTATACAGACAGAAGTTTTATTTCCGGCGGAGCCATGGCTAATGTCATAGGCAGTGCCCGACTTGTTAATGTTGCCTTTGAGAACAATACAACAATAATTGACGGCGGCGCTATAATGAATACCGGTTTTCTTGAGATAATAAATTCCACATTTACCGGAAATTCGGCAGCAGGCAAAGGTGGCGCCCTGTACAATGAGGGAAACGTAATATTGCACGGTAATAATTATTTTTACGGTAATTCCGCAGAATATGGTGCCGGTGTTTACAATAACGGAATAATGGAAGCCGGTGACGGTAAAAGTATATTCAAAGATTCGATAGAGGGAGGTGGCAGTTTTTTTGTCTCCGGAGCTGATGTCATAGTGGAAAATTCGGTTTTTTCGCAGAATTCGCTTGATATTTCCTCTGGAAGTTTTTCTGTAAGTGCGGATAGTTTTACTGTTACCGGGAACATAACGAACAACGGTAGTATTTATTTTTCAACATCTTCCATGGCTGACATACGTAACAGCATTTCCGGCTCCGGAACGGTTTACGCCGGCAGTGGTTCCGTGGCAGCCGGAATAAATATGGAACAGGCAGGACTGGAATTTTACGGCGAAGGAATATCCTTCATCAATGAGGGGACTGTTTCAGCGGAAATTTCACTTCCGGAAAATTCATACCTGCTTTATTCAGCCGGAAACACCGGCGATGTTTCCGGGGGAGAACTTAACCTTAAGGGGGAATCATCAAATTCCGGTACAATAGCGCAGAGTACGGTCTCAGTTGCTGAAACAGCTATATTTAACAATTACGGTACTGTTTCGGCAGATTATTTCATAAATTCAGGTACTGTAAACGGCGGGATAATAAATGTGTCTTCATCGTTTTTGAACAGCGGTAACTCTGTTATTAACGGCAGTACAGTTACCATTGCCGGTGGAGCTTTTATGCGCGCAGAGGACGGTTCAGGGCTTTCACTGATAAATAATTATGGCGATATTTTCCTTACTGCCGCAGACAACGGTATATTTCTTGCCGGTGATATAACAGGAAACGGAGCCGTTCATATAAACGGAATAATCTCATACGGAAATGATGAAGAGATGTTTTATGGTACTGTTGAGGCTTCCGGAATATTTTCCGGGCAGACTGTTACAGTTTCATCAGCGGTGCTTAAGGTTGCAGACGGGATATTTGCGGACTCATCATTAATTCTCGAAGACGCAGGTGTTTTAAGTGTTGAAAACGGACAGCTGGATTCCGTCACAATCTCATCGTTTACTGTTTCCGGAGCGGCTGGTATTAAATTTGACTCTTCTTTCGTTTCAGGCTCTGCGTTTTCAGATGTTGTAAATGTCACTGACAGTATAGATGGCGGTGGTATTCTGTCCATAGATGCAGTTAATATTATTAACGACGACTGGATGGAAGTTACATCTACTTCTTCTTTCCGCCTTTTCAGTTCCTCTCCCGAAAATCTTGCGGCTCTCAGTATTTCCACAGCTTCAGCTGCTTCACCGTTTGGGGAATATGAATTCTCACAGGATGAAAATGACCGTGGTTTGATAAATGTTGTTAAAACCGGTACCGGCAAAAGCCTTGAGGAAGCGTTCGGCATTGCAGCGATAGATTCTTATTCCATGAGAGAAGATTCAGTATTCTCATCGTCTGTTTCATATGAGGGCAGCGGAAGGAAACTGGTTATATACGGTAACGGTGCCTCAATAGACGGCGGTGGAAACTCAGCCATAAACACTAATATAAGACAGTCCCTTTATTTTTATGACATCGGGGAAATACGAAATTTCTCTACATTGCTTTCCAGTGATACTGCGGAAGGTGCTGCGGGTTTTCTGGTGAATGCAGGAAGTGCCGGAATTTACGGCGGAGTGATAAAAAACAATGAGAATACCGGTTACGGTGGTGGTGCCATTTATAACAAGGACAGCGGTATTCTTTCAATTGAGAATGTGTACTTTGAAAATAATACCCTGCACCCGGAAGTGGGTGCTTCAGCAGAACTTCTGGATATATACAACAGTGGACTTCTTTATGTAAGCAGCACTGTTTTTGCCGGAGGAGTACGTGGCAGCGGAGTCATGATTGTAAAAGCAGGAGATGTGATTACTGGTACGGAAGGAATTATACAGCAGAGTACCGTGACTGTTATGAGTGGCGCTGTACTTACCGTCGGTGCCGGCAGAATAGTAACAGCAGATGTTATAGAGAACAACGGTGTTATTAATCTCACACATGGCAACGGCATGATTGAGGAGGACCGTATTCTTGTTTCGCCCGTGACCGGTACAGGTTCGCTGATATTTACTGACAGTATAACAAGTGATAAACCCATAATACAGTCCTCGGTTACCGTTGCTGCGGGAAGAACCGTAATAGCAAACTCTTTTATAAACGCCTCAATAGATAACAGGGGTACACTGGATTACAGGGCTGACGAACTGCCGGAAGGTGCCTCGGTAAATGGCAGCGGAATACTGAGAATTCAGGCTGACACTGTAAATCATGCCACTATCTCCCAGGAAAGCCTTGTTATTAATCAGAAAGCAGTGGATGGTGTGCTTGTACCTGCGTTAAAAGCCTCGTTTGAGACTGCCCCCGGTCTTGTTCATGTTACTGATTCAATAAAAAATTCCGGTACTCTTGTGTTTACATCCGCCGGAGACGGTAATTCTTTGCCTGCGGCGGTAAATAACAACACAATTACGGACCCTGAGGAGAGCCGTACGGGTATGCTCGTGATAAACAGTCCGCTTGAAAATCATGGAATTATTGTTCAGGAGAGACTTCAGATTAACAGTGGTCTGCTGAACAGTGATGCTTCAATAACAGCGGATGAGGTAATATTCGGGGCCTCTTCTGTTCCTGGAAGGCACGGTTCCGGTTCCCTGAGCCTGGAAGGTTCCGCTGTATTCACTGTAACGGACAGATATGACAATGCTTTTAATATTCCTGAGGAATATTCGCTTTCGCTTAAAGACAATGCCGTGTTTAATAAAAACGCCGGTTCCTTCACTGTTTCCGGAGGTTCAGCCTCCCTACGGGATTCTTCTGCACTGAACGCGGTAAACATAATTTTTGGTGGTGGGGAATCGCTGGTTGCGGACAATGCCTCTGTTCATGCATCAGGCAGAATTTCAATAGGTGGTGGTATGTTGGAACTTGCCGGACACTCTCAGCTTTCCGCAGCGCAGGGTATTTTCCTTAACGGCGGAATCATGCATGTGTCTGGTTCCGCATCTGTATCCACACTTGAAACATCAGGTGGAATTCTGCGGCTCTCATCTGCACTTTCTTCCAGTGGAATATCTGTAAGAAGAGGAAGCACGGTTGAAACGGAGGTGATGTCGGCTGTTTCATATGGCAGTATAAACACTTCGTCAGCGGCAGTTGCAAATGAGGAAACCTGGCTGGTTGCTTCTGTAAAAAATGATTTTCTCGATAAGGGAGAAAGTGTCGATCTGAATATAATCAGTTCTGCAATGCAGATTAATGGAGATTTTGCCGGACTGCGCACCACTCCCGGATATGAACTTGAAAGCAGGGGAGATGGTGTTTATAAACTTACATATATGGCTTCGGTTTCAGGGGCGGTCCGGCGAGGCGGCGGTGATGATAATAATGTACGCAGTGGCGATGCCTGGATGAATTACAGCCCGGCGGCTGGAAGTACCGGGAAAAAAATAAAGGAAGCGCTTAACGAAGCGTATTATTCAGATCCGTCACAATATGTTGAAATGCTTTCGGCAATAGCGCCTGAAAGTACGCCTGCTGCGGAAACAGCAGCCACCGGAGTAAACTCAGCCATATATGATGTGCTTTCGTCACGGCTGGCGTCGCTTGAAGGCATGGCTTCCGGCGATGTGTTCTCAAACAGCGGTGTATGGGGACATATGCTTTATTCACGCAGCGTGTTTTCCGGAGGACACGGATTCAATGCGGACAGCTTTGGAGCCGCAGCTGGTGCAGACGCTGAAATATTCGACGGAACTGCGCGTGCCGGGGCCGGCTATTCATACGCCTCAACTGCGATTGATTCTTTTATGCGTGACACGGATATAAAGACAAATACTTTTTTTGTATACGGACAGTATGTGTCTGAATATATTTCATACCGCGGAATGATAAGTTACGGAAGGGCTGCCTACGAGGAAACAGCCGTCTCCGGTAATATAAGCGGAATAAATAATTACAATGCCGGTATTTTCGGTATATCTGCGGAAGCGGAATACTGTCCGGAATATCTGGACTTGGGCGATTATGAATGGCTTAAGAATTTTACTCCCTCAGTAGGACTGCGCTATACCTCCTTCAACAGGGAAGCCTATGAAGATGCCTTTTCCCAGCGTACAGGGGCTTATTCATCAGATGCTCTTTCTGCCCTGCTGGAATTTTCCTGGAAGAATGAATACCATGCTTCAGGCAATATCTTCAGACCGGAACTTCACGCCGGATTCTCCTTTGATGTTATTTCTCCTGATGGTTCTGTGACTGTTACAATGCCTGATGGTATTTCGTATCAGACCGCTGTTGAGAAAATGCCACGTGCCTCGTTTGAGATTGGTGGCGCAGCCGGAATTTTAATGGATACGGGAAGTGAAATAGGTCTTGCGTATAATGGCAGTTTCCGCTCTGGTAACACGACACATTCAGTTATGGTTACAGGCAGGATACGTTTCTGAAATAATACGGGCTGACAGAAATAATAAAAGCTTCAATGAGTGAAAAGTGTGAAATAAATAATAGTTCTTCATTGTCTGAATCCGTACTCCCTTCGGGCAGTGTGTTCAATACTCATATGATATTTCCTCATGCGCTGCTTATAAGTGCCTCCGCAGGTTCCGGCAAAACCTATACGCTCGCTCAGAGATATGCCATGTTTCTTATTTCTGCCACGGCTGATTCTTCTCCGCGGAATCCTGAAAATATAATAGCCGTTACATTTACGAACAATGCCGCAAAGGAAATGAAGCAGCGCATATTGAAATATCTCAAGGATCTTGCGCTTGGCTGTAATCCGGATATACATAAAATATGCGCAGCCCTCCGGCTTGAAGAGGCGGAAGTGCGGCGGCGCTCTGGGGAAATGGTCGACAGGCTGCTGGACTGCTATTCTGATTTTCAGGTACAGACAATAGACAGCTTCTTTTCCGGAATTTTCCGTCTTTCTGCGGCAGAACTGAACTATTCCGCTGATATAGAAACAAAATTCTCTGCGGAAAGCATAATAGACAATGCGGTAATGGCCGTTATATCCATGGCCGGGCACAGTGGCAGATTTGATGAGAAAACAGTTGACCGTTTTCTTTCACTTCTTCCCGGGGACCAGTCTTTTGTGTGGAATCCGGCTGAGGCCATGAAGAAAACTTTTTCCGGATTTATGTCTATGGAATCCTCCCTGCCTTATACATTATCTGCGGAAAGAAGCGGTGGGGATAAAACACTGGGAATATTCAGAGAGGCTCTGGAGCTGTACCGGGAAATTCTTGAAAAAGTACCTGAAGAATATATACGTACGGCCATGCGCTCCGTTGAAGATATTAATTCGCCCAGTGTGCTTCTTGAAAGATATTACGGTACCAGATCATTTTTCAATGGCAGAATAAAATGGGAAAAAATCCTGAGTGCGGTTCCAGAGGCGGAAGAATACAGAAAGTGCATGGATAAAAAAATAGCGGAACTTGCGGAAGCATATTCATTCTCTTATTATCAGCCTTATACTGAGCTTTACCCTCTTTTCCGTGAAAAGGCGGAGCTTATAAAACGCAGGATAACAAACGCAATAACAGTTTCCGATATCTCAAAATGTCTTTCCGGGTATATATCGGAAAATACGGTTCCCGAAATATACTACAATCTCGGCAGCAGGCTTAATCATTTTATGATAGACGAGTTTCAGGATACCAACCGTCTGCAGTGGAACATAATGCTGCCGCTTATAGAGGAGGCTCTTTCAACAAGAGGTTCCCTGTTTCTCGTTGGTGATATAAAACAGGCTATTTACCGTTTCCGTCATGCCGATTACAAGATAATGAGTTCACTGCTGCCAGGAGGCAGTGTAGAGGAGTCAGGCCTTTCAACAGGAATGCTTCCGCATGGGCTGGAATGTGAAAATCTGCCAGTAAACTACCGTAGTGGTGGTGTTATAACAGATTATGTTGCGGAAGTTTTCAGGAAAAGACTCCCGCAGCTGCAGCAGCAGTACGGGCTGCCCGATATGACTGGCCTTTCCTCGTATATACAGGCACCAGAGAATAAAAACATAAATAAGGGCTATATACACTGTGAGCTGATGAGCAAAAAGAAAGGAGAAAAGAATTCTTATGCTGAAAGACTTGTCACACTGGTGGAATCTGCTGCGAAAAGACATCCTCTGAGGGATATAGCTGTTCTTGTTGACAGAAATTCCACTGTTGAGGCAGTTGTTTCCCTGCTTTCATCAAGGAAGATACCATCAGCCTCATTCAGTTCACTGGATATAAGAAAAAGACCTGTTATAGCGGAGATAATATCCCTGCTGCGTTTTCTTGATGAGCCTCAGGATGATATTTCCTTTTTCAATTTCATAAACGGCAGTATTTTCAGCAGGGCTTCCGGACTGATGTCCGCAGAAATTCATGATTTTCTGTGCGGACGTACTGATAAAGAACTGCTTTATGTTTATTTCCGCAGACATGAAGGATTTATGCAGTTGTGGGAAAAACTGTTCCAGCCGCTTTTCAGTAAAAGCGGATATCTACCTCTTTATGAACTGATATGTCAGATATATGTAACTTTTTCCCTGTTTGATAATTTCCCAGAGGAGCAGGCCGCACTTGCTAAATTTCAGGAAGCTGCCGCTACTTCATCCTCAAGGGGAATGAACACTATTTCCTCCTTTCTCGCTTATGCAGATTCTGAAAGCGGCCCGGATGAAGATTCAAAAAAAGAGTTCGCGGTTGCCCTGCCGGAAGCGCTTAATGCCGTTCAGGTGATGACATGGCATAAATCAAAGGGACTCGGTTTCCCGGTGGTAATAAATATCATCGATATAAACCGGGGCAGAACATCTGGTATGACTTACCGGGAAAATAATGGCAGTCTTTATCCTGTATATAGCGTATCAGAAATAGAAAAAAATTCTGCGTTACTTAAAGCATGGAAAAAAGCAGAGAAAACAGAGGAGCTTATACAGAAACTCAATACTTTTTATGTTATCTGTACCAGAGCGAAAGAGGAACTTTATAACCTTGTTCTGCTGGAAGAAGAAAAGGAAGATAAGTCTGGTGAATCTGAAAAAGAACTGCCGGATGCCCGTGAAATTTTTTTTGATTACGAGGCCGGAAGTGTTAATAAGGAAGGAACAGAAACCGAAGAACTCCCCGCTTCCTTAAAGGTTCCCGTTGGAAGAACAGACAGAAAATTTGTGCTTAACGAGCCATCCTGTACTGTTCGTGATGTGGATATAAGGACGCGACGGCGCGGTGAGCTTCTTCACGCTGTCATTTCAGCTTTTGAAAATACCGTGGATATAGTTTCTGTGGCCGGTATTTATGACAGGCTTTCAGGTTTTTATTCCACAGATGATTCGTACCGGAATGAGGATATTGCTATTCTGGAAAAATTCATATCCTGTAGTGAGGCGGCACTCTTTTTCCCTGAATATGGAAAATGTGATGTTTTTTCGGAACGTGAATATCTGGACAGGTCCGGAAATATGGTGAGGGTGGACCGGGTTATAATAACGGATTCTGAGGTTATTGCTGTTGATTTCAAAACCGGCACGGAAAGACCGGAATATGAGAAGCAGGTAAAGAACTATATGAGTATTCTCGCCAGAGTGTATGGAAAACCTGTGCGTGGATTCCTTGCTTATATAGATCCGGTTAATATCAGGGAAGTGTTTTTATAGAATTTCTTTTTTGTTTCAGGTGAATTATGAACAATGAAATAATCATTTATACAGACGGAGCCTGTTCTGGTAATCCTGGTTCCGGCGGATGGGCAGCCGTGATAATATATCCCGGTGGCAGACTTGAGGAATTTGGCGGGGGGGAGAAAAATACGACTAACAACCGTATGGAAATGAGCGCTGCCATAGCTGCGCTTGCGGCTGTCAGCCGGTATTTGGACTTTTCCCAGAATAAAGAAACCGGGAATACCACTGAAAATGATGTAAAAATAAAGATTTATACGGATTCATCCCTGCTGCTTAACGGTATTACAAAATGGATATGGGGCTGGATGCGCCGGGATTGGGTTAATTCTGCCGGAGAACCTGTGGCTAATAAGGAACTCTGGATAAAACTATGGTCCGTTGCAGCTCCCCTGCGTGGAAAAACTGAGTGGATTCATGTAAAAGGCCATGCCGGACATTCAGTAAATGAGAGATGTGATACAATAGCTGTTTCATATTCAAAAAATAATCCCGTAAAACTGTACAGTGGTCCGGTTTCGGGCTGCGGATATCCGGTCCTGCCACCTTCCAGTGGGGAAATACAGGTAGGGAAAAGCGTGACAGCAGTGCATTCCGCACCGGAGAAGGAAAAAGACAAATTCTATATCAGTATGGTAAACGGTGTTGAAAGATGTCATAAAACCTGGGCCGGGTGCGAGGCAGCCGTAAAAGGCAAAAAAGGTGCCCGTTTCAAAAAAGTATATTCCCAGAAAGAGGCGGAAGAATGTTTCAGAAAATGGAAATCTGTCTGAACCTGAATGACAGAATAAAAACGGAGCATGAATAAAATGAGAACAGATGATAAAAAGGAAAATGACACAGCACTTGCCATGGGACTTATGAGCGGAACATCGGCAGACGGGCTTACTGCCGCTGTCTGTGAGATTTCCGGACGCAGGATAAAAACACTTTATTTCCGTACTTATGATTATACTCCCGTGCTTCGTGAAAAAATTATAGGCGCAAGAGATATGAAGGCATGTGAGCTTTCCGCGCTTGATTTCGGCCTGGGACGTATATGGGCTGAAATGGTAATGCGTTTTTTCAGTGAAACAGGAATAAGACCGGAACAGGTGGCGTGCATAGCTTCTCACGGACAGACAGTGTGGCATAAGCCTGAAGGACCGGACCGGAGTACAATGCAGATAGGCGAGGCATCATTTATAGCTGAAGCAACAGGTATTCCTGTGGTATGCGATTTCCGTCCCATGGATATGGCTGCAGGTGGTGAAGGAGCGCCTCTTGTGCCTTTTCTTGATGAATTTATGTATGGTGATTCTCCAACGCCGGTAGCGTTACAGAATATCGGAGGGGTGGGGAATATATCATTTACCGGACATGGCGTTAAGACAACCGGCTTTGATACCGGTCCTGGAAATTCCCTTATGGATACCGCAGTATCCATGTTTACTTCAGGAAAACTGGGATATGATGCTGATGGTGCCATTGCCGCCAGGGGACATGCCGATGAAGAGAAGGTAAGACATTTTCTTGAAGCAGAATATTTTAAAAGACTGCCTCCCAAATCTCTTGACCGCAGTACTTTTTCCCAGGATTTCATAAAAAGGAATTTTCCGGCTTTATCTGAAAGCAATATAGCTGATACTGTTGCAACACTGAATCTGTTTACTGCCGCCTCCATAGCGCTGGCCTTCCGGAAATTCGCTCCAGCCGGAACGGAAAGAATAATTGTGTCCGGTGGTGGTGCACTTAATCCGGTTCTTATGCGTAACATAGCGTCACAGCTGGCTATGTCTGGCGTTAAAACGCTTTCAAGTGCTGACGTGGGAATGCATCCTCTCGCCAAAGAGGCTTCCTGCTTCGCACTTATGGGACTGCTGGCTTTGCGCGGAGAAATAAACCATTGTCCGTCTGCCACCGGTGCTTCCGGTACAAGAATATTGGGCAAAATAATCCGGGTTTAGTTTCATGGCGGAAGGCGTTTCCGCCTCTTTTGAACATATTTATATTTTTGTAAAATAAAATTAAATACATGGCAGAGAAAAAGACAACATTGATTTCAGGGGAGATACGCAGACTGCTTAAAAGCGTATCACGCACTCTTTATCTAAGCATAAACATAATGCCGGAACCGGTGCGTTCATATCAGGGACTTGGATATCTGGTATGCCGTGCACTTGATTCTGTAGTGGATGCACCACAGCTTCCACGGGCTGAAAAGCTGGAAATGCTTAAACTTGTGCGCGGGATAGATAATCCTGAAAACTGCCGTATGATAGCGGAGGCAGGAAAACGCCTTGCGCCGGAGGCGGCAAATGCCTCTGAAACAGAACTTCTTTCAAAATTCGGCAGAATCCTTGACCTGTACAGAAAGGTTCCGGAGGAAGGAAAAACATGCCTCAGGAAACTTTTCAAGGGTATTGCCGAGGGTATGGAGACAGATGTAAGGAATTTCGATGGAATCAGTCTTGCGTCTTTCAGTCAGCCGGAAGAGCTGGACCGCTACTGTCACCTTATAGGCGGCGTGCCAGGTATTTTCTGGGCTGAGGTTTACAGGGATTATTTCCTTGGCCGCAATCCTGAGGAAACAAATCTTCCAACCGATGAAGATGGAGATAATATAGGCAAAGCCCTGCAGATAACAAATATTCTTAAGGATATTGCTGCTGATATAAAAAACGGACGCTGTTATATCCCATCTGCTGAGCTTGCAGCCGTGGGGCTGTGTCCTGAAGATTTAAGAAATCCGGATAATTATGTGAAACTGCGCCCCATTATAAAAAAATGGCTGATATGGGGAATAGAGCATCTGGATTCTGCAGAACATTTTATGCGGACTATACCTAAAAAGGATCTTGCACTGCGTGCGGCTGTTATATGGCCGGTTTACTGGTCTGAGGATACATTTGACGCGGTAGCGAAATCAAATGTGCTTGACGCGGCGCGCAGACCGAAAATAAGCCGTAGGCGTATTTACTCAACAATAATGTCAACACCGCCGCTGCTGCTCAGCAATACGGCTTTTGCGCGCGGATACCGTTTCCGCCGCGAAACACTTATGCTTTCTGTTGAAAGCCCGCTTACAGGAGATAAAATAATATGAAAAAAGTACTTCTTGCGTTTGGAGCCGCACTGCTTCTTTGTGGCGCGTCCTGCGAGCCTGAAATGACTCCGGCTGAAAAGGAAATAGCCAGAAATGCGAATCTTGAGCTTCAGTCTGTAATGGATATGGTAAGCACGAAGCAGATTCCGCCTATAGAGTTCAAGACAGATTCCGATGTTATAAAGCCGAGTTCATATCCCATGCTTAACAAGGTGGCTGAAATTCTGAAGCGGTATGATAAGCTGAAACTGGTAGTAATAGGGCACACCGATGATACCGGGCCTGAAGACTGGAACAAAAGGCTTTCAAAACTGCGTGCCAGCGCAGTAAAGGAATATCTTGCTTCACAGGGCGTGTGGGGGGATTATATAAAGGTTTACGGCTATGGTTCCGAATTTCCTGTTGTAGATGATACCACGCCGGAAGCCAGGGCAAGAAACCGCCGTGTTGAATTTGTAATAACAACACGTGACTGGGGTTCCGTGTTCTGATCTGATTCTGGCTTATCTTGCTGCTTGGTACAGCAGAATATTACCGCAGTATATAAAAAACCGCCTTCACAGGCGGTTTTTTACTGATTGGGAAGATTTTATTCTTCCATTTTCTTCGTATACTCTTCCCTTTCCCTGCGTCGGTATTTGTACGCGAATTTTCCTGGCTTGCGTGAAGGCAGAGGCTCGTCTGACCACTCAAATTCCCTCGTGCCTATTCTCACGATGTTTCCAGCAGTTATTCCGGCTTTTTTAAGAGCCTTGTCCAGACCTATGACTTTGAATATTCTGCGCAGTCTGTCCCATGAATCCAGCTGTGAGAAATTGGTCATGGCCACTATCTTGAGTATTTTCTCTCCCTCAACACGCATAATACCGTCGGGGTCACGTCTGAGTATAAGACCTTTTTTTACTTCCGGTGCCGCTGTTCTGGCTTTTTCCTCTGGTTTGTAGACCTCCTGATCTTTTATTTCAGGAAGAACTTTTATTATCCTGTCTAAAAGTTTATTGAGTCCTTTTGAGGCTGCAGAGGAAATAAGGAAAACATCACGTTTTTTATAACGTGCCTTCAGTTTTTTGTATACATCTTCAGCTCCGGGAATATCTGCCTTTGTCACCACTAAGATTATTTTCTTTTTTGCGAGAAGAGGGCTGAAACTCTTAAGTTCATTTTCAATAATCTTTACGGCATCAACCGGGGCAATTCCCTGGAACCCCTGCGGATCCACAAGATGAACAAGGAGCTTTGTTCTGAGTATATGTCTCAGAAATACATCTCCCAGCCCTTTCCCGTCATGCGCACCCTCTATAAGACCGGGAATATCCGCTATGGCGAAAGTTTTGTTCTTGTGCGAAACCATGCCTATATTCGGAGATATTGTGGTGAAAGGATAATCGGCTATTTTGGGTTTTGCTGCTGAAATGACGGAAAGCAGTGTTGATTTGCCGGCATTTGGAAAACCTATAAGCCCCACATCAGCCAGTATGCTGAGTTCGAGTATAACTTCAAAGGATTCCCCGGGTTCGCCTTTTTCGGATATACGGGGCGCTGTGTTGAACTGTGTTTTAAAGGCAGTATTTCCACGTCCTCCGCGCCCGCCTTTTGCTGCAAGAAAACGCTGGCCGTCTTCTTTAAGGTCGGCTATTATCTTTCCATCTCTTTTTACAACTGTACCTACCGGAACATAAACTGTTTTGTCTTCGCTTTTTGCCCCGTCGCGTTTATTGCCACCGCCCGGAGAGGCGTTAGGAACTGTAATGTGGGGGTGGAAGGCGACTTCGGAAAGAGTGGTGACATTTGATGTTGCTTCAAACCAGATGTCTCCGCCTTTGCCGCCATGGCCGCCGTCCGGTCCCCCGAAAGGTATAAATTTTTCCCTGCGGAATGACGCGGCTCCGTCTCCGCCGTCTCCTGCCTTAAGGTATACGCGGCAGGCATCGATAAATTCTGCCGATGTTCTTGAGTATTCATTCATAAAGCCCCCTTTTTTTATTCCGTCCTCTGTTTCAGTTGCACGTCTATGCACAATATAAGCCGGAAGTGCGGAATATGTCAGTTCAGCATTGACGTCTTTACATGCTCAGAATAAAAAACAAAAAATTCCCGATCAGCGGGGCAGCCGTTCGGGAATTTTAGTGTTGTGTCAGTCAGCGAAAATTATTTCGCCTCGGCAGGATAAACGCTGACCATTTTTTTGCCGCGTTTCGCCCACTCAAATTTTACAACGCCGTCTATTTTTGTGTAAAGCGTGTCATCGGAACCGATGCCGACGTTTGCGCCGGGGAGGAAAACTGTGCCGCGCTGGCGGACAAGAACTTCTCCGGCTTTAACAGACTGCATTCCGAATCTTTTAACTCCCAGACGCTGGCCAGGGCTGTTACGGCCATTTGTGCTGGAACTTTGTGCTTTGGTATGAGCCATTTTACTAACCTCTGTTTATTATTCTGCCGGCCGCTTGCGCGGAGAATGCTCCGCGCGGAAAGCCGGTCAAAGACCAGAAAACTTAGGCGATTGCCTTTACCTTTATTTCGGTAAGTTCCTGGCGACTGCCCGATGCTTTTTCGTAAGCTTTCTTGGTTTTCTTTCTGAAAACTATGATTTTCGGGCCTCTAAGGTGACGTACGACCTCGGCTGTTACTTTCGCTTCGGTCTTTCCGGCTTCACTGCTGTCTTCAGAGGCACTCCAGAGGGCTTTGAAATTTACTTCTTCGCCTTCTTTTGCACTGATTCTGTCGACATGAAGGATTTCTCCGGGGGTCACCCAGTACTGTTTTCCGCCTGTTTCAATTATTGCGTACATAATAGTTATATGATACAAAAAAATGTCCTTTTAATCAATGTTCATCAGCCTGCGCGAATTAACGTTGCAGGTGCAACGGGACAGGATGTGTCGCTTTAAACGGTTAAGTGCAGCTTTATTTTGTACTGCGTACTGACTGTTCAGCTTTTTTTCTGTCAATGTGCTCTTTCAGCGCAGCGGCATATTCCGGCGGTCTTTCCTGGCTTATAATATTGTATATCATTTCTGCTTTTTCAATATCGCCTGAGGCAATGCAGACAATACCATAATTGTACATCTGCTTTGGCTCCATATGGTTTTTCCCTTTTTTGTTTTTTATCTGTTCTGCCTCAGAGTAGGCCGCCATGGCTTTTGTGAGGCTGTCATTGTCATTATTTATCTGCCATCTGTCGAAATAGGCGTCTCCGGTGAATGCAAGCGCATTATCGCGGTATTCCTGTCTTTCGGCTACTTTTGTCCAGAACGAGGCTTTGTCCCTGAATACAGGCATATAGCAGAAGCTTACAACCGCTGAAATTGCGAGAACTGCAAAACCGGCAGGCATGAAATACGTTCTGCATTTCTTATTGCATATAGGTATCATAATCTGGGACATAGCGATAAGCAGTCCGGCATAGGGAAGATAATATCTGTGCTCAAGCCAGTAAGCCCTGCCAGGAGTAACAGGTTTTTCCGATAGAAAAGCCGTCGCTCCGAACATAAAGAAAAGTGACAGCCCGAAGACTATTATTGAGGAATTTTCCCTTTCGGAAACAAAGAAGTAAAAAATCAGAATTACGGCCGGAATTATAAAAGCGTAACCTATACTTATTTCATGCAGTTCGTATGCTGGTTCCGGAAGAAAAGGAAAAAACATTTTACCGAAAAGGTGCGGAATGTAAAGTGATGAATTGAAAAAAGCTGCTACCTGTATTTCCCCGCTGAAAGGCCTTGCGGCTGCCCGCATGAAATACCATACAAGAAAAGCAGGAAGTACAGCAGCGAAAGCAAGCAGTATTTTCCGTCTGTAGTCGCTCTGCATTGATTTTTCATTGTCAAGACACCATACAAGCCATGGCACAGCAATAATGAGCATTGATGCGTTTTCTTTTGTAAACATTGCGGCAAGAGAAAACAGAAAAACAGCGGCAAGATATTTCTTTGATTCCGACTCAGTAAAAAGCGTGGTGAAATAAAAAGATGTAAGCACGAATATAGCAAGCAGGGAATCATTTCTTCCCGGAATCCATGCCGCACCTGAAACAAGAAGCGGGCAGAACATATAAAGAAAAGTCAGGAAAATCCGTGGATTCCGCGGACATATTTCTTTGAGGAACAGGTAAAGTGAGAATGCTGCCAGTATATGGAGCAGCAGATTTGTCAGGTGAAAATAAAAATATGTGCCTTCGCCTGCCGTAAAATCCCATAGAAAGCTGAGAAGAAGTACAGGCCTGTAGAAAGCACTTGCTTCTGGAAATAATGTTGTGGTAAAAAATTGAGAAATATTTGAAGAACTGGAAAGCAGGGGCTTGTACTGGGTCAGCAGTGCGTAATCGTCCAGATATGTTATTCCATATCCGAGACATTTCCAGAAAAACAGAAAACCGGCTGCCAAAAGAGCTGCCAGCATAAAAAAACTTTCCAGGTGAAATCTGGTTATAAATTCCGGCAGTGGAAAATCATGTTTTCCTGACATTGACATAATGTGTGTCCTCCCGGACCGGTGCCGCATATTTATGCGTTCCTGTCACGATTTATATAAAAGAAAGTATAATATTTTTTTTGTAAAATTAAAATATGCCGGACCAGATAAGAAATTCCAGTTTTCAGAAAGAATTCGGCGGATTTGAAAAACTCATGCCGTTTCGTGTCCGCAATATTCTGCTGGCCGCATCTCTTTACGACTCATTTCTTCTTGCAGATGATGAAAATCTTAACGAGGCTCTTTTCGGCTATTCTGAAAACGCGGCAGACGGACTTCCTAAAATAACAAGGGTATCATCGGCAGATGAAGCCCTGAAGCAGCTTCGTCTGGAAAAATATGACCTTGTAATATCCATGCTGCAGCCTGAAGACGCAGGATTTACCTGTTTTTTCAGAGATATAAAGACAATTTCTCCCGGTATTCCTGCGGTACTGCTGGCTTTTAATGTCCGCGAGGCCAGAACTTTTCCTGAGGAAGTAAAAAAACTTGCTGACGGAATTTTTCTCTGGAACGGGGACACGCGCATTTTCTCAGCTATTATAAACGTTATAGAAGATGCAAGGAATTTCGACAGCGATTCCCGCACCGGTGTACAGGCGGTGCTGCTTATAGAGGATAATGTAAAATTCTATTCCTCCTACCTCCCTGTTATTTATACGGAACTGCTTGAGCAGACCAGGCTTGTTATGGCCGGTGAGCTGAATCCGGCAAAAAAACATCTTAGGCTTAAAGCGCGGCCCAGAATTCTTTTCTGTAGCGATTATGAGACGGCTCTTGCACTTTATGGCAGATTCAGAAACAATCTGCTGGGAGTCATAACGGATATAGAATATCCATGCGCCGGTCATGAGAATCCTCGTGCCGGGCTTGATCTGGCCCGGATAATTAAAAGCACAAATCCTGATATGCCGGTGCTGCTGCAGTCCTCAAACCCGGCTCATGCGGCAGAAGCAGCCGCGCTGAACGCCTCATTTATGAGCAAGAATGCGCCGGATATTTCTGGTCAGCTGCGCTGTTTTATAAGAAATTACTTTGGTTTCGGTGATTTTGTTTTTCATTCCCCGGATGGACGTGAAATAGCCCGTGCAGAGGATCTTCCGGCCATGATAAGACAGCTTCGCAAAGTACCACTGGAATCCATAATGTTTCATTCCGTAAGGAATCATTTTTCCAAATGGCTGCTGGCGCGTACAGAATTCGAGATAGCCTACCGTATAAGGCCACAGCAGACTTCCGAATTCGATAATTCCCCGGAAAAGATCCGCGATTACCTTATAGAGACCCTTTACCGGTTTATGTATGAAACGCGGCAGGGAAACATACTAAGATTTGACCGCAGATATTATGAGCATACTGCACCTTTTGTCAAAATAGGAAATGGTTCAATAGGCGGCAAGGCCCGTGGTCTTGCATTTGTGGCTTTCCTGCTTAGCAGAAAGCTTATTTCCGGCTCCTGGGGAAACAATAATACAGTTTCCATACCTAATACGGTAGTTATAGCCACAGATGTTTTTGATTTTTTCATGGAGCAGAATTCCATAGACAGAAAACTTGCTTCCGCACGTTGCGATGCCGATGTGGAAAAGATTTTCCTTGAGTCCAGACTGCCTGAATATCTTATGAAGGATCTGGAAGTAGTAGTCAGCAAGATAGACGGACCGCTGGCGGTACGCTCGTCTTCGCTGCTGGAAGATTCACGTACGCAGCCTTTTGCCGGTGTCTATAAAACATTCATGCTGCCTAACAGTTCTCCTGACCGCCGTGTGAGACTGTCTGAGCTGGAAAAAGCCGTGAAACTTGTGTATGCCTCGGTTTTTTCAGAAGAGGCTGTTTCATACAGAAAATTCAATCCTTTTATTATAGATGATGAGAAAATGGCTGTAGTGATTCAGAAGGTTGTAGGGCGTAAACGTCCTTCCGGATATTTTTATCCTGCCTTTGCCGGTGTGCTGCAGTCATATAATTATTATCCGGTTCCTCCTCTCAAAGCAGATGAACCTGTTGCAAATATAGGTATAGGGCTTGGGGAGACGATAGTCGGTGGACGTTCTTCTTTACGCTTTTCTCCCGCACATCCACGTAATCTTCACCAGATAGGTACTGTAAAGGCCTGTTTTGAAAATTCCCAGAAAGAAATAAGGGTTCTTGACATAAGCCTTGACGGAGGTCCTGAAAGAACAGCCGAAGGAAATGCGGTTAAGGGTATTGAAACTGCTGAAAAAGACGGACTGCTTGAAATTGCCGGCTCTGTTTATTCTGAGGAGGATGACCGTATATATCCGGGCACGGAAAAGAATGGGCCGCGGCTGATAACTTTCGCTCCCGCACTAAAGGAAGAGAAAATACCTCTGTCCTCCATACTTAACGAAATATCAGCCGCAGGCCGCAATGCCATGGGCGCACATATAGAAGTGGAATTCGCCGCTGACTGGAATCCTGTTCCCGGCAGAATGTATTTTTATATTCTGCAGATGCGTCCTATGCTTTCAAGAGCCGCAGGCCGCAGGATACAGATTGAAAATCTCCCGGAGGACAGAATACTGCTTAAGACTTCTGAAGCCCTGGGAAACGGAATATATGAAAATATAAGGGATATTATTTTCGTCCCTCCTGAAAAATTCTCACCTGAAAGTTCTCTTGATATAGCGGTTGAGATAAATGCCTTCAATTCCACGCTGGCGTCGGAAAAGAGAAAATACCTGCTTATTGGTCCGGGCCGCTGGGGTACAAGTGATTTAACCCTGGGAATCCCTGTAAAATGGGACGCGCTTTCATCTGCTGCGGTAATCACGGAAATATCTTCAGACGAAATTCATGCCGCACCGTCGTGTGGAAGTCATTTTTTTCATAATGTTACATCCCTTGGGCTTGGCTATCTTACAGTTGATACAACCCGTAGCGGTATGTTTTTCCGCGAACGGCTTGAAAGGTGCTTTGTGCGTGCCTCTGGCCCACATGCCCTGCATTACCGCTTTGAACAGCCTTTAAACATATTGATTGACGGCGCCGGCGGAGGCGCTGCGGTACTGCTTCCTGCTGCGTGTAAAAACAATAATTCCGTAATTTCAGAACAGAATATGGAATTACACGGGAGGAAAAAGGCATGAAAACCAAAGCCTACCGCAAACTTATGCTTGTTCCGGGATATTCCTGCAACAACCGCTGTCTTTTCTGCATAAACTATGATATGCGCGGCATGAAGCCCCGCAGCACCGTGGAAATTCTGCGCCAGCTGAAAGCAGAGCGTGCTAATGGCTGCAATTATCTTGAATTTGCTGGTGGCGAAGACGCGATAAGACCGGATTTCTGTCTGCTGGTAAAAACTGCGCGCAGACTGGGATATGAGCGTGTTATGGTCGCAACGAACGGCCGTGTATTTTCATACAGGGATTTTGCGGAAAAAGCAGTTGATTCAGGGCTTACTGATATAGTTTTCTCTGTTCATGCGCCTTCGGAGAAGCTGCATGACAGGCTTGTGCAGGCAGAAGGCTGTTTCCGCCAGGCAATGACCGGAATAGAAAATATACTAAGGCTTTTCAGCGGCACGAAAAATACTATTGGAACAAATACTGCAATAACAAAACTGAATTATAGGGAACTTCCTGAAACCGGCCGTATGATAGCGGGCCGTTTTGGCATATGCAATTCCGAATTTATTTTCGCGGATCCGTCCCGCGGTGGGGTGGCACACAATTTTGATATGCTTATGCCACGGATTTCGGAAGCGGCGCCGTATATAAGGGCGTGCCTGGCTATAGGCAGGGAGCATTTCCACCGCGGCATAGTGGAAAATCTTATAAGCAACTGGGCCGCCCGCTATGTTCCTCTTTGTTATTTTACCGATTTCTTCCCTTTTCAGATAAGCGACGCGCGGGAAAATATTGTTTTCAGCAATGTAACTCATTCAACACCTGAGGGAAATGTCGCTGATTATCTGAAAGCCCGCCGTGAAGTTAACAGAAGAAAAACAGCAAAATGTGAAAGCTGCGTTCTGAAGGAAGACTGCGAGGGGATATGGAACAGGTATCTTGATGTGTTCGGTGATGATGAATTTCAGCCTGTCCAGGATATTGATATAAGAGAACGTAAAATAAAATACATAAAGGATTTTCTGTCATGCCGCTGATACCGCTTATTGAAATCTGTAACCAGCACTGCCTTTTCTGTGCCGCGGAGGGCAGAAAGGATGATGTCTCTTTTGAAAGAAATCTGAAGGCAATAGACAGGGAGCTTGCATCCGGGGCTGAAACAATTATACTTTCAGGCGGTGAAACAACGCTTTGTCCGGATCTTTTCTATTTTATAAAACATATAAAGGCAAAAGGTGCCAGAGTTGAATTACAGAGCAACGGACTTACATTATCCAGTCCCAGAATAGCAAAGGCACTGGTGTTGTCAGGGGTTGATCTTTTTAATATAAATTTTCCTTCCTGCGATTCTGAAATAAATGACATGATGACGGGCACTTCCGGAACATTAGGCCGCCGTTCCACCGGGGTAAGTAACCTGCTTATGAATGGAGCTTCGGTAAGGCTTACGCATATAGTATGTTCGCTTAATTACAGGCGTCTTCCGGATTTTGTAAGATTTGCCGCAGAAACAATGAGTGGTGTGCGTCTTGTGCAGTTCAGTTTTCTGAAAGCCATGGGTGGAGTTCTTAAAAGACCGGAACTGCTTCCTTCATATAGTGAGGTTTCGCCGTTTATCATTGAGGCCTTCCGTATCTGCCGTGATAATGGCATAAATGCTATTACGGATCATATCCCGCCATGTTTCCTGGGGGAATATTTCAATCTTAATGTGGATTTTATGAAAACCATCTCAGGGGAGAATACAGATATTTCCCGCAAAGAAAAAAAGCAGCTGCCTGCCTGTGCCGGATGCAGATTCGCGGAAAACTGCTTCGGTCCGCGTGAGGATTATGTAAATCTTAAAGGAGGGGCTGAGATACGGCCTGTAAAATAATCTGTTATGAATGAAATTGAAGAGATACGCAGTATGTTTCCGGCCCTTTCCTCACGCAGAGACGGAAGAAGGCTTATATATTTTGACAATGCCTGCAGTGTTCTTAAACCCAGGTGCGTAATAGACGCGGTAAACAGCTGGATGACTTTTAATGGCGGATGCGGTGGTGGAAGATCTTCACACGCACTCTCATCGGAAACTGATGAATTGTGTACCATTGCCAGAGCGCGCGTGGCAGAATTTGCCGGAGCGTCTCCGGCAGAAGTAATTTTTACAGGAAATACTACTGAAGGTATTAATATTGTCGCCGGTTCGCTGCCTTTTTCAAAAGATAAAAACGAGGTTATTCTTCATTCCGCAGGGCATAACAGTCTTTTGCTTCCATTTGTGGAAGCCGCCTCAAAAGGTCTTTGCAGAATAAAATTTGCCGGAACTGAAAATCCGCTGTTTTTTGATGAGAATGAAATACTTGACAGTATAAATGATAAAACTGCTCTTGTAGCCCTGCCTTTGGTTTCAAATGTCACGGGCGGGGTTTTCTGTACTGATAAAATCATAAGAAAGGCCCATAGTGCCGGAGCTTATGTTCTGTCTGACGCGGCGGCCTTTCTGCCTGTTCATTATCCGTACTGGAAAAAAGAAAAAAGCGTACATGCCGGTATAAATACTGGGCATGAAAGTATGAAAAAAAGCAGGTTTGAACTGTATGAAAGGCCTGATTTCATATCTTTTTCAGGGCACAAGACCGGAGCACTTCCATCAGGAGCGCTTGTCTGCCGCAGAGAACTGTTTCATCTTCTGAAAAGCCATGTGTCGGGGGGAGGCACTGTCGCCAGCGCCGGCTTTACGGAAGGGAAATTAAATATAAGATGGCTTGAAGGCTACAAAAGACATGAAGCCGGAATACAGAATTATCCTGGGATAATCAGTTTCGGTGAGGCTGCTGCTTTTACAGACAGTATTGACCGGAAAAAAATATACCGCCATACATCCGGTCTTGCGTCAATGCTATCGGAAAAACTTGCAGAAATTCCGGAAATATGCATTGTTAATCCGGAAAATGAAAGAGACACTGCCATAGTTTCATTCTGTTTCAGGGACAGTGATATTTCGGCGCAGGATTTCAGTCTTTATCTTAATTCGGATAAAGACATAAATGTATGTATACGCGCCGGAAAGCACTGCGCCATGCTTGCGCATGATATTGCCGGAATAAAAGAAACCATCCGCGTATCATTCTATGTGTACAATACGGAAGAGGAAGTGGATATTTTCGTGAAACTTCTGAGGGGTTTTCTGTCAGCCGCAGCGTAAGACTTACGGTTGTTATTCCGTAACCGGACGGAACTCATCCCAGCCATACAGTTCAGGATATTCACGCCAGGGTCCTTCGCATTTGCTGAAATATATACACTTTTCACATGAGGGTGCTTTTGCCTTGCCTATGTTCTTACGGTAATCGGAATAGTTCTCCAGATGAACATTGCCGTCGAATACCGGGCCTTCCGGTATTATCTGCTCGGCCACACATTCCTCATAGCCTTTCATGAGGCAGAAGGGTATGGCTTCCGTGTAACAGCATAGTCCTGCGCGCAGACCTATGTCAAGACCCTGTTTTATATAAGGCAGTACATCAGTTTTTCTGGGAACAAGCCATTTTTTGTTTGTTTCCGCTGTGCCGATGATATGTACGAAAGCGAACTGGAACTGGCTTACGCCTAAAGAAACAAACAGAGCCGCCATTTTTGGAAATTCCGTGTAATTCTTTGTTGTCACAACGGTATTCGTTATTACCTTCATGCCGAGTTTTTTTGCATTCATTATGCCTGAAACAGTCTGTATGAAACTGCCTTTTGCATGAGTGAGTCCTTCATGTGTTTCGGCGCAGGCTCCATGCAGAGAAGGGCATAATTCCGTTACACCGGCGTCATACAGTTTTTTCAGGAAATCCCTGTAGAGGAATGTCCTGCCGTTTGTCTGAATCTGTATGTTTTTATAACCATGTTCCCTGGCAAATTTAACAAAGTCCAGCAGCTGCGGGTGAAGAGTTGGTTCTCCACCGGTAAAAGTAACTCCGTCGGAACCTTTGGAGGCCGCGTCAAGCAGATCCTTTTCAACCTGTTCCTGCGTAAGCTGTGTCACCGTGTCCCTCTTGTTTCCCTGTGCACAGAAATCACAGTGATTATTGCATTTAAAGGTTATTTTTATGTCTACGCGGTTTCCCATTGTTCTGCTCTCCTGCCGGTTCCGCAGGCATTGTGCCGGAAACACGGTAAATAAATTATAAAAAAAAGAAGCCGCTGTGTTCCACAATAGGGCTGCAATGTGCGAAGGGTTTTTCAGAGGAACTTTTTATATATAATAAAAGAATGTGGCTGAAGAAGGAACTGGAAAAATATAAAAACTGGTTCGTTCCGTTTTTTGCCATTATTTCAGTTACATGGGTTGTTTTTCTTGTCTCTGCATGGGCAGGCAGTACGGAAAACAGCAGATATCTGGAATTAATAAAGCTGCTTCCTCTTTTCTCCACTGATTATTATTTTTCAGGTTCTACTGCTAAAGCATTACCTGGAAATATTTCGGGATTTTTTCGTGGTCTTCTTTTTTTTATTTCATTATACGGTTATGGACGTTTCGCTCTTTGTCTGATTAAAAAGAAATTTTCTTTTTCTGAGAAAATTATTTACGCAGTAGCTCTCGGCTTTGCACTTACAGGAGGCCTGGCTTTTTTTCTGGCCTGTGCGGGGCTGCTTTATACTGCTGTCCTGTCTGGGATTATAACTGCTGGTCTGGTAACAGGCATAATATCCATATTTAAAATGAAGCCACATGCTCCGTCAATGTCTGTCAGGAACAGAAACGGTCCTGCATTTGCGCATAAAGGTTCATTTTCCGGTATAATCAGTGCGAAATGTTTTTTCAGCCCTGAATATTTATGCGGAAAGTTGCTTCCTCTGCTTGTTCTGGCAATATGCTGTTTTATGACTTTGTGTGGCGCTCTTTCTCCTGAGCCCTGCGGAAATGACGCGCTTAATTATCATCTGGCCGCACCTAATTACTGGCTGATTCATCACGGTTTTGCAGATATGCCGCAGCATATGTTTTATAATCTGTTCATGCTTCATGGTGCGGTGTGGACCACTGCTCTCGGTACGGTAGGCCTTGGCGGTTTGAAGATTTATAATTTTTTTCTGGGTATAGTATCTCTGTTTGCTGTTTTCCATATTGTAAAAAAATATTCCAGCATAAATGTGGCGCTTCTGACCGTGGCGCTTCTTGCATCCTGTCCGTCTTTTGCAGATGGAATGGTTAAGTGTGGAACTGAAATACCGGTATTTCTGTTTACCACGGCATCACTATTAGTAATGCTGGGATTAACTGACAGATATGATAATGGCTGTGGTGACAGTTCTATTATTACTGTGGAAACAGCTCTGGCAGGTTTTTTCTCTGGCTGTGCTGTTGCTGTCAAGGCAAGCAGTCTGTTCTTTTCTGCAGCTGTGGCAATTATGCTTGCATACAGTGTTTTTAAAGAGAAAAGAAGGAATACTGTTGGAATATCAGGCGCAGAAATGATGCGGAATATTGTTGTTTTTGTGATTTTTCTTATTATACCCGTAATTCCATGGCTTGTTAAAAACTTTGTATACAGAGGCAATCCTTTTTTTCCATTTCTCACATCTGTTTTCGGTGTTCCGGAAGGGTATAGCATACAGAGTATAAATACCTGGCTTACAGATGTTAATAACAGTGTTAATAAAAATGGTTCGCTTTTCAGTTATTTGAAAAAAATATTTTATCTGTTCATTCCGAAGGAAGGAGATGTCTACAATACCATTGTTCCTTTTTTTCTGCCGGCCTGGCTGCCTTTTTTTGTTCTCCGTCCACCGTCACTTACATTGCCACTGCGCCGCATAGCTGTATTTGCCTTATCCGGATTTCTGCTTATGTTTTCTACTGTACATATATTCAGGTTTCTGTTACCTGTTTATGCTGCTGCTCTTATATTAACCGCATATCAGATTGAAACACGTTTCATCGGAACTATTAAAAATTCAGTGCGTATATTCGTTTTTGTATGCTGTATTGTGTGTATAATGCCTGAACACTCAGCGTTTTTTATCCAGGGGCTTTATGAGGTGCCGTTTGGCATTCAGAATATGGCCGGATGGATGCTGGATCACTGCCCTGTGGATAATGTGCGGCTTTACCCGGAAATTGATGCACTCATGGATAAAAATGACAAGGTGCTTCTTATAAACAATGGCACAGCTTTTTATATCAGGCATGATTATGAGGCATTTTCTTTTTATGATCAGTGGCCACTTCAGAAAGCCGCACAAGATGCCGGTGATGGAGATGAAATGTACCGGCTTCTGAAAAGCCGGGGAATAACTCATATCCTGTATGATAAAAACTCTTTTATTAATACATTTGCGGTAAGGGATATAACTTCTGACCAGACAGCAGCGGAAATAATACATGAATTCTGGAACAGTCATCTTGAAACAGTAAAGAAATTTCATCCGTTACCGTATCAGCAGAAATATCCTTCATATCTGTACCGTGTTGTTGAAGAAAGAAAAGGAAAGCAGCCTGAAATGCTTTATCCTGATTTCTGATTTTTTCATTTCAGTTCATTTCAGTCTTTCAGCGGTCCCTGCTTTTTAATTTGCTATACTTTATATATTCAGTTATTTATAAAGGCAATTTAAAATGGATAAAAGCAAGGACACCAACAAAAATTCTTATTCTAAAACCGTTTTTCTTCCCGTTACATCTTTTTCCATGAGAGGCGATCTTCCCAAAAAGGAACCGCTCATGCTGCAGAAGTGGCAGGAAAATCATATATATGAGAAAATGCTTGAGAAGCGCCGCAGCGCAAAACCGTTCATACTTCATGACGGCCCACCTTATGCCAATGGCGATATTCATATCGGTCATGCACTTAACAAGATTCTTAAAGACATAATAATAAAAGCCTATGCCCTGCAGGGACATTACACGCCTTATGTGCCCGGCTGGGACTGCCATGGCCTTCCCATTGAGCAGGCCCTGCTGAAAGAGATGAAAATGGGCAAGCGTCATATAGAGGATATACCTGCGTTCCGCCGCAGCGCCCGTGCTTTTGCCAGACGTTTTGTTGATATACAGCGTGAAGGATTTAAGCGTCTTGGTGTTTTTGCGGACTGGGAGCATCCGTATATAACGATGACGGATGATTATGAAGGCACTGTCATAAAGGCTTTCCGTGAGCTGAAAGAAAAAGGCCATATACACCGTGACAAGAAAACAATTCACTGGTGCATGACCTGTGAAACCGCTCTCGCAGATGCCGAAGTTGAATACAAAGATGCCTCTTCACCGTCAATTTATGTGCGTTTTGTACTTCAGAATCTGCCTGCTGGAATACCAGCAGACAGACTGGGGAAAACCTCTATAGTTATATGGACCACAACTCCGTGGACCCTGCCTTCAAATATGGCTGCCGCTGTAGCTGAAGATGAAGAATATGTCGTACTGGAATCGGAAGGTCAGTGGCTTATTGTTGCGGACAAGCTGGCAGACACTTTTATCAAAGACACCGGTATTTCTGCTGTGAAAGGCATAAAACTACCTGGAAAGAGCCTTGTCGGGCTTAAATACACACATTGTCTTGCGCCACATCTGCCTGAGCACCGCCGTTTTCCGCGTACAGTCATATCAACGGATTTTGTTGAAATGACAACAGGAACCGGCATTGTACATATCGCACCCGGACATGGCGAGGAAGACTTCTTCGCCGGAAAGAAATGGGGTCTTGAAGTATTCTGCCCGGTGAAAGAGGACGGCACATACAATGCTGATGCCGGAGAGTTTGAGGGCATGAAGGTTTTTGATGCCAACCCGGTTGTAGCTGAAACACTTAAAAAAGACGGTCTGCTCCTTGGGCTCAAGGAAATAATGCACAGCTATCCGCACTGCTGGCGCTGCAAGAAGCCTATTATTTTCCGCGCCACAGAGCAGTGGTTCCTGAAAGTTGATCTGCATAATCTGCGTGATACACTGCTTGAGGAAGCTGGTAAGGTAAGATGGCTGCCGGAATCAGGCCGTGCCCGCATGGAGGGAATGCTTAAAACACGTCCGGACTGGTGTCTTTCCAGACAGCGTTACTGGGGTACGCCAATACTTGCATTCTACTGCAGGGATTGCGGAAAAGTATATGATAATCCGGAAGTGCTGAAACGCATTGAGGAGCGTGTTTTCAGGGAAGGCAGTGATTTCTGGTTCAGCGAAACAGCAGAGCAGCTCCTGGGCGAAGGACACAAATGTTCCTGTGGCTGCACTCATTTCCGTAAGGAAAAAGACATCATGGATGTCTGGCTGGATTCTGGCGTCAGCTGGTATGCCGTGGTAAAAAACGGTTACCTTGGCAAAGGGGATTATCTGCCAGTGGATCTGTACCTTGAAGGCTCGGATCAGCATCGTGGCTGGTTCCAGACCTCACTTATACCTTCTGTTGCTCTTAATGGCAGGCCTCCTTTCAGATCTGTACTTACGCATGGCATGGTTCTTGACGAGAAGGGGCTGCCTATGCATAAATCTGCCGGAAACAGTGTTTCCCCTCAGGAGGTAACTAAGAAATTCGGTGCCGAGATACTGCGCCTCTGGGCTGCGCTATGCGATTATTCAGGCGATGTACGTATATCCATGAACCTTCTCAAAGGCCCTGTTGATACATACCGCAAAGTGCGCAATACATTACGCTATCTTTTAGGCAATCTTAGTGATTTTAATCCTGAAAAGGATAAAGTGGCATATGAAAATCTGCAGGATACGGATAAATATATGCTTGCCCGTCTGGCGGCAACTGCTGATACAGCAGCTGCGGAGTATAGGGAATTTCATCTTCGTAATGCCATAAAGGCCATAGCGGATTTCTGCAATCTTGATCTTTCAGCCTTCTATCTTGATTCAATAAAGGACAGAATGTACACGCTTGCACCGGATTGTGCCGAACGCCGCAGTGCGCAGACAGTACTGTATGCCATACTGCCGGCCCTTATGACTATGATGGCACCGGTACTTTCCTTCACGGCTGATGAAGCGTGGAATACGGCACGTGAAGAACTTGATAAAACACTGCCGGAAAGTGTTTTCCTTTCAGACTGGCCGGTGTTCCCTTCTGAGTGGAAAAACAAGGATCTGCTTGCCCGCTGGGAGAAAATTCTGCAGATACGTGAAAAGATTACCGCGGAGATAGAAAAACTGCGCGCAGCAGGCGAAGTTGGCTCCTCCCTCGAGGCTGCGATAACATTGAAAGCCTCCGGAAAAGAAGATACTGCTTTCCTGAAATCAGTAGCCTGGACGCAGATAGCCATAGTTTCCGAAGCTGAGGTAACAGAAGACGCATCTGCTGAGGGAATTATTGTAACAGCGTCTAAGACTACTGGTAAAAAATGCCCGCGCTGCTGGCAGTACCGCAGGGATATAGGTTCCGACCCTGATTATCCTGAGGTATGCGGGCGTTGTGCTGATGTGCTTAAAAAGGCGGCAAAGTGAAAAAATATATACGTCCGGTCATTATTGTGATACTGCTCCTGACACTGGACCGCTGGTCCAAGATGTGGATACTGTCTCACCTGACCGGACGTGAAATGACCGTGCTGCCTTTCCTTAAATTCACATACGCGGAAAATACAGGCGTGGCATTCGGAATGCTACAGAACAATAACACGGTTCTGTTGATTCTGACCGTGGCAATACTTTGTTATCTTGTATTATTCCGCAGACAGTTTCTTACAAAGCATCCTGCTTCAGGCTGGGGCTTCTGGTTTGTTATATCCGGAGCTCTCGGAAATATATGGGACAGATGCACAATAGGATTTGTAGTTGATTTTATCAATCTTTCCTTTTTCCCTGCTATATTCAATGTGGCGGATTCCGCAATAACCGTCGGTGCCTGTCTGCTTGGCTGGGGTCTGCTGGCAGATCCCGCAGATAAAAAGCAGCCAGGTAAGACCTGGGCGGATAAAAAAACAAACAGCCGGGAAAAAGAAAGCGGGCATAAAGCTGATAGTGAAAATGCTAAATTAGGAGAAGATAAAAAATGAGGAAATTCTTTGTACTTTTTATGGGCGTTCTGGCACTTGCAGCCTGCAACCGTTCTCCGGAATATTATTTCAAGCGTGCCAACATAAGTGTTTCCAGGGGCAGGGAGATGCAGGCTATACAGGAGTATAATAAAGCCATTCTCCTTAAGAGAAATTTTCCTGAAGCGCTAACTGCCCGCGGTATGATTTATGAGCATATGGGAGACAGGCAGAAGGCAGAGCAGGATTACAGGCACGCTATAAATGCGAAAAAGGATTATATACCTGCCTATAATAATCTTGCCGCTCTCCTTATGGATCAGGGTAATTTCAAAGAGGCTGCCAGTTATCTTGAAGAGGCGCTTAATATAAACAGGGATTATCCGTATGCCATACTTAACCGTGGACTGTGCTATTACAAGCTGGGAAAATTCAGGGCAGCGAAAGCTGATCTTACGCGCGCTCTTAAAATGAATCCTAAATTTGAAATGGCTTATTATCACAGGGCGCTTATTTCAAAGCGCGAAGGAAATGTAAATGCGGCTATGGAGGATTTAAGCAGGGCTATTGAGGAGAATCCATCTGCCTTTCTGGCCTGGTATGAATTAGGAAAAATACTGTATCAGCAGAAAAACTATGCGAATGCCGCACAGAATTTTAAAAAAGCCGATGAACTCGCAGGCAGGGATATGAAAGCTGAAACATCATTCTGGCTGGCTCTTTCCACATATCAGATAGGTTATTACGAGCAGGCGCTTGAGAGTGCGCTGCTTGCCGATGAACTTAAGCCCGGATCATATATGACAAACGGTCTTATAGGAGATATTTATGCTAAGACCGGAGACATGAATAATGCGGGTGACTATTATAAGAAAGCTGAAGAACTGGCAGGGGCAAAAGCCGGATATTACCGTGCGCGCCTTGCGGCTATAGGGAGATAATCATGGCGGAAGATATTGAACCGGGAAAAAGCGGCGGTTTCTGGGACCGTATAAAAGCCAACCGCTATGCTTTTGAAAGTGTGCTCTTCGAGCACAAGGCGGTAAATGTAAAAGACCGTACCTGGATAGGATTCTGGGGAGCTGTTCTTATATGGCTTGTAAGTGTTATATTCCTTTATGAATGGCTGCAGGGGCGTGGTCCCCTGCTTACTGCTGAGGAGGCAGACACATTCAGTGGCATTATTCACTATATATCTGCGCTTGAAGATCAGGGGCTATGGGCACTTGTGAAGCCTGATTTTAACAGCGTACCTTACAGCCCACCTTTTTATTATCTGCTTTATGTTCCTGTGATGAAATTTATAACACAGGATCTGAACATGGCAATACTTATTGTGAACTCTTTGTTCCTGCTTGTATTAAGCATAATGCCATTCTTTGCCCTAAGTGCCACGCACGGCTGGTTGGGAGGACTCCTGGCTTCCGCAGCGGTAATGTCCTGCCCGTTTATTACGGAAGCAGCCCGTATGCCTTCCGTTTCAATAGCGGTTATAGCCATGGTAACAGGCTTTTACTGCGCATTCATGGCCTATACCGAAATGGTTGATAATAAATGGTCATTCGCTTTCGCGCTTTTCTTCGCATTAGGAATGTACACAAGCGGGACATTCTGGATTTATACAATACCTCTGTGGCAGGCTATGCTTACCGGCACAACAAACAATGTGAACGGTTCGCGTTTCTTCAAGGTACTGCTTCCTGGCTTTCTTGTAAACGCCTCATGGTATCTCTGCTTCGCCATACTTCTTCTGGCAGGAATGCTTCCGCTTCGCGGACAGTATGAAGGCGTATTTACGCTGCTTAAGGGAGCTGTGCCAGGGCTGGGACTTCCACTGCTTGTAATCGGAGGTATTTCGCTTGTATGGATGTATTTCAACAGTTATAAGCCATATGAGAAAAGAAAAGATCTTATGCGTATGTTCTGGGTGCCGTGGGCTGCTCTTGCTTTCGGTCTCTGTGTTCATGATCCGCGTACGCTTTACCCGGCTCTCATAGCGCTTCCGCTGTCACTGGCTGTCATGACACCGTACCGCATAGAAAAATTCATGCTTTCGGCTTTTTTTGTATTGTTTCTGGCCAACAATCTTGCAGCTCCGGTTAATGTAGCGGGGCTTACACTGTTTGGTACCAGCAGAAAAGGCATGACTGATATGCCTCATGAACTTATAATGAAAGCCGTATCGGAGAATCTGCCACGTGGCAGGGCCAAGGTTGGTGTGTACAGTACTGATGGTTCCCTTAATGCTGAAAGCTTTTCATTCGCTTTCAGGAAAAGCAATCCTGAACTTATGTTTATAAACAATCCGGCGCTGCCTGATTTCTCATATCTTGTACTGAACAAGGTGTCAAAGGAGGGAACAAATTCTGCAGAATTTGATAAACTGCGTGCCGAAGAAGGCTTCCCGTATCTTTTCCAGAAGAAGGATGAAATACGCTGTCAGGACGGTTCCAAGGTTGAGGTATATGCCAAGCAGACAAAATCACCAGGCGTTTTCCAGAACGGTAAATACCCTATAGGTAACCTTACTGTAGGTAATTTTGTCGCGCGCAAGGTAACTCTTGGTATTGAACAGTATAAGGATGAAAACACCGGATATACTGGTTATTTCCATGTTCCTTCCGCCTCGCTTTACGGCGGTGATATCTATGGTCTCAGACTTGATGTGTCAGGCCTGAAATTCGCAGATGTTAATGGCGCTCCTTCACTGTCTGATATTGATAAGATGCGCATTTCCGCTGCCAGGCTTACAGCATATACTGTTGAAAGTGTTCTGCGTGAGAAATTCCCATTCCTGGATGAGATTGGTGTGGAAATGGACAACAACCGCCTTACCGTCTCCGGCGATCTTAAGGGACACAGGCTTGTAATAAATTTCGGAATTGTAATGCCTAAAGATGGAATCATAGAAATAAGGCCTCTTGCATTCTCTTTCATGGGTGTTAATTTCCCTGAGGGAATGGAGTTCCTGCTCCGCATTTTCGCCTACCGTATCAATCTTTCCGAAAATCCATATGGTCTTACAGCAGGCGAGATAAGCATGTCCAGCGGTATCATGGTTATAAGGTAATCATAAAATAATGGTGCCGGAATGAATAAAACTGCTGTATGTGGAATACTGTTGCTGCTGTTTCAGGCGTCCTGCGTGCCGTTGCCGGAGGACTATGTATCACCAGAGCGGCAGATAAGTCTGAATGCTCCTGCCGATGGGCTGGATACGGATTCCTTTTCAAAGGAGACTGCTCATTTCCGCATTTCCGCATATTCCGGTATTGATACATATGCAGATGAATGCGAGTCTCTTTATGCCGGCATAATGCGTGAAACAGGACTTTATTCCTTCGTACCGCCTGAACCGTACAATATAACAGTATACCGTGATGCTGCGGAATATCACCGCAAGACTGGTATGCCGGAATGGTCTGGTGGTGCGGCATATGGCAATGCTCTTATGCTTTATGCCGGCCCCGGGTTTAATTCATCAGCAGCGCATGAAATGACACATCTCATTTTCAATGAATTCATGGGTCTGAAAGGAAATTTGCGTGAAAATCTGTGGATAAACGAAGGACTTGCCGTTTATATGGAAACAAAGTCAGACAGAAATTCCGAATCCGCATATTACCGCAGATTTAAAAACCAGATATTGAACAATCCAATGCCATTTTCCCAAATGGTGAATCTTGCCCCGCAGAATGAAAGTTCGCGAAGCACTGAGCGCTGGTATGCGCAGGTGTGGTCTGTGGTGTCTTTTATGCTTTCGCGTGGAGGCAGTTTTAATTTCTCCGTGTTTCTTGGAAGGCTTAAGGAAGGGGACAGTCAGGATCAGGCTCTTGCCTATGCCTATACGGACTGGAAGAATATGGAAGAGCTTGAAAAAGCCTGGCTGCTTTATATAAACAGATAGAATTTCAACAGATTTATGAAGAAAAGAAAAAAAACGAAGGAAAGCAGAATACTCAATGCGGTCATTCCTCTTGAGGGTATAACTTCAACCGCCCAGGCTGCCCGTATAGAACAGGCTGCCAGGGAACTCCCTGGAGTTTCAAAAGTAAATCTGAATACTGCTTCCTCCACCCTTTTTCTTTCCTACGATTCATCTCTCGTTCTTCCCATGGAAATACAGAAAAAGGCGGAGGAATGCGGGTGCAGGGTTCTTGCTTTTTCTGAGAGTGGGGCTGTTTCAGAAAAAATAGCTGCCGATGAGATACGTAAGAACTGCTACCGTTACTTTTTCCGTTTTATTCTGTCAGTAGTGCTTCTGGCCGCTCTTCTTACAGGTGAGAAATATAATTTCTCCGGTTTGGTTATGTTTTTTATGGCTTTTATCGCCTGGGCGGTGGCTGGTCTGCATTTTCACAAGGGATTCTTTCATGCCTTTAGCATAAAGAAACCTGACATGAATATGCTGGTTTCAATGAGCAGCAGCGTGATACTGCTGTATGGGCTTTTGATAACGGTATTTCCTCAGTTTGCAGGAAAATACAATGCTCACTGGCATGACATAGCCCTGATTATGTTTTTTTTCAATCTGGGAAAATGGATTGAAAGCAGGTACAAGGTGAAAGCCGGGGAGGCTCTTGAGAAACTGTTGCGCATTACACCTACATTCGCGCGGCGTCTGAGTGGACGTGGGGAAGAGATAGTTCCTGTAAAAAGTGTGCGCAAGGGAGATACACTGCTTATACGTCCCGGAGAACAGGTTCCAGTGGACGGTCTGGTTACAAAAGGCCTTTCATCGGTGGATGAAAGCCTGCTTACCGGAGAGGCTGTTCCTTCTTCCAAGGCGCCTGGGTCACATGTCTTTTCCGGAACGTTCAATCAGACAGGCTGGTTCGAATTTGTAACGGAAAGGGTTGGCGAGGAAACAACAATTATGCGCATAGCCCGCGCAGTACAGGAAAGCCAGTCCGGCAAGAAGGCAGCGCACCGTGCATCTGATAAAATCGCTTCCTGGCTGGTGCCTGTAATTATTTTTATTGGAATCGTTGCTGCCGTAATATGGCTTATATGTACCTGGGATTTCGCAATGGCTTTGGGCGTCTTTGCGTCCATTATAGCTGTAGCCTGTCCCTGTGCCATGGGCATAGCTGTTCCGGTGGCTGTAAGTGTAGGGTTCAGACGGGCATCCGCATTGGGAGTTCTTATACGCAATACGGATATTCTGGATACAGTAAAAACAGTAAATACCGTTATTTTTGATAAAACAGGTACACTTACTGACGGAACATTAAATCTTAAGTCTGTTCACCCGTCCGGCTGTACTGAACAGGAATTCCTTGAACTTATGGCCCTGGCTGAAAATAAATCAGAACATCCTTTTGCGCTTGCGGTGAGAAGAGCCGCGGAGGAAAAGAAAATATATCCGCGTGGTGTGCTTTCATTTACCGCTTATCCTGGCCGTGGAGTTAAGGCTGTATGTGCCGCAGGAGAGCTCGCCGCTGGCAGCCTGCGCTGGTTTGAAACAGAACATATAGCGGTTCCGGATAGTGTCAGAACGGAATTTTCAACATCTCCTGACAGTCTGCTTCTGCTGGCCCAGAACGGAGTGTTCAAGGGATATGCCACACTTGGGGCCAGACTGCGCTCCGGCGCAGCTGCGGTGGTAAAACTGCTCAGAAATATGAATATAGAGCCTGTACTGGCGTCAGGAGACAGGGCTCCGGCTGTAAGGGCTGTGGCACGTGAGGCTGGCATAGATGTGTCCCATTCAGGCGTATTCCCTGATGACAAAAGAAATATAGTACGCCGTTACAAGGCACTTGGCAAGCATACGGTTATGGTGGGCGACGGCTTCAATGATGCTCCGGCTCTCTCCTCTGCGGATATAGGAATATCGCTTCGCTCCGGAGCGGATCTTGCGGCTGAATCCAGTGATGTAACGCTTATGCGTAATGATCTTCAGTCTGTTGTTGATACAATTCTTATTCTCAAGCGTATAAGGCATATAATAAACCAGAATCTTATGTGGTCTATGGCCTATAATATTATTCTTGTGCCTCTTGCCGCCGGGCTGCTTTATCCTTTCACCGGCATCACTGTTCAGCCATACTGGGCCGTTGCCGCCGCAGTGCTTGGAACATTGTCCGTAACCCTGAATTCCCTGCGTCTCAGGAGAATGAAGCTCTAAAAGGTATATGTCATGAAGAAGAAAATCCTGCTTACAGGCGGCAATAGTTTTGTAGGAAAAAATCTTAGGGAAAGCTTTCTTTCTGAAAAATATGAAATAGCTGCTCCAAGAAGTTTTGAGTTTAATTTGGCGGACAGGAAAGCCGTTAAGGCTTATTTCCAGAAAAATTCCTTTGATGCCGTTATCCATTCCGCAATAAAACCGGGTCACCGCAATGCCGGAAGTCTTGACGGATTTCTGGAAACTAATTTGGCGATGTTTGATAATCTGGCGGAATGCCGCAGCAGTTTTGGCCGGTTTATAAATATCGGTTCCGGCGCAGTGTATGATACAGCGAGGGACAACCGCCGCGTAAAAGAATCTGAACTGAAACCGCCGGAAAGCGGAAATCTTACCACGCTTTATAAATATGCGCTGCATGGACGCATAGCCGGCCTTGATAATTTTTATGACCTGAATGTCTTTGGCATATTTGGCAGGTACGAGGACTGGGAAATACGTTTTATATCAAATGCAATATGCAAGGCTTTGTGTGGTATGCCTGTAACCATGAGGCAGAACAGGATCTTTAGCTATCTGTGGGCTCCTGACCTTGCGCCTGTTATAGAGCATTTTATTGAGAATACTCCTTCTCATGGCAAATTCTATAATGTAACCCCCGACGAAGAGCTTTCACTTAAGGAAGCTGCTGATATAATCTGCGGTATATGTCTTGAAAAAAACGGCCATGCGCCGGAACTTAAAATTGCAAGGGAAGGTAACGGACTTTCCTATTCCGGAGACAATTCGCTGCTGCGTGCCGAAATGCCGGAAATACAGTTCACGCCGGCAGAAAAAGCCATACGGGAGCTTTATGCCTGGTATGAAGAGAATATTCAGATGATAGACAGGAATCTTCTTCTGCGGGATAAATAATACACTATGTGAAGGAGCTGGACATATACAGCGTATACATTATGACAGGAAAAAAGAAAATAGCGCTTATTTCCAGTGCTTTCAATGAGAAAGACAATATTATTCCGCTTTATGAGAGAATAAGGAAAACGGTTTCATCTTTCAGGGAGAGATACGAATTTACCTGGCTTGTAGTGGATAATGCTTCTACTGACGGGACAGACGAGGTGCTTCGCAGGCTTGCAGCGGAAGACAGGAGTTTTCAGGTAATATTCAATACCCGTAATTTCGGACATATACTTTCGCCGTATTATGGTATGATGCAGGCGGATGGTGATGCTGTGCTTTATCTTGCCTCTGACCAGCAGGATCCTCCGGAACTTATTCCGGAAATGATAAGAAAATGGGAAAAAGGAAGTCTTGTTGTACTGGCGAGAAAAAAATCCACAAAGGAATTCTTCCTTCTTTCATGGATAAGACGCGGATATTACCGTATTCTCTCTGTTCTGAATGATACCAATGCCGATCTTGCCGAAAACTGCACTGGATTTGGGCTTTTTGACAGAAAAGTCATAGAGAAAATACGTGAGATGAATGATCCGTATCCTTATATACGTGGTCTGGTATGTTATCTGGGATACAAAAGGGATTATGTGGATTTTGAGCAGCCTCTGCGTCGTCATGGCAGAACCAAAAATAATTTTTATACGTTATATGACAATGCCATGTTGGGAATAATAAGTTTTTCAAAGGTGCCGCTGCGTGTGGCCGCTTTTGCCGGTTTTATACTTTCCGTACTCAGCTTTCTTATGGCGGTAGTATATCTTGTATTCAAACTTACTCACTGGTATCATTTTCCTACGGGAACAGTGCAGGTTCTGATAGCTCTTTTCTTCTTCTCTTCCGTGCAGCTTTTTTTCCTGGGAGTAATAGGTGAATATTTAGGTGCCGTTCTCACACAGGTATGCAAAAGACCTGCGGTTATAGAGAAAGAGAGAATCAATATCTGAAACATGGTAAAAAATATTTAATAACTATTTTAAGGATTGCAGATGAAATTAACAGAAACAAAAACAAAAAGGACATGGCTGTGGCTTATAAAGAATATGTGGCCTTATATGAAGCCTGTTCTGGACCGTGTGTTTTTAGGTGTGCTTGTGGCAGTACCTGTCGGACTGCTTGAAGGCGTTACTGCCTTCGTGCTGAAGCCTTATCTTGATTATGTTGTAAATCAGAAGGACCTGGCGTTTACGGTATGGGGAAACGATATAACCCTTACAGCTGCGGCAATGGCCTATGCCATTCCGCTTGCGGTAGTTGTTTTTGCCGCATTGCAGGGTGTTCTGCGCTATCTTAACGAATATCTTACCGACTGGACAAGCCAGAAGATGACAAACAGCGTGAAAATAGCCCTTTTCAACCGGCTTGTATCAATGGATACGGCATTATTTGATGATAATGATTCCGGAGCGATTTTCTTCCGCTATTTTAACGACGCTGACGCAGCCTCCACAAGTCTTATAAGCAATCTTAAAACACTTATAACAAGCGCTTTCGGCGCCGTAAGCCTTGTTTTTGTTCTGCTTTACAATTCCTGGCGGCTCGCTCTGGTTGGAATAACCGTGCTGGCTTTGGCTTTCATTCCGGTATATCTTATACGTAAGCGTGTTAAGAGAACATCAAACAGGAATATGGTAATAGGCAGCAGCATAGTCACTAATTTTCATGAGACCACAAGCGGTAATCGCATAATGCGTTCTTACGGCCTTGAGCAGCAGCGCCGGGATATTTTCCGTCAGCAGGTGCATGACGCGTTTAACAATAATATGTCCCTTGTGAAACGCGCGGCCTGGATGTCCCCGCTTATGTATCTTATAGCCTCGGTAGGCATAGCAATAGTTTTGGGATATGGCACAAGCCTTATCGGTGCCGGAAAAATGAGCGTAGGCGGTTTCTCTTCGTTCGTAACTTCACTGCTGCTGCTTTACAAGCCGGTAAAGACCATAGGAACAACGCTTACCAATCTGCAGAATGTTCTCGCAGCCGCCGGACGTGTGTTTGAGCTTTTTGATATAAAGCCGGAAATAACCGATATTCCTGAGGCGGTGGAAATGGACGGGCTTAAACAGGGCATAGAGTTCCAGGATGTCTCTTTCAGTTACAGACCGGATGTTCCGGTGCTCAGACATTTGAATCTTAGCATAAAAAAGAACGAAATGCTTGCTCTCGTTGGCAATTCCGGCGGTGGAAAATCAACCGTAGCCAATCTGCTTCCACGCTTTTATGATGTTGTTTCGGGAAATATTCTTTTTGATGGCAGGGACATAAGAAGCTATACCCTGAAAAGCCTCCGGGCAAATATATCCATGGTATTCCAGGATAATTTTCTGTTTTCCGGAACAATACGCGAAAATATAATGATGGGAAATCCTTCCGCTACGGAGGAAGATTTACGGCTGGCTGTGGAATCTGCCCATCTTGAGGAACTTGCAGCTGATCTGCCACAGGGCCTTGATACTCCTATAGCAGAAGGAGGCAAAAGCCTTTCCGGCGGGCAGCGGCAGCGTGTAGCCATAGCCCGTGCCATGATCAAGAATGCCCCGATAGTTGTTTTGGACGAGGCCACCAGCGCTCTTGATAATAAATCCGAAGGCATAGTACAGAAGGCGCTTGACAATCTTATGAAGAACCGTACGGTTATAGTTATAGCTCACAGGCTGTCAACAATAAAAAATGCCGACCGCATAGCCGTGCTTAACGAAGGTGAACTTGCGGAACTGGGAACACATGATGAACTTATGGCTATTGAAAATGGCCAGTACCGTCAGCTTTACGAAATGCAGTTCCAGCAGCAGAAAGCCGCAGGTGAGGACGGAGAGGATACCGGTTACGTGTCTTCAGAAGAAATAACTGAGGTTCAGGAAAATAAAAGTACCGGAAAAGAGTCCACTGACGGAATCACGGAATAAATAATATTCCTCACATATCCCGGCATAAGCAGTGTCTTAATCCGTTTTCCGCTCCGCAGCGTGTTTTTAACATGGAAATGCTGCGCGTTTTATATATAATATTAACTATAATTTGCTGAAGCGGAGTTTTTATGGATTTTGAAAAATATATCGACAGTTTTCATGGAACAAAAGTTCTTGTGATAGGTGATATAATGCTTGACCGTTTTGAATACGGCAAGGTGGAGAGAATATCTCCTGAAGCTCCGGTTCCGGTATTCAGGTTCAAAAGGGAAAAACAGATGCTTGGCGGTGCAGGTAATGTGGTCGCCAATCTTGTGGCTCTCGGCTGTCATACGGTTTTTACCGGCATTATAGGTGATGATATAAACGGAGAAATACTTTCTTCAATGCTGAGAAAGACCGGAGCGCACAGCCATCTGCTCAAACTCAAAAATTATCCAACGATAATAAAAACCAGATATATAGCGAATAATAATCATCTTCTGCGTGCGGATCAGGAAGAGCCTATGCCTTTTGATGAGGCTTTGCTGCCGAGATTCCGCAGCATACTTGAAAAAGCAATATCCATGGCAGATATAGTATTGGTATCTGACTATAATAAAGGGCTTGTAAATCCGTCCGTATGTCCTATGGTTATTGAAATATGCCGCAGCGCAGGCAAAAAGGTAATTGTGGATCCAAAAGGTTCTGATTACACAAAATATTCCGGAGCAACGCTGGTAAAGCCTAATCTCAAAGAGTTCAGCGAGGCTACAGGACGAAAATATGACCCGGAATCTCCGGATTTCCGGAAGAACATAATTTCCGGTGCGGTGAAACTGTTTGATAAATACGGAATTGAAAATTTAATTGTTACACTGAGTGAGCATGGTATGATGTTCATACCGTCAGATAATCCTGACAATGCCATTCAGATTCCCACTGCCGCACGTGAGGTTTTTGATGTGTCAGGAGCGGGAGATACATCACTGGCAACTCTGGGAGCCGCTCTTGGAGCGGGAATACCTGAGGCAGATGCCGTACGTCTTGCCAATGCCGCTTCCGGCATAGTCGTGGCGAAGCTGGGTACGGCCACAGTGACTGCGGAAGAACTGAAAAAATCCCTGGCGGAAGAATCCCACAGGGCGAAAACATCAGTCATGGAACCTGCGTTTCCGGCAAAGAACATAATGCCGGAAAGAAAAATAGTCACTCTGAAAGAGGCAGAAAAGATAGTAAGCAGAATACGTGGGGAAAAACAACGTCGGATAATAGGATTTACCAACGGCTGTTTCGACTGCTGCCACCTGGGGCATTTAAGTTCTTTCATAAAGGCCAGGGAAGCGTGTGATGTGCTTTTTGTGGCTGTAAATTCCGATAATTCGGTCCGCCGCCACAAAGGTCCTTCCAGACCGCTGCAGGATGAAAAAACACGCTCTCTGCTGCTGGCCTCCCTGGAATACATAGATTATGTGATAATATTTGATGAAGATACTCCTTTGGGTATAGTGGAGGCTCTCAGACCGGATATTGTGGCCAAGGAAGGATATACGCTTGATAAATGGCCGGAAGGACGCCTTGCGGAAAGCTATGGTGGCAGGGCGCTTACGCTCCCAAGGGTGGAAGGATATTCCACAACCGGAATGCTTGAACGTATTAACAGATAGAATCAGGAGCATAAATATGAAAACACTGATTGTTCCATGTGCTGGAAAATCATCACGTTTTGAAGGCCTGAGGCCCAAATGGCTTCTTACGCATCCGGACGGAAAACTTATGGTGGCAAAGGCCATAGAGGGCCTGCCGCTTGATAAATTCGGCAGGATAATAATAACTTACGTCAGGCCCCATGACGAAGAATACGATGCAGGGCTTATACTTTCCCAGGTTTTCAGAGATAATCCAAAAATTTCTTTCTGTATGCTTGACGGTTTTACATCATCCGCCTGTGAGACAGTGTCGCTTACACTTAAAAAAATGAAGGTTTCCGGACCTTTTACCGTAAAGGATTCTGACAATTATGTCTGCATTGATCTTGCGGAAGGCCCGGAAAACTCCGTGGCCGGGGTAAGCCTTAACTCACATCCTGAAATTTCCCGTGTGGCAGAAAAAAGTTTTCTGAAAACAGATGAAAATAATTATCTTCTGGATATAGTGGAAAAAAAGGTGGTTTCGGATATAATAGGCATAGGAGTGTATTCCTTTGAGAGTGCTGAAGTGTTTGAGAAAGCCTATGCTGAAATGCTGAAATCTCCACGGAAAACCGGCAGGGAAATGTACATTTCCGATATAATATCGCATATGATAGCCGGAGGCACACGTTTTTTATGCCGCATGGCAGAAGAATACGAGGACTGGGGAACACTGTCAGAATGGCGCAAGGTTCAGGGCAGATTCCGCAGTTATTTTGTAGATGTAGACGGTGTGCTTGTAAAGAACTGCGGCAAGTATGGAAAGGTAAACTGGTATAACAACAAAGAGATTCTGTCTGATAATTTTGAGGTTCTGCGGCAGCTTCAGCGTGAAGGAGCTCAGATAATAATATGCACAAGCCGTACTGAGGAATGCCGCAGTGCTCTTGAGGAAATGCTAAGCGCGCAGGATATACATCCCCATGCAATTATAATGGGCGTAAATCATGCCATGCGCGTAATGATAAATGATTTTGCTCCCACAAATCCGTACCCGTCTTCCATGGCTGTTACTTTCCCGCGCAATGGGCGTCTGAAAGATTATCTGTTCTGATTTCAGCATATACGATATGAATACTCTTGAAAAGAAAATGGTTGATTCACTGCTTGATCTCAGGCATAATCATCATGTTCTGGGCGTTAAGGCAGAGTTTGAAGCCGAGGGCACAAGGCTTGAAGAAGCCATGCGTCTTAAAGAGGTTGTTACAAAAGCGGGGCTTGAACTTACAATAAAAATAGGCGGCTGCGAAGCGGTAAAGGATATGTATGACGCGCGGCTTATAGGCACAGGAACAATAGTCGCCCCAATGATAGAAACTCCATACGCCATGAAAAAATATGTAAATGCTGTCAAATTCGTGTTTTCCGGCGAAGAAAGGGAAAATATGAAGTTTCTGATAAATCTTGAGACTGTAACCGGTTTTCAGAATCTTGAAGCAATTACAGCAGCGGAGGATTTTAAATATATTGACGGAATTGTTCTGGGCCGCGTGGATCTGTGCCGCTCCCTCGGATATACAAGGGAAGAAATAAATACAGAGGAGATTTTCTCTTATGCCCTTAAACTTTCGGAGGCTATGAAAGCCGCCGGCAGGGATTTTGTAATAGGTGGCGGGGTATCTGTTTACTCCATGCCTTTTTTCAGGCGGCTGCCTTATCTTACGCGTTTTGAAACAAGAAAAATAATTTTTGACGCTCCTGGTATGTGCGCAGATCCTCATCCGGAAAAAGGCATACTCAAAGCTGTAGGATTTGAGCTGATGTGGCTGGAAAACAAAAGAAGCCTGTACCATACCATTTTTGAGGAAGATGCACAGCGTATGGAAATGCTGGAAAGAAGATACAGAAAACTTATAGACGAGGCCGGCCGCAGCTGATATGCCTGGCCGTGGTATATCTTTTAAATGAGTGTATATAAAAACTATATTTTTGATTTTGACGGAACACTGGCGCATACGGCGCCTGAAGTTCTTGAATGCTTTAAAAAAGCCTTCGCCAAGGCAGGATGCCCGCTGGAAGCCTCCGAGGTAAAGGATACTCTTTTAGGACCACCGCTTGAAACAATAATCCAGCAGCTCCGTCCGTCTGTTCCTGATGAAATGAAACAGAATGTTGTCAGAGCCTTCAGAGAGATTTATGACTGCTCCACAACCGGGCTTACAAAACTGTATCCCGGAATGATGAAAACGCTTGAGGAATTACGCAGCCGGGGGGCGAAAATATTTATTGCAACAAACAAACCGCTGATTCCGGTTAACCGTCTGCTTAAGGAACTGAATATAGATTTTTTCGATGGCGTGTATACGGTAAACAGTGGCGCTGCGCGCATGAGCAAGGCGGAAATGATAGCGGCAGCCATAAGCGGACATAACCTGCAAAAAGAAGAAACACTTATGATTGGCGACACAATGAGTGATATAAACGCCGGTCTGGCAAACGGTATTGACACCGCAGCCGCGATGTGGGGATATGCCACTGCTGAAGGCGCAGCGGAAATGAGAAAGAAAGCTGTTCATGTAATAGAAAGCGCCGGGGAAATACTTTGCCTGTAAAAGTAAGTGATTTCATAGCCCGCAGACTTAGGGAATTTCACGGCATTGATGATGTTTTTATGGTGACTGGCGGCGGCGCCATGCACCTTAATGATAGTTTTGGCAGATATATGCATTATATATGCTGTCATCACGAGCAGGCCTGCGCCATGGCTGCGGAAGGGTATTTCCGTACTTCCGGCAGGACGGCTGCTGTAAATGTTACAACCGGCCCCGGAGGGCTGAACTGCCTTTCCGGTCTGGCCGGCCAGTGTACTGACAGTATTCCGGTTGTTTATATATCCGGCCAGGTTAAATACCGGACAACGCTTGATTATTGCCGTGGCGCAGGCATAAAAAATCTGCGTCAGGCTGGGGATCAGGAAACAGATATAATCAGCATAGTAAAACCGCTTACGAAATATGCCGTATCCGTTAACAGACCGGAGGATATAAAGTATCATCTGGACAGGGCTGTTTTTGAGGCACATAACGGCAGGCACGGCCCGGTATGGCTGGATATTCCGCTTGATGTTCAGTCCGCCTGCGTGGATGCTGATAAAATGCGGGAATTCATACCTGAAAAACAGGCTGAACATATATTGCAGTCAGACGTGCCGGAAAACCTGTCAGGAATTTTATCTGCTTCTGCGCGCGTGGCGGCTGCTGCGAAGGAAACATCCCGCATGATAAACGGCGCGGAAAGACCTCTTATTGTTGCCGGGCACGGAATAAGACTGGCCGGGCAGCAGAATGTTTTCCTTGAATTTCTTGAAAACTGCGATATTCCGGTTGTAACGACATTCAATGGCATGGATATACTGCCGTCCTCGCACAGAAATTTCTGTGGCCGCATAGGCACGGTTGGCCAGCGCGCTGGCAATTTCACGCTGAATAATGCCGATGTTATACTTTTTCTTGGAACAAGAAACAATATAAGGCAGACAGGATACGCCTGGGAGAAATTTGCGGAACGGGCGTTTAAAATAGTAGTAGATGTGGATTCCGCGGAACTCCGCAAGCCTTTCATAATACCTGATATGCCCGTAGAGGCGGACCTGAAGGATTTTCTGCCGGCATTTACTGCAGCCATGGCAGAAATAAATACGGAGGGCGGCTGCCGTAAACCTGAATGGCCGGAATTCTGCAGAAAACTATTGCGTAAATATTCATTTGAAAATACGCTGGAATATCACAGCGTGAAAGACCGCATAAATGTTTATGATTTCGTTAATACGCTGTCACGGCTTCAGCCGTCAGGCAGTGTAATGGTATGCGGTAACGGCTCCGCCTGTGTCTGCGCATATCAGGCCGCAGAGGTTAAAACAGGCTGCCGCATTTTCTGGAACAGCGGCATTGCTTCCATGGGCTATGACCTGCCTGCGGCGGAAGGAGCATGTTTCGCGCGGCACGGTGCTGTTACAATATGTCTTGCCGGTGACGGTTCCATAATGATGAATCTGCAGGAACTGCAGACAGTGGTTCATCATCAGCTGCCGGTTAAAATTTTTGTAATAAACAATGGCGGTTATTCATCAATAAGCCAGACACAGAATAATTTTTTTGAAGGCCGCATGACCGGCTGCGGAAATAGCAGCGGAGTGTCATTCCCTGATTTTACGGCCATTGCCAGGGCTTTCGGAATAAAAGCATTCCGTATCAGTAAACATGGCAATATGGAAGAACAGATTAATGCTGTTATTGGCTGTAAAGGCCCGGTTCTTTGTGAAGTGGAAGTTGAGCGTAATTATCAGTTCAGCCCGAAGGCAGCGTCGCGCATATTGCCTGATGGTACAATCATATCTGCACCGCCAGAGGATATGGCGCCTTTTCTTGACAGAAAAGAATACGGGGAAAATATACTGTAATTCACGCGCCTGTAAAACCTCTTTACTTTTTTTATTATTATGTTATAATTATTATAAGTGGCATATGCCACTCAGCAGTAAAAGGAGAATATTGTGAACAATAAAAAAATTGCGTTCTCAGCCTTTTTCTCATTTATGTTCATCGCCGGAACAGTGTCGGCAATGGAACTGAATGAATATAAACTTAAGGATCTGAAAGCCGCACAGGCGGAACCGGTCGTAACCACAGCTGCCACGGCACCCGTGTTTGTGCCGGGCAGTGCCCTTGTTTTTGATATAAAAAACGAAACACTTCATCTCATGCCTGCGGCGAAAGGACATAGTATTTCCTCAACAGCCAGAACAAAAGAGGAATTCGCAGCATTTACTGAAAAATGGCTGCCTGTTTTGGAGAAAAACGGACTTAAAGCAGTAAAAATCAAATATGATGAAAAAATAAAATTCGGCTATATAGAGTATTCCTCGGATAAAAATCTTGTTATACGTGATTTCATAGCTGATTCAATGGATTATGATGCCAAAAATCAGGAAAGCATAAATCTTGCGAAAATACAGGTTTATGATGCTCTCGGCAAAGCCGGCCTTGAAACCGTAGCCATGCTTAATCTTGATACGGATATTTTCCGCCCCACGTTCAGGTATTACTATCTCACGCAGTATAATGAGAACGAGGACAGGGAAATTGCAGTGCGTCAGCTCAATCTGGGTTATGAGGATGAACTTCCTGTTGTGGCCGATCACCTGAATATAATACGGGTGGACCGTGGTGAGCAGGTTTTCCACATAGGCCCGCGCATGAACTACAAATGGAAACTTGGCATTGACGAGAAGGATATGCAGGAATCCATAGAGAAATATAAAAAATTCCTTAAGGAAAAGGGATTGAGATTTGTGAACCTTAAAACCCGCAGACTGGAAAAGCCTGTGCATTTTATAGACAAGGATTACAATTTCGTTACGGATATATATTTCTTCCTGTAAACAGATAATAGCAGTAGTGCCATAAGGACGCTTAATAAAAACAGCAGTTATCTTATTTGATAACTGCTGTTTTGTTTTTAACAGGAATTTCTGCCGGGCTCTGTTGTTCGTCTGATACGGTTTTAATGGCCTGTCTGCCAATATAGTCCGTCAGAATCTGTTTTTCATATACCACTCTACGGTTTTTCTTATGCCGGTTTCAAAATTCTCTTCAGCCTTCCAGCCAAGTTCCGTTTCTATTTTCGTTGCGTCTATGGCATAGCGGCGGTCATGCCCGGCGCGGTCCTTAACGAAGGTTATAAGTTCCCTGTAGCTTTTTCCGCAGGCCGCAGGCCGCAGTTCATCCATTATACCGCATATTGTATTTACTATCTGAAGATTATTGCGCTCATTGTGCCCGCCTATATTGTATGTTTCACCTGCAATACCCTTGTGGAAAACAAGGTCTATGCCTTTGCAGTGGTCCAGCACATAAAGCCAGTCACGCACATTTTTCCCGTCCCCGTATATCGGAATAGCCTGCCAGGCAAGCGCCCTGCGTATTATTGTGGGAATGAGTTTTTCATCATGCTGTTTCGGCCCGTAATTGTTGGAGCAGTTCGTGGTGGTCACATTCATTCCATAAGTGTGATGATATGCTCTTACAAGAAAATCGCTCCCGGCCTTGCTGGCGGAATACGGACTGTTTGGCGCATAGGGAGTTGTTTCCATAAACAGCCCCGTTTCGCCGAGCGTGCCGTAAACCTCATCCGTGGAAATATGATGAAAACGGCAGCCGGAATATCCGGGCTTATGCTGGCCAGGGGCAGTCATCCAGTGTTTCCTGGCTGCCTCAAGCAGCGTAAAGGTGCCCAGAAGATTTGTCTGTATGAACGGCAGCGGGCCGGTTATGGAATTGTCAACATGGCTTTCGGCTGCGAAATGTATTACGCCTTTTATGTCATGCCTGGCGAAAATGCCGTTAACAAGTTCCGCATCGCATATGTCGCCTTTTACGAATGTATAACGCGGATTCGCTTCGCATTCCTTAAGATTTTCCGGATTGCCCGCATAAGTAAGCTTGTCAAGATTGATTATGCTGTATTCAGGGTGTTTCTCAAGAAAGTACGGAATAAAATTTGAGCCTATGAAACCCGCACCGCCTGTTACAAGAATTGTTTTTCTCATATTCATTTTTTAAAACCATGCCGTAAATTGTTTCATGCCTGTTTTCTGTGTTCAGGGCAGAATCAGAATACCCTGTTCATGCAGTATTCGCGGAAAGACGGATTGTTTTTGTCTTTCTCAGAAAACAGGGCGTTTTTCAGGTCTGTCTTCCAGTCTATGGCAAGTTCGCTGTCGCCTGCATATACCGCACCTTCCGCAGCCTTGTTGTAGAAATTATCGCATTTGTATGCGAAAACGGCTGTTTCACTAAGCACTGAAAAGCCATGCGCGAACCCGCGGGGTATGAAGAACTGCTTTCTGTTCTCTCCGCTAAGTTCCACACCAAACCACTTCCCGAAGGTACTGCTGCCGGAACGCAGATCAACAGCCACATCATAAACAGTGCCCTGAATTACGCGGACAAGTTTCGCCTGCGCGAACGGAGGCTTCTGAAAGTGCAGGCCTCTTACTGTGCCACAGCATGACATGCTTTCATTGTCCTGCACAAATTCACAGTCTATTCCGCCTTCCTTCAATGTGTTTCTGTTATAGCTTTCAAAAAAATATCCGCGGCTGTCCATGAATATACGGGGCTGCAGCACAATAAGCCCTTCTATCGGCGTCTTAATAAAATCCATTGCTTTCCCCCGTGGCTATATCCAGCAGATAACGCCCGTAATCTGTGTTTTTCATTCTGTTGCCCTGTTTCACAAGCATTTCCCTGTCAATCCAGCCATTGCTGTAAGCTATGGATTCAAGGCACGCTATCTGCAGGCCCTGACGGTTCTGCAACGCTTCCACAAACATTGATGCCTTTATCAGGTCGGAATGCGTGCCTGTGTCAAGCCAGGCCATGCCGCGGCCCATCAGCCGCACGGAAAGCTCTCCCTGTTTCAGGTACCAGTCATTCACGGCGGTTATCTCAAGCTCGCCCCTTGCCGAAGGCTTTAATTTCTTAGCCACATCTATGACGCGGTTGTCATAGAAGTAAAGCCCTGTTACGGCCCAGCTGCTCCGGGGATTTGCGGGTTTCTCCTCTATGGAAAGCGCCCTATGGTTTTCATCCACCTCTACCACGCCGTATGCCGACGGGTTACTGACATGGTAGGCAAATACATTCGCTCCGCTTTTCAGCTGCGCGGCGGCCCGCACCATATTCTTCATGTCGTGGCCATAGAATATATTATCGCCAAGAATAAGGCATACATTGTCGCTGCCTATAAAATCCTCTCCGAGAATGAATGCCTGTGCAAGCCCTTTGGGCTCAGGCTGTTCCACATAGGAGAATTTCACCCCGAAGCATTCGCCTGTGCCAAGAAGCTGCCTGAACCTGGGCAGATCGGCAGGAGTGGATATTATGAGTATCTCACTTATCCCTGCCAGCATCAGCACGGACAGGGGGTAATAAATCATCGGCTTGTCATAAACAGGTATAAGCTGTTTTGAAACACCAAGCGTGGCCGGAAAAAGCCGGCTGCCAGTTCCTCCGGCAAGAACAATGCCTTTCATATATAAAATCTCCAGTATGAGTTTACACTGCTATTTTAATATATGATATAAAAATATTTCTCACCTGGCTTTCCTGTTATGTCAGCGGTATTTGTCAGCGAATTCATGTATCGAGGCTGAAACACGGCGGAGTTCTTTTTCTCCAAGCGCAGGGAATGTGCCAATCCAGAAGGAATTGTTCATTATGCTTTCCGTGTTAGGCAGAAGGGCATAGTCTGTCTCAGTGAGTTCACAGGAGGATTTCAGGCCGGAACTTCCTATCCTGATTGTTACTTCATTGTCCGTCATTGCGGGCTGGCGCAGAAGGTTTCCGGCAAAAAGCTGTCTTGTGCCTATTCCTTTGCCTTCAATATATTCCACAAGCTGCTGCTTCGTGAACGTGGCTTTTTCTTTTACGGATATAAGATAACCGAACCAGGACGGCTTTGTATCCTTCAGCGCTTCAGGCAGAATCAGTACATTTTCCAGATCTTTCAGGGATTTTGTAAGGTATGCGGCGTTTTCTGCCCTTTTTTTAAGGAAGCCGGGCAGTTTTTTCAGCTGGGAAAGGCCTATGGCGGCCTGCCAGTCCGTTATTTTAAGGTTATATCCCAAATGGGAATAAATATACTTATGGTCATATCCCTGCGGCATATTGCCGTGCTTCATCTTAAAGCGGTTTCCGCAGGTATTGTCAGTGCCCGGCCTGCACCAGCAGTCCCGGCCCCAGTCCCGTATTGAAAGCAGTATTCTCCGCAGCAGGGCATTGCTGGTACACACGGCTCCGCCCTCGCCCATTGTCATGTGATGGGCAGGATAAAAACTGAATGTGCCTATGTCGCCTATCGTGCCTGCCTTGCGCCCCTGCCATTCTGCGCCGAGCGCATCGCAGGAATCTTCTATAAGCCACATATCATGCTTCACGCATATCTCCTTTATTCTGGCTATGTCAAACATATTTCCGAGAGTATGCGCTATGAAAACTGCTTTTGTCTTTGGCGAAACAGCTTCCTCAATTTTGGCTGTATCTATATTGTAAGTGCCTTTGCCGCAGTCAACAAAAACAGGAACAAGGCCATTCTGCACAATGGGGGCCACGGTAGTGGGAAAACCGGCTGCGACTGTTATCACCTCATCGCCTTTTTTTAGTCTTTTTTCACCCAATTTATGAGATGTCAGTGCCGTCATGGCCAGCAGGTTGGCGGAAGATCCTGAATTTACGGCAAGGGCATATTCTGCGCCAAGATAATCAGCGAATCTGCGTTCAAATTCATCGCAGAAACGCCCGGCTGTAAGCCACATATCAAGGCTGGCCTCTATCATGCCGGCAAGGTCTGCTTCGTCCAGCAGCTTCCCGGAGGGGGGGATATACCTGAATTCCTTTTCGCCGCCGTATTTGAAAGCGTAATAATCCAGAGCGGCCTTTACTACATTCTCCCTCAGTGACTGTTCCATGTCTTTGTTTTCCATATTAAAATTTTCCTGAAACTGATTATATTGATTTAAGAAATTTTACCGCGCAGGCTTTCATATTCTTTTATCTGCCTTTCCGTAAGTTCCTTCGCGTCTGCTCCGGCATAAAATTCCTTGTACCATTCAACGGTTCTGCTTATTGCCTCTTTTGCGGAATAGGCAGGCTTCCAGCCTAATACGGTTTTTGCCTTTGTTATATCCAGCATAAGCAGATTGGCCTCGTGCAGATTGTCCTTTCTATGTATGTTTATAGTGCTTTTGCCGTATTCCCGTATTATCTGTCCGGCAACCTCTCCTACGGTAAGCTCACTGTCATTTTCCGGGCCGAAATTGAAGCCTTCGGCGTATCTGCTGCCGCTTTCAAGCAGTTTCTGTCCCAAAAGCAGATAGCCGGAAAGCGGTTCCAGCACATGCTGCCATGGCCGCACCGCATTGGGGCTGCGTATTTCTATCGGTATTCCGGCTTCTATGCTGCGCACACAGTCCGGCACTATTCTGTCTGCCGCCCAGTCGCCGCCGCCTATGACATTTCCTGCCCTGGCGGTTGCCATGGCATATCCGCCGTCCTGCAGGAATGAGCGGCGGTACGAAGATGACATTATTTCAACGCAGCCTTTTGACGAGGAATACATATCATATCCGCCCATTGGCTCATCTTCACGGTAGCCGTGCCGTATTTCACGGTTCTCATAGCATTTGTCCGTGGTTATGTTCACAAAAGCTTTTACGGAACCGGTTTTCCTTGCCGCTTCAAGCACATTCAGTGTTCCTATTACATTTGTTTCATATGTCAGCACAGGCTTTGCATATGAAAGCCGCACAAGGGGCTGCGCCGCAAGATGAAATACAATTTCAGGGCGGAAATCCGCAAATGTCTTTTCCAGCGTATCGCGGTCAAGAATATTGCCTGAAATGCTTTTCATTCCGTCTGCTATTCCTGCGGCATTGAACAGGGCCGGGTCAGTTTCCGGAGGCAGGGCATAGCCGCATACTTCTGCGCCAAGATGTTTGAGCCAGGCGGAAAGCCAGCTGCCCTTGAAACCGGTATGGCCCGTAATCAGAACCTTCTTGTTTTTGTAAATGTTATTGAACATGGCTAATTAATCCATTCTTTTTTAAGCACGGCATACTGTACCGTGTTTTCATAACGTGGCGTGCCGTCGGGATTATTCACGAATGAGACAAATTCAGTAAAAACTCCTTCCCGGCGCATATTCAGTCTTTTACATAATTTCTGGCTGCGGATATTGTAATCTTCTGTATAGGCATATATCCGTCTCGCTCCCTTCTTGCGGAAAAGATAATCAAAGAAAGCATAAACTGCCTCGTATGCGTAGCCTTTGCCCTGATATTTTTTATTGAGCATCCAGCATGGACTGTAAGTATCCTTAGGGGAATTTTCTGCCTCGGGATTATTGCTTTCCGCACTGGCCATTATTTCACCTATTGTCTTGCCGTTTTCCTTAAGTGTTATCGCGAAATACAGCTCACTACCGGAAGTTCTTTCTTTTATTTTCTCAACAGCTTCTTCAATGGAATTAAGTTTCATGCAGGCAAAACAGTTTACTTCCGGCTCGTGCAGGTATTCAAACATATCTGCGGCATCGTTTTTCTCAAAAGGCCGCAATATAAGTCTTTCAGTAATTATTGTCTGTATATTCATGAACTTGCCTCAACTGCTGAATTATATATTTCCTGTTTATGAATTTTATTCCCAGATTTTCCATGGGGCTTTTTCGGCAAGCCACATTTCATTCAGCTGTATTTTATCGCGCAAGGTGTCCATAGGACGCCAGAATCCCCTGTGTTTGTATGCGTTAAGCTGGCGCTCAGAGGCAAGTTTCTCAAGCGGCTCTCTTTCAAAAATGGTTTTGTCTATGTCGGAGATATAATCAAAAACTTCCGGCTGGCATACGAAGAATCCGCCATTTATCCAGCCGCCGTCTCCCTGGGGTTTTTCCATAAATGAAGTGACTGTTACATCGTCATTGTCCAATGACAATGCGCCGAAGCGCCCTGTAGGCTGCACCGCTGTCATTGTTATCAGCTTTCCTGACTTTTTATGTGCTTCCAGCAGTGCAGTGATATTTACATCTCCCACGCCGTCGCCATAAGTAAGCATGAAAGGATTATTGCCTACATATTCCTGCGCGCGTTTTATGCGGCCGCCTGTCATGGTTTTCTGCCCTGTATAAAGTATTGTAACTTTCCAGGGTTCCTGCCTTAGCTTATGTATCTGTACCGTATTGGCTGCCATGTCAACCGTTATGTCCGAATACTGCTGATAATAATTGACAAAATACTCCTTTATCACATGGGACTTATACCCCGAAAGTATAACGAATTCATTGAATCCGTAATGGGAGTAGATTTTCATTATATGCCACAGTATCGGATAGCCGCCTATTTCAACCATGGGTTTTGGTTTCAGTACGGTATCTTCGCTTAATCTCGTTCCAAGGCCACCGGCCAGTATCAGTACTTTCATAAAAACCTCTAAGCAGGAATTACTGCTGCTGTTAATTAAAAACATATATCTGTCATATCGGGTGTGGAGAATTTATGCCCGATATGACAGGGACTGCTGAACTGCCTGTTTTAGCTGTGTCAAAGTAAATAATTCTTACTTTGTGATCATGTCCTCAGGGCCGAAAACTTCCTTATACGGCACTGGAACAGGTTTTCCGGTTATGCGTTTTGCCTCGTATTCTCCGAGGAAATGACGGTCTTCCGCTATCAGGCAGGTGTCGACATGATTGCCGAAGAATTTTATGTTCATGCCTCTGGAAACAATATCTTTAAGGGGTTCCTTGAAGAAGTTTCCAAGAGAAGTATGAATGTACGGACAGGGCATGATATCGCCGTATTTTGTAACGCTGAACATTCTCTTTACAGCTATGCAGCCAAGGTCAAGGCCGTATGCCGGCGTAAGATGCGTGAACACATTGTATTTCTTTTCAAGTTCTCGCATATAGTCCATGTCGCTGCGGTCAACAAGAATATCCGTGCGGCCTTCCCAGTCTCCCACGGGTTTTGCATATGTTACGAATGTGCCAATACCCTTGCCCTTTGCAAATTCCAGAAATTCAATGAACTCGTCTGAGCGCACTCTCTGTTTTGTTACCACGGTGGCAAGTATTATTTTCAGCCCGGCGTTAAGAGCTGCGTCTATGGCGCGTACAGCTCTCGCATGTGAGCCGGGGGCGCGGCGGAACTCGTCATGCTCCTTTGCATTCAGGCTGTCAAGGCTTAACTGTATCTTGTCCAGACCTATGGATTTAAGATGTTTTGCCTTTGCGTCATCAAGGAACCATCCGTTTGTGTCGGAGGTAAGATAGAATTTTGAAGGGTCAATGGCCTCAACCAGTTTGTCGAAATCCCTGAAGCAGAGAGGCTCTCCGCCTGTTATTACCCAGTGGGCAAGTCCCATTTCGTCAGCCTGGCGGGAAAATTCCTTCACATCGGGAATTGTGAAACACCTTGTCCCGGCAGGGCGGCGCAGACGAGTTATGCAGCAGTGATGGCAGTGGAAATTGCAGGTATAGTCATACTGGAACTGTATTATGGCTATGCTTTCGCCCTTTTTCAGCTTCTCGTCAAATTTCTGTATCTTCTCGTATACACGCGGCTTGTAATTCTTAAGTCCGCCTCTTGCCGCCTGTTCTTCCGGCGTAAGACCGCCGTTCTTTTCTTCTGTCATTGCAATTCCTCCAGTGTATTGTCTTTAACTACGGCCAGACGGAAACGTCTGCCGTATTTTTTCTGTATCTGTTCCGCAATTTCGCCGGTATAGCTTCCGGCGGCAATTATAATAGACTGCGGAGGGTCTTTTTCCAAAATGTCCGGCGGCACTATAGGTATGCCTGTTGCCGGGGTAAGCCTGCCCTGCTTGAACGGGGCAGAATCTATTACATATTTTATGTCTTTGCCAGTGTCACATAGGGAAGACAGCAGGAACAATGCCTCGTGTCCTGCGCCCCAGAATGCCGTTTCTGTGCCGTTTATGAACTTCATGGCCTTGCGGCGGAAATTTCCCTCTGCGGAAATGAAGCCTGCGGCATGAAATTTCTCTCTGCGTTTCACTGTTGCAGACAATATGTTTCCGTGCCATACGCTGTCTATGCGCAGCACGTCAAAGCCGTTCATTTCTATTGTGCGTTTCAATGTTTCCCTCGTGAAATAGAAAAGATGGTCAGGAATGAATGTAAAAAATACGGAATCCCTTATTGAGCCTTCAAAATCAGGAACTTCTATTATACCTACAGCGTTTTCTACAAGGTTTGCCCGTATTGTGCCCAGAAAATCCGAAGGGGAGGGAAAATGTTCAAATGAATTGAACAGTCCGAAAGCGTCAAAAGGTCCGCCGGGAATTTTCCCTCCGCCGGAAGGAAACATCTGCAGTACATTAAGCCCTGTTTTACGGCAGTTATCCACTGAATCCGCTGAATATTCCGTACCGAACGCATCTGTTCCGGCATCACGCATTATACGCAGATATTCTCCGCTGCCGCAGCCGGCTTCCAGGAATTTTTTCCCTTTCAGATTAAATTCTGCAAGAAAATCCGCAAACTGTTTTCTGCGGAACTCCGTCATTGTTTCCGACAGGCCGCAGGCCCGTATCACTTCACGGTAATACGGCACAGGTTCACAGTCCAGCTGCAGCAGCCCGCAGCGGGAACATTCCATTATGCGCAGGTCTGTTCCGGAACAGTCGTCGCCGGGCATAGGCAGATGCTGTGCTGAGCGCGGCATATTGCTGTAATACAGGGCAGGCTCCGCATACAACATTCCGCCGCATGAGCGGCAATATCCTTGTTTATGTTCAATGTGCTGATTCATTTTTTATTGTTCACCTGCCATAATCCGTTTTTGTCAGAACCTTTGCGGCTGATAAGGCCGTTTTCCTTCATTTTTTTCATGTTTTCCTTTATACTTTTTTCTGATATTCCAAGTATTGCCGAAAGTTCTTTCTGAGTTATAAAGGGATTTTTCCTTATTTCCTCAATTATCCTGCGTTGGTTTACAGTCACCTTTGCAGTCACTTTTACAGTCACCTTTTTCTCTGTCTTAATTGTATTTTCAATTGTGTTATGGATAAGTGAAAGCATGAACTCAGTAAAGGCGGTACTGTCCGCCCTGTTGTCGCTTATGGCAAGGATTCTGTAATATTCTTCCTGGTTTTCCTTTACAAGCGTTTCCACGGGCAGCCAGGCAAAAATGCTTTTCCAGTCTTTAAGTATTACTGTCTGCCACATTCTGCCCATTCTGCCATTGCCGTCCTGAAAAGGGTGTATAAATTCAAACTCATAATGAAATACGCAGCTTTTTATAAGCGGGTGTGCATCGCTTGTTTTCAGCCAGCTGAACAGGTCGCCCATTAGTTTTGGCACAATTTTTGCAGGCGGGGCAATATGAACAGCCCTGCTGCCGTCAAATACTCCCACTCCGGCTGACCTGTATGTGCCATTCTGGCTTACAAGGTCCTGCATAAGGAGTTTATGTGCTTTGAGAAGGTCTTTTTCCTCATACGGGTTAAGAGTTGAAAGAAGTTCATAAGCCTGCACGGCATTTTTTACCTCTGTAATTTCCTTTGGGCTGCCCAGTACGCGTTTGCCCTCTATTATGGCGGTTATCTGTCCTATGCTTAATGAGTTGTTTTCTATTGCGAGGGAGGAGTGAATTGTCTTTATGCGGTTTTCGCGACGCAGTTTTACGCTATGCGGGTCTGATTCCAATGTGTTTATTTCACCTATTTTTTCAGAAATGCGGGAAATAAGATCAATTATTCTTGATGTTATGCTGAAAGGCGGCGTATATTTTTCCGGGCTGTTTTTGTTCATGTTTTTATTTCCCATCACTCTGAAATTACCGAAACTGCTCATTCCTCCACGGGTTTTATAATCATGTCTTCAAGGAATTCCTTGCGGTCAAGGAAAGGCCACAGGTCTTCCAATGGGCGGGAAACTATGCTGCCATCCGGCTTTACATAAGATGAAGTTCTCGGAGCGGTTTCAAGCCATGGTTCAACTTCAAGCGCGCATAAGACAGGGCCGGGCATTGATAACGCTTTCCTTACGGATTCTTTCAGGTTATCTGAAGCCTTTACCCTGAATGACTGTATTCCGTAAGCCTTTGCCACTTCGCAGCAGTCTGGAATGCTCATTCCGCTTTCCTTGTCGCAGCATACATAATTGCCTTTGAAATGCCTGGTCTGCATCATGCGTATTGAGCCATAGCCGTTATTATCCAGTATGAATATTTTTACCGGCAGGCACAGGCGTTTTATTGTCTCGAATGTCTGTATATTGTGCTGAAGTCCGCCGTCGCCTATTACAGTTATAACCCTTCTGCCTGAAGCTATGGCAGCGCCAGATGAGTCCGGCAGGCCGAAGCCCATTGAGCCGAGGCCGGGGGTGTTGAATATTCTCTGCCCCTTTTTTACCCTGAAAGCCTGCATGGTTATTTCCGCGCAGGAGCCACTGCTGCCTGGCACAAAAACATCGTCTGCCGTCATTTCTTCAGAAAGAATATCCACAAAATCATAAGTGTTTATTCTGCCGAGGCTTTTCGGCAGATAACCGAGCCTGCCTCTGTATTTTGCTTTCATTTTATTGCAGTAATCAAGCCAATCCTTACATTCCGGTGCGGCAGCGGTTCTGGCAAATTCCCTTATGAAATCCCCAGCGTCGCATACGGCCTTTACGTCTATGGGCATGGCAAGTTTTTCCATTTCAAGCAGGTCTGCCTCAACGACTGTTTTTTTCGCTTCCCTGGCCAGAAGCCCGTAATTATGCCCGACCTGCGGCAGGTCAAGCCTTGCTCCAAGTATAAGAATGAAATCGCAGTTCTGCTGTATGAAATTTGCGTCGCGGCTGGCCATAGCTCCCGGACGGCCAAAATATACAGGGTCATTCTCGTCAAAGAAATCGGCGGATCTCCATGTTGTAAGAACAGGAATTTTTAGTTTTGCGGCCAGTTCAAGGAATGGCTTTTCCGCACCGGCCATGCGTATTCCGTTGCCGGCAAGTATCACTGGGCGGCGTGAGTTTTTGAGCAGAGCGGCAGTTTTTTCCGCATATTCCTTTACGGCAGAATTGTAATCTGCAGAATTTATGCTGTTGTTTTCATTTTCCGCTTCCGGCTCATATCCCGCAAGCAGATCGCTGTCTATGGTAGCGCCCTGAACGTCAAGCGGAATATCCAGCCATACAGGACCTTTGCGCCCGTGTTCCGCCAGCCATAATGCTTTTTCAAGATGAAAGCGTATTTCCTCAGGCTTCATTACCGTTACAGCATATTTGGTTATGCCTTTGGCCATGGAAACTATGTCCACTTCCTGTACGCCTTTCTGGCGGGGACCGGGTTTTCCTGTGGCACTAATGCCGGAAATATCGCTTCTTTTCGCCTGGCCGGATAATACCAGTACCGGTGTTGAGTCAATCCACGATGCCGCTGTGCCGGTCAGGGCATTTGTTGAGCCGGGGCCAGTAGTGACGAGTACAATCCCGGTTTTCCCGGTATACTGGGCGTAGGCATCGGCGGCTATGGCCGCTGCCTGCTCATGCAGGTATCCGGCGGCCTTCAGGCGTTTTTCACGGCCTAGCGAATCCACAAGATGCATTGCACCTCCGCCAGGCAGGGTAAATACCGTATCGGCACCCCTGTCAGCGAGAAATTTCATTACATAATCAGAAAGTTTTATTTTTGCCATAGCTGCCTTGTTCTCCCGGCGCTGCCGGAAAATGTAAAGAACCTTAGTAATCCTTTCCCTTAAGCCAGTCTGTCCAGAGGGTAAGCTCAGTTTTGCGGTTTTTGTTCGCAGTAATGGCTGGATCTTCGTAAAAGGAATCATTTTTGTAATGCGTGGTGGAAATCTCTTCAAAAACCGCTCCGTTTTCGGAAGAGAAACTGTGTTTTCTGCCGCGTTCAACAACTACAATTTCTCCGGCCTTATGTTCCTGTGTTTTCCCATCTATCGTAAGCTGCAGATTGCCGTAAAGTATGTGGAAGGCCTCTTCCTTTTTGGCGTGATAATGCACAGGATGTTGCTGTCCCGGCAGCATGATAAGTATTTTCTTGCAGTATTCCCTGTTTATGCAGTTGATTATCACTGCGCCGAATTCCTCTATGCGCTCAAGGCCGTAGTGATGGGAAAGCTCAAAATCTGCTTTTTCCGGCAGGGGAATGTTCCCAGAGTTCACGAGGCCGCGTATCTTATGCATTACCTCCTGCACTTTCGCTCTGACATTGAAAGGCTTTTCCAAAAGCGAGTACATTACAGGGCTTCCTGCTTTTATCTCATCTTTTGCCGTAAGCACAAGATACTTTGATATGTCATTTGCCAGAACCTGTCCTTTTTCATTCGGAATGGCGAAGAAGACGTTTTCCGGCCTTATCCTATCTCCGGGCCTTATGTCCGCCTTGGCGAATGCTCCTCGTCTTAACCCACGCAGGTCTTCAAGCTCTTTCTCGGAGAAAGAGCGTCGGGTATTTTTTACGCCCATTAATTTATACGCCTTTTCAGCTGCGGCAAGCCATTTCTCAAGCTGCTCCGGCGTGGAGGAATATTTGTTTATCTTGTACTTTTCCGTAGGCAGCCCTATGTGTCTTTCCAGTATGGATGCCCCGGCGGCTATGGCCATTTTCACGGCATCGGTTTCATTAGGATCTTCATGCGTGGAATAGCCTACAGGCACGCCTTTGTATCTTTCCATGAGGAATGGTATCTGCCCCATTTCCGTATGCTCTATGGCAGTAGGATATTCGCCCACGCAGTGCATAAGGGCAAAATCCTTACGGCGGTGCATAAGGAAGTTTGCTACGCTGTCTATGTCCTGCAGGGCTGCTCCGGCAGTGGAAAGAATAACCGGCATATCCGCGGCGGCTATTTTCTCTAACAGCGGCCAGTCAGTGAAAGAGCAGCTTGCCACTTTCATTATGTCAAATTTCTGAGAAACAACCCTGTCTGCTGAAATCTCATCAAATGGCGTGCATGCGGTAAGGAAGCCGCATTTTTCCGCCTCTTTTTTCATAAGCATGAACTGTTCCTGCGTAAGGCGTGTGCTTTCAAAGCGCGGCACATATGGAACATCCTTGCGGCCTTTGAATGCCGGGTGAATGAATGTGTCAATGTCCCTGTACTGGAATTTCAAAGCAAATCTGAAAGGGAATTTGCGGCACACTTCGGCGAAGGCCCGTATTACGGCGATTCCGTGATCCGTATCGCCCATGTGGTTGTTTGCCATTTCAAGAATAAAAAGACGGTCGAAAGTTTTGTTCATGATTATATTATCCGTTGTTATGAATTTTAAATCAATAATGTTTCTTATTAATATTATATATAATATTCAAGCAGTAAATTATATCTGGAACGTTCTTTATAAGAAGATTATTGATTTTACAGTTTTTACGTCATGCTGAATTTATTTCAGCATCTCTGCGGCTTAAAGAGATCCTGAAACAAGTTTAGGACGACGAAGTAATATTTGCGTTCTTTATAATTACATTGTATCAATACTTTTCTTTAAAAGAGCCGTCTGGAAATTATATCTGGTCAGGAACTGCTTTTATCCTCTCAAAAGCATATTCCGGTTTTATTGATTTCATACATATCCTGTCTTTTCCCATTACGCATATTTTTGTCCATTCCTTATGACAGAAATATCATCTTATAGGACATTTTTCCGTAGATGCCTGTCTGCGCAATTTTCATTTAGGAGTGGGCTTTCTTAAACATATCGGCAAACCTTCGCCAGTTTTCCTCAGGCCAGTTTTCTGTCATTTCCCAGGCGGATGTGTTCACATTCATGCCTGAATGTATGGTTATGTGTTTTTTGTATTCAAGGCCGTGCTTTTTTAGAACAGCGTTTTGTTCTGTCCTGTCTATCGGCAGAGGGCATCTGTCATTCTGCCCTACCGGGAAGCCGTAAAATTCCAGCTCAGAAAACAGCCCAAGAGATGAAATGCGGCTGTATCCGTTTCCTATCATTATTTCAGCGAAATTTCCGTCAAGACATGGAGAGAATCCATCGAAAGCCCTGAAACATTTCTGTATTTCCATGGCTTTTTTTAACGAAGGAACAAATCCCGGCACAAGCCTTTCTATCCTTTTCATGTCATAATGTGTGAACATCAGAAAATGACAGCCGCGCATTACAATGTCATAATCTGCCGGAATATATTTTCTGTCCCGAAAACCATTTATAAGAGCAGTTTTTTCACAGCATGGGAATCCTATTGTCGGTAATATTGTCAATAGTGCTTATAAAATTGCTTCTGAAAAAGAAGGAATTAAAGTCTCAAAAGGCCAGATAATGAGATTAAAGAGCAGACTCTGGAGACAAAAATGCTTAAAAATCTTGTTAATTTTTATAGTTCCGTTCACGATTTGCGGTCTGAAAAAATCAAAATAGCCTTTTTAGTACTGAAGCAAAAATAAAAAATAGAGTTTATATAATCTCGTTAAAGACTGGGGAAAAAAGCGTTGACACTGGTTTGTTGAATTGGAAGTTATACCAGCATAAACAATGGGATAATGTTTTCAACCGCTTAAAATTTTCTACAGATTATGAAAGATTTGGATGTCAGCAGTGTGTTGGTTTGCTTCCAGCTAATGCTTGCTGGCATTTCAGATATGATACCACCTGGAAAGTCTATCCAGTCAGGTTTAAAAGATGCTGGCTCTTTGCTCGGTTTACTTGGTAAAAGTGGTTCAGCTTCCTGGTTATGAATGTGGGCAACTTGCTGTGAATTATGAAGCAATTATATACAGATAATTTATGTAATTTCCTATCAGAACTGTGTTCATTCTTGCCGGTTTTGTTTTTCGTTATTTTTTGCTTTCTTTCCTTAGAGAAATAAAGCAGATTTTTGACAAACAGAGATTATTTTTTTATCTTGACATAATGTATGTTATCGTTAGTTTTTTGGCTTTTTTTATCGTCTGAAAACCGGAATTTACTTTTTATTTTTTTAATGTTATAATGTCTTTGTGTTATATAGGTAGCACAAATTTAAATAACACATATTATATTAATTAATTATAGTCTTTATCTAAATTCTGTATGAACAGCAAACCTGAAATTATAGCGAAGCCTTGGGGCATGGAGATTGTGTATGCAAGCATCCCGGATAAGTATTTGGGAAAAATACTTGTAATAAAAAAAGGCCACCGCCTAAGCCGCCAGTACCACAGGCAGAAGCATGAAACTATATATGTTCTGGAAGGCCGCCCCCTTATTGAGCATAACGGCACTGAACGCTTTTATGAGCAGGGGGAAGCTGTTATTGTGCCGCCAGAAATTATCCACCGTTTTTCAGCGCCAGAGACAGATGTACGTCTTTTGGAGGTCTCAACATATTTCCCGGAAGACACCGTAAGGCTTGAAGACGATTACAGAAGAAGTTAAATCAAATTAGCAAGGTTCAATTATAAGTTAGGAAAACGTTGAAAAAGTTCATTAACAGTTAGTTAGAAATTTATGTATCACAGCAAAGACAGCGCTATTTACGTTTTTGACATGGACGGCACGCTTACCCCTGCGCGTAAGCCTATGACGCCAGATTTTGCTGCCAAATTTGAGGGTTTCCTTAAAAATAGCAGGGCTTTCATAGCCACAGGCTCTGACCTTGCAAAAGTCCAGGAGCAGATGCCGCAGCGTATAATGAACTGCTTTGAAGGCATATTCTGCTCAATGGGAAATCTGCTGTGGTCAAAGGGGGAAACTGTTTATAAAAATGAAATAGATGTTCCTCCTGCAATGCTTGAAAAACTTAGTTATTATAGAAAGAACACTAAATATCCTGGCCAGCTTTACGAAAATTTCATTGAAAAACGCACTGGAATGGTTAATTTTTCCGTTTTAGGCAGAAACTGCCCTTATGAGGCACGGGAACAGTACAAGGAATGGGATGCGAAAAACGGCGAAAGAAAATCTATGCAGAAAGAGCTTGGCAAGCTGTTCCCCGGCTGGGAAATTGTCGTGGGGGGCTCTATTTCAATAGACATAACCCCGGCAGGGAAGGGAAAAAGCCAGATTGCTGAATATCTGCGCAGGCATAATCCTGCGGAAAAAATAATTTTCTTTGGCGACAGAACTTTCCCCGGCGGCAATGACTATGAGCTTGCGCAGGCATTGGCAAAAATGGATAACACAAAAACGGTGCAGATAAGCGGCCCTGAAGAGGTTTTGGAAATTCTGCAAGGAAGAAATTAAAATGGCAAAAAAAACATATTACATAGTTTCCGGCGGGTTTGACCCTCTGCATGAGGGGCATATAGCAATGATAAAGGCATCTGCCGAAAAGAGCGACGGCGTTATTCTTCTGCTTAACAGCGACGAGTGGCTGCGCCGCAAAAAAGGCAAAAATTTTATGAATTTTGAAACGCGCCTTGCCGTATGCGGGTATTTGAAAAACGTAATAGACGCATTCGGCTTTGACGATACTGACAATTCCGCAAGCGACGGCATACGCAAGGCAAGGGCAAAATACCCTGATGCGGAACTGGTTTTTGCCAACGGTGGCGACCGCACAAAAGACAATATCCCCGAAACCGCCGCCGCAAAAGAATGCAATGTCCGCCTGGAATTTGGCGTAGGCGGCGAAAACAAGGCAAATTCTTCTTCGTGGATTTTAAAGAAATACAGCGATTCGCCATGCAAGTAAATTAAAAGAAGTCAGAAGCACAAAGTCTTGATTTGCTATGAGAATATTTTATGAATCGACCGCACTGGTCCAGGGATATAAAAGCAAAGGCGCTGCAAGGGGAGGAATATTCCAGACTTCGCTGCAGCTGCTGAGGCATATATATTCAGCAGCTGGCGAAAATGATGAAATATCCCTTTTTTCCGGCAAATATCTTGACTGCTCTAAAATTATAGAGGCTGAAAAGCTGATAGAACTTAAAACTGCGGACTTGTGCTCCAGGCAGGCGGCTATAACAGCATTTCAAGAGAAAGAGGATGCTTACAGAAAGCAAAAAAAAGGCTTGCAGCGCATTTATGCAAGCATGGCAAAACATTTTCTTGCAAATTTCAGCCGCAAGCTGACATATACTGCTGATATTGCCTTTTATCTGTCCAGGCCATTGGGCTTTTCCCAGGTAAATGCCAAAAAAAATTATCTTATGCTGTATGACATGATTCCCATGCTTCTGCCTCAGTACAAAAACACAAGCTGGATGGAAGACATTCTTAATTTTATAAAAAACCATGCAGATGACAGAAGCTGGCGGTATTTTGCTATCAGCCAGAATACGAAAAAAGACTTTTTAAAGCATATCCCCGGCCTGCCGGAAGAAAGCATAACTGTAATACCGCTTGCCGCAGATGGCAAGTTCTACAGAGAAAATAATATCAGCAAAATTAGCGGGACAAAGGCAAAATACGGCATTCCGGCAGATAAGAAATATATTTTAAGCCTGTGCAGCATAGTTCCGCATAAAAATATTCTAATGGCATGCAAGGCATTTTGCGCTTTCATAAAAAAACACGGTATAAAAGACCTTGTGTTTGTGCTTGCAGGCGGCGCAAATGATAAATTTAAGGCTGTGCTGCAGCATGAATTTACAGGCATGGAAGGCAGCGGTAGCATAATTTTCACAGGCTATACGGAAGACTGCGACATGGCAGCCCTGTACAGCGGCGCGGAATGGTTTGTATATACAAGCCAGTATGAGGGCTTCGGCCTGCCTCCGCTGGAAGCCATGCAGTGCGGCACGCCGGTAATAACAAGCAATAATTCATCTTTGCCGGAAGTTGCCGGCGACGCCGGCATAATGGTTGACTATGACAGCCTTGAGCAGCATATAAAGGCATACGGCGATTATTATTTCAATGAAGATTTGAGAAAACAAAATGCCGCAAAAGGCATTGAAAGGGCAAAACAGTTCAGCTGGGAAAAAGCTGCAGATATAATACTTCAGGAGTTCAGAAAGGTGCAATAATGGAACACAGTGCTGTCCAAAAAGAAAAACAAAAAGTGATGCCGCAAATGAAAATATTTTTTGATGCCTCTGTTATTGCCGTAAACTATGACAGTAAATCATCAGGCAGATCCGGAATTTTTTATTGCGTGCTTAATTTGCTGCGGAATATCTGCAATAAAACAGATGATAGCGGCTTATGGCTTTTTTTTAATGATTTTAGGTATAGCAGAAAAATCAAGGAATTTATAGAACAGGAAAAACTTAATTATTCAGGCATTGCAGAGCCTGTGGTTTTCTCTGATTTTTTATGTAATTTGCAGATAAAAGAAGATACATTAAGGAAAGAAAACAAAAAAATACGCCGCACAGCTTTAAATATAATAAAACACGCAGTAAAGTTGTTTTCTGTCAAAAAAAAACACTATGCTGATATAGCTTTTTTCCCTGTAGATCTGTATGGCGCAGACTCTATAAGAGCTAAAAAAAAGTTCCTTCTGCTTTACGACATGATGCCTGTGCTTTTTCCGCAGAATTATCCTAAAGCAAGGTGGTTTCATGAAATCGTTTCATTTATGTCTGCTCATGTCAAGGACAAGAGCTGGCATTATTTCGCGATTTCGGAAAATACAAAAAAAGACTTTTTAAAGCATATCCCCGGCCTGCCGGAAGAAAGCATAACAGTAGTTCCACTTGCCGCAAACGAAAAATTTTATCCTGAAAAATCCATGCAGAAAATAAGCGCGGCTAAGGAAAAATACGGCATACCTGCGGATAAAAAATATATGCTTTCCCTTTGTTCGCTTGAGCCGAGGAAAAACATAATAAACGCCTGTAAGGCTTTTTGCGCTTTTATAAAAAAGCATGACATTAAAGACCTTGTGTTTGTGCTGGCAGGCGGGCACTGGGACAGTTTTATGCCAGTGCTAAACAAAGAACTTGAAGGCATGGGCGATGCCGCAAAAAATATAATGCAGGCCGGATATGTGGATGATCAGGATATGGCCGCCCTGTACAGCGGCGCGGAATGGTTTGTGTACACAAGCCAGTATGAGGGCTTCGGCCTGCCTCCGCTGGAAGCCATGCAGTGCGGCACGCCGGTAATAACAAGCAATAATTCATCTTTGCCGGAAGTTGCCGGGGACGCCGGCATAATGGTTGACTACGACAGCATAGAGCAGCATATAAAGGCATACGGTGATTATTATTTCAATGAAGATTTAAGAAAACAAAATGCCGCCAAAGGCATTGAAAGGGCAAAACAGTTCAGCTGGGAAAAAGCTGCGGATATAATACTTCAGGAGTTCAGAAAGGAGCAATGATGGAGAAAAATTCACGCATATATGTTGCAGGCCATACAGGCCTTGTGGGTTCTGCTATATTCCGTGCGCTAAAAAGGCATGGGTATACAAACATAATAACCCGCACTCATAAAGAAGCAGATCTTACTGAGCAGAAAGCTGTCAATGAACTGTTTGAAAAAGAAAAACCTGAATATGTCTTTATGGCAGCGGCAAAAGTAGGCGGCATAGTGATAAACAGCCTTTATCCTGCGGATTTCTTTTATCAGAACATGATGATAGGCGTAAATGTGGTAAACGCAAGCCATAAATACGGCGTAAAAAAACTGCTTAACCTTGCCAGCAGCTGCATATACCCTAAAGAAGTTCCGCAGCCCATGAAAGAAGAATATCTGCTGACAAGCGACATGGAAAAAAGCAATGAAGGATATGCCATTGCAAAAATTGCCGTGCTTAAAATGTGCCATTATTACCATAAGCAGTTCGGGGATAATTTCATAACCGCAATGCCTGCAAGCCAGTATGGAATTGGCGATAATTTCAATATGCAGACAGCGCATCTTCTGCCTATGACTATGCGGAGAATGCACCTTGCCAAAATGCTTTCTGAAAATGATTTTGACGGAATACGCATTAATTTCAGGACTTGGCCGATAGGCTGGGGCATAGACAGCAGCGTGGATTTCAGCAGCACTGAATCCCTGGAAAAAACCTGCAACACATTAGGGGCATACAGGGATAAGGTTATAGCATGGGGCACGGGCCAGTCATTCAGGGAGTTTATGAATTCTGACGACCTTGCGGAGGCCTGCCTGTTCCTTATGAACAGCACAGATGCCAAAGACATAGGGGAATTTATAAATTTAGGCGTGGGAGCAGATGAAAAAATAGAAAATCTTCTGCTTATGATAAAGGATATTTCCGGCTTCAGCGGCAGGCTTGAATTTGACCCTAAAAAGCCGGACGGAGTTTTCCGCAAGCTGCTTGACAGTTCCAAAATGAAAAAAATCGGCATAAAGATAGAAAGAGACCTTAGGCAGGGGCTTGCTGATTTTTACAAATACTATTTAAGCTGCCAGGGAAAATGAGCAATGGCTGTTGAATTTACTAAGGAAATACGAAAAGAAATAATAAAAATGGGCTGGAAAGGCAGGGCAGCCCATTTGGGCTCTGCTTTAAGCCTTGTTGAAATACTTTATGTCCTGTATTTCAAAACAGCGAATTACAACAGAGAAAATATATTTTCCCCTGATAGGGACAAAATAATTTTAAGCAAAGGCCACGGCAGCGCGGCATTGTATTCAGTGCTGCATAAAAAGGGCATAATATCCGACGAAGAAATTGATAATTATTCAGTAAACGGCGGAAAACTGCCCTGCCATATAGATATGTATTCCGCCAAAGGCCTTGAAGCATCTTCCGGCTCGCTTGGACATGGAATAGGGATAGCAGAAGGCATGGCTCTCGCTGATAAAATGGACGGCAGGAATACACAGGTATATGCCGTGATAGGCGACGGCGAAGCCAATGAAGGAAGCGTATGGGAAGCCGTAGAGTTTGCGGCGGCCCGGAAACTTGATAATTTTACAATAATAGTTGATTTTAACGGAATACAGTCAAACGGCTTCGGCAAAGACATAATAGACCAGAGCAATCTTTCAGAACGTTTTAAGGCTTTCGGATTTGACGCTTATGACGTTGACGGGCATGACTGCGAGGCGCTTGAAAAGACATTGAAGCTGCCGCATGACAGGCCTAAGGCCATAATAGCGCATACTGTAAAAGGCAAAGGCGTTTCTTTCATGGAAAACACTGTGAAAAGCCATTACATAAGGCTTGACGATGCGCTTTATGAAAAGGCCATGTCTGACATTGAAAATAATTGCGGCATTGCGGAGGCGGCAAAATGAGAATGGTATTTGCCCAAAAACTTACGGAGCTTGCCCGCAAAGACAAGGATATATGTATTATCACCCCGGATATGGGGTACAGCATACTTGACTGCTTTGAAAAAGAATTTCCTGACAGGTTTTTTAATGTCGGCATAGCGGAACAGAACGGATTATCACTGGCGGCAGGGCTGGCTTTATCAGGCAAAAAGCCTTATTTTTACAGCATAATACCGTTTTCAACAATGCGCTGCTTCGAGCAGGTAAGGGTAGACATAGCATATATGCGCGCAAACGTTAAGGTAATAGGCGTAGGCGCAGGCTTTGAATACGGCTCTGCCGGATATACCCATCAGGGAGTGGAAGACTTGTCCGTCATGCGCTGCCTGCCAGGCATGACTGTTGTTGCCCCCGGCGACAACAGGGAAATGGAAGAGCTGCTGCCGCAGATTGCTGATTATAAAGGCCCTGCCTACATACGCATAGGCAGGCATAACCGCGGAACGATAAACACAGCCGAAAAAATAAAGCTTGGCAAAGCCAGCATAATAGAGCAGGGAGAAGACATTGCCCTTATTGCCACAAGCAATATGCTGCCCGGCGCTTATGACTATGCGCAAAAGCTGAAAAAGGAAGGCCGCAGGCCTTACCTTATCAGTATGCACACTGTAAAGCCGCTTGATGTGCCGCTTGTTTTAAGCCTTATAGACAAAGGCGTTGAAATATGTACTTTTGAGGAACATACAATAGTAGGCGGCCTTGGCTCAGCTGTTGCCGAAGTTATCGCCGAAAGCGGCAGGACCGTAAAATTCAAACGCTACGGAATTCCGGATGTATTTTCTCATTATGTAGGAAACCAGTATTACATAAAAGAGCAGTTCGGGCTTAACTTTGACAAATAACAGCAGCAAAAAGGAAATAAAATGTATCTTTACGAATTTCTTAAAGAAGAATACGAAAAAGCAGATATTAAATTCAGCCTTGAAGAAATAAAAGGCAAAACTTTCTTTATAACAGGCTCAAACGGGCTTATAGGCAGCAACCTTGTCAACTTTCTTTATTTCCTAAGCAAAAAACACTCGCTGGGAATAAAGATAACAGCACATTCATTTTCTGCGCCTGTTCCATGGCTGCCTGAAGATGACTGCATACAGTATCTTTCCTCGGACCTTGCAAAAGGCCTGCCTGAGCAGAAATTTGATTTTCTGATACACACTGCGACTTATGGGCAGCCCAAGCAGTTTATGAAAAATCAGCTTGCAACAATAAAGCTGAATACGGAAACGCTTGTAAGGCTGCTGGAAAACGCCAACAGCAATAATGCAAAAGTTCTCTTCATAAGCTCTTCCGAAATTTACGGGCAGGTTCCTATGGATATAATGCCGGTAAAGGAAACGTATTTTGGCAATGTTGACACGCTTTCAGAAAGGGCTGTCTATGCGGAAGCCAAAAGAATGGCGGAAACAATATGCAATGTCTTTTCAAAAAACGGACTGTATGTAAAGGTAATCCGTCTTGGAATAAGCTATGGACCAGGCGTAAAATATTCTGACACGCGTTTTATGAATGAGTTTATAAAACGTTCCCTTGAAGAAGGCCAGCTTACGATGAGGGACGCAGGCCGCGCGATAAGATGTTTCTGCTTTATTTCAGATATAATTGAAATGATGTTGAATACTTTCCTTATGTCAAAAGATATTATTTATAATCTGTCAGGCATAGACAATAAGACAGTAAGGCAGGTAGCGGAAATGATAACATCAAGGCTTGGCATAGAGCTTCATCTTCCCAAGGAAGAAGAAGGCATAGGCGGCACTCCTGCCCAGCTGCAGTTAGATAATTCAAAATACTGCAATGAATTTAAGAAACATGACTTTATAAGTTTTGAGCATGGACTGAATAAAACAATGGAATGGATTAAATTATTAAAAGGAAACAGCAAAAAATGAAAACCGCTTTGATAACAGGAATAACAGGACAGGACGGATCTTATCTTGCAGAGCTTCTGCTTGAAAAGGGCTATGAAGTGCATGGCCTGCGCCGCAGATCTTCTTCTTTCAATACCGGGCGCATAGACAGCATATTTCAGGACAATCCGCATAAAGCAAGCCTGCATCTTCATTACGGGGATTTGACAGACAGCGCAAATTTAATGCGCCTTATAGGCGAAATAAAGCCTGATGAAGTGTATAACTTAGGCGCTCAAAGCCATGTAAAGGTAAGCTGGGACTGCCCAGAGTTCACCGCTGACACGGATGCCTTGGGAACGCTGCGCCTGCTTGAAGCCATACGCATAAACGGCCTTGCAAAAAAAACTCGTTTCTACCAGGCAAGCACTTCTGAACTTTTTGGGCTGGTGCAGGAACCCATTCAAAAGGAAACAACTCCTTTTTATCCGCGCAGCCCTTATGCTGTTGCAAAACTTTACGGCTATTGGATAACCGTCAATTACAGGGAATCTTTCGGCCTTTTTGCCTGTAACGGCATACTTTTCAACCATGAAAGCCCCCGGAGAGGCGGAACTTTTGTTACAAGAAAAATAACCCTTGCTGCCGCAAGAATTTCCTTAGGTTTACAAGATAAGCTGTCGCTTGGCAATCTTAATTCCAAAAGGGACTGGGGACATGCAAAAGACTATGTGCGCGGAATGCACATGATTCTGCAGCATGATAAGCCGTCTGATTATGTCCTTGCCACAGGCACAACCACAACGATAAGGGATTTCGTATCAATGTCGTTTAAGGAACTTGGCATAAACATAGAATGGCAGGGCAGCGGAGTTGAAGAAAAAGGCATAGATTCCGCAACGGGAAAGGTGCTTGTTGACGTTAACCCCAGGTTTTTCCGCCCTGCGGAAGTGGAACTGCTTTTGGGAGATCCTTCAAAGGCAAAAAAAGAGCTTGGCTGGCAGCCGGAGTATGACCTAAAGGCATTATGCCATGAGATGATACTGAGCGATTTGCAGCTTGCAAAAAAAGAAAAAGTGCTTAAGGAAAACGGATTTGCCGACCCTGCCCCGCAGGAAACTTTAGAATAACCCGGTGCAGAAATGAAATATTTAATCACTGGAATTTGCGGCTTTGTGGGAGGATACTTTGTAAAGCATCTTCTTTCAAAGGAAAGCGATGCTGAAATATACGGCGTTGACATAATGCCTGAATGTCAGCTGAACATAAATTACAAATGCCTTAATCTGTTTGATTATCCTGCTGTTGAAAAGCTGATTGAGGATATAAAACCGGACTATATACTGCATCTTGCCGCAATGAGTTCCGTAGCGGCAAGCTGGGAAAAGCCTGCGGAAACATTTAAAAACAACACTGGCGCTGTTCTTAATCTGCTTGAAGCATTGAGGCTTAAAAGTCCAGATACTAAAATACTTGCAGTTGGATCAAGCGATGTATATGGAAATGGCACTAAAAACATTCCTTTTTCCGAAGATATGCCGCTTAATCCGCAAAGCCCTTATGCAGTAGCCAGGGTATCACAGGAAATGCTTTGCAGGATGTATTCATCTGATTACGGCGTAAATGTTGTCATGGCCCGTTCTTTCAATCATTTCGGCCCGGGACAGAGCGAACGTTTTGCCATACCGTGTTTTATAAGCCAGCTCATAAAAATAAAGCAAGGAAAACTTAAAGACCTGCATACAGGCGATATAGATGTCAAAAGAGATTTCAGCGATGTAAGGGATGTTGTTGCCGCTTATTATCTGCTGCTGAAAAAAGCCAAAAGCTGCAATGTATACAATGTATGCAGCGGCAGGCTTGCAACATTAAGAGAAATAATTTATATGGCTGAAACCATGCTTGGAATAAAAGCGCAAGTTATTTCTGATAAAAATAAAATCAGGCATAACGATATAGAATATTCTTTCGGCAGCAATGAAAAAATAAAGCAGGACATCGGCTGGCAGCCGGAATATGCTTTGGAACATACAATAAATGACAGCATAAAATGGTGCGAGAAAAACAATTAATGCTATGGACAAAATTATCTAAAGCAAGAAAATTTGTCCGCCTGTAAACCGAAGGGAGATAAAATTTTATGAAATACAGCGTATATCAACCAAGTCTGACAGGAAATGAAAAAAAATATGTGAACGAATGTTTAGATACCACATGGATTTCCTCAAAAGGAAAATTTATTTCTGAATTTGAACATAAATTTGCTGATTACATAGGAATAAAATATGCCACCGGCACATGCAACGGCACGGTTCCGATTCATATTGCCCTGCTGGCTTTAGGAATAGGTGCAGGCGATGAAGTAATAGTTCCAAGTTTTACATATATTGCCAGCGCAAACCCTATTGTTATATGTGGGGCAGTTCCTGTTTTTGCTGACAGCCTGCCTGACACATTGCAAGTTGATCCCCAGGACATTGAACGTAAAATTACGCCAAAGACAAAAGCAATAATGGTGGCCCATCTGTATGGGCATCCTGCTGACATGGATAAAATATTGAGCATAGCCAAAAAACACAATCTTTTTGTAATAGAAGATACCGCAGAGGCTTTCGGGGCAAAATACAAAGGCCGCTATGTCGGAACTTTCGGCGATATATCCACATTTTCTTTTTTTGGCAATAAGACAATAACCTGCGGAGAAGGGGGCATGGCTGTTACAAATAATCCTGATTTATATGAAAAATTAACACATTTAAAAGGACAGGGGCTGGCTAAGAACCGTGAATACTGGCATGACATCATAGGGTTTAATTACCGTATTACAAACATAGCCGCAGCCATAGGGCTGGCCCAGCTGGAACAGGCAGATAAATTCATAGCGCAGAAACGGCAGGCTGCGGACTGGTATTATGAAGAATTGAAGGACATTCCCGGCCTTAAAATGCTGCGTGAAAACGGAGATGTGATAAATTCATATTGGATGATCACTTTTGTTTGCGAAACATCTGAAAAACGTGACGGCTTGCGTAATTACATGAAAGAACAGGGAATTGAGACCCGCCCCACATTCTATCCTATTCATACAATGCCTATGTATAAGCAGATGGGCTATAAACTTCCTGTTGCTGAAGATATAGCTCTGCGCGGCCTGAATGTGCCGTCATATCCTGCGCTTACACATGATGATGTTGCGGCAATATGCAGCGTAATTAGAAAGTATTATGGAAAGTAGTATTTGCATAATAGGCTGCGGAGGCCATGCACGCAGCGTGGCAGATGTTATTTTAAATAATAATCATGATTCACTGATAGTATTTATTGATGAGAATGCCAAAGATGGTGAAACGCTTTTCGGTTTTCCTGTAGTTAAACATTTAGTGAATGTGAATGGCCCGCTGTTTGTAGCCATCGGAGATAATAAAAAAAGGGAGAAACTGTCAAAAGGCAGGCAGCTGATTTCTGTCATTTCATGCAAAGCATATATTTCCCCGACAGCAGTAATTGAAGAGGGCTGTTTTATCGGGGCAGGGGCGCATGTAGGGCCTTTTGCCCATATAGGCAGGGGAACAATCATTAACACAAATGCTATAGTGGAGCATGAGGTGAATGTAGGTACATTCTGCCATATTGCGCCAAACAGCACCGTATGCGGCAGGACATCTATTGGCAATAATGTGTTTGCAGGGGCAGGCTCAACAATAAAAGACAAATTAAATATATGTTCAAATGTAATAATAGGGGCAGGCGCTGCAGTTGTTAAAGATATTGAAAAGCCTGGAATATATGCAGGGATTCCAGCCTCTTTAAAAAAGGAGTCTATGTTCTAATGAAGTGGTATCAAAAAATAGAGAGGAAAATAAAAACAGCTAAGAAAAAAATTAAAAACAGCGTTTTAAAATTTATTTTTATCAAGAAAATCAAAAAAATAATAGCTTCTGGCCAGAAACACGTTGATTTTGCCTTTCTTACGCCCCTGCCTCCTGCGAAGACAGGAACTGGATTATATGCCGTAAAAGTATATCAGCATATTTTGGATAAGATGGATTTTATTTCTGATATTTACAATACAGAACTGTATCAGGAGACGCTTTCATTTGTGCCTGAAAAATATCATAATCATATTGTTCCTCTATGCCTGAAACATATCAGAAACTACAATCATGTTTTTTTAAACATAGGAAATAATTCATTTCATATTCCTTATATGAAATATGGAATAGAAACAAAAGGTCAAATGCACAGGTATATTGTCTTATGTGAAACGCAAATTTGCGGCATGTTGTATGATTATTACGAAAGCAACGGAATAGATTTTATAAATATTTTAAAAAAATATTATCCAGAAAGAATAATCCGTACAGAGGAGCTGTCTGCAGATTTTTGGGGCACTTTAAGAAAGTTAAATATTTTCGGAATACGCATTTTGATTGACCTTACTGGAGTTAATCATTTTGTGCTGTACCGTAATGTCGGCAAGGAACTGCTGCTTGCAGACATACAAGGCACGGAGTACGAAAAAGGTATTAAAATTACTGTAATTCCTATGGGGGTGGAAAAAATTTCACCGTTTCCTGCTCTTATTCCATTAGAAAAACAGGGTTATAATATAGGGTCTTTCGGCATTGCATCTGACATGAAACAGACAGATAAAGTCATAAATGCAGTTAACATATTAGAGAAGAGGGGAGAGAAAATAACATTGTGGCTATGCGGATACGAGATTTCAAAGTATGCAGAAAAGTTTGATTCATCAAATTTGTGTATAATTGAAAATGTCAGCTATGATAAACTTCTTTCAATTATGGCCTCTGTTGATTTAGCGGTTCAATTAAGGCAATTTTCAAACGGAGAAAGTTCCGGCTGCATTACAGAGCTTATTGCTTTAAATAAAAATTTCATTGCTTCTGAGAATTTATTTGAGCCGCATTTCCGGGAGGCCGGTGTTTCCGTTTTTGAAAATTGTACAGCAGAAGAATTAGCAGACGTGATTTTGTCGGAGCTGAAGAACCGTACTGTCAGGAATAATAGCAAAATACTTGAAAATTACTCGTTTAAAAATACGGCAGAAAAACTAACGCAGCTTGTTCAATAAAAAGCGAGGGAATAAAATGACAGAATCATTAATGAAATTTTTAATAAGAATAAGGTGTTCATTTATTTTTAATAAAGCAGAACGTAAAAAGAAAAGATTTGAGATGTTTCAAGAATTAGAGAGAAAGTTTTTCTCAGTTCGCTTGAAGCAAAAAATCAATAAAGAAACTTTCTTCTGTATAGGAGATTCGCACACTGATGTGTTTTCAGAGAACACTTATTTAGAAAAAGTGCCGCTTGCGCCTGAACTCTTTTCAACAATATTTACAGGAAATATTCATTCTGCGCCTCAATTTGTTTCTTACCATCTGGACGGGGTTCTTGCATATAGCCTGGCACGCCGCAATACTTCAAACAGAGGCTTGGAAAAAATAGAATGGCTTATTAAAAAGGGGTATCTTCCGCATGGCTGTAAAATAGTAACTATTTTCGGTGAGCCTGATTGCCGTGTGCATGTTAAAAAACAGGCTGACCGAAATAACTGTTCAACAGACATTATTATAGATAGTATTATAAAAAATTATGGCTCTTTTTTGCTGAACCTTAAAAAACAGGGATTTCGTGTTTATGTTTATGCGCCAATAGCATCTCAAAAAGGCAATATGGAGATTGACCCTGTTTTTAAAAGATTCAACAGTGAAAAAGAAAGGAATGAAATTCTGCTTAAATTTGAAAAAAGTTTAGGAAATTTTTGCCAGGAAAATGGACTTGTTTTTATTTCTGTCCTGCATGAACTGCTGAATGATGATTTGAGTTCAAAAGGCGAATATTATATGCCTGACGGAGTTCATTTGAATGACAAAGGCCGTTTATTGATTTTAAACGCTTTTTCTAAAATTGGAGACAAAAAATGAAAAAAACTATTTCCATGTATTATACAGACGTTTTAGAATCAGTTGAAGATACCATTATTTACAAATGGCTGACAGAAAGATACACAGTAATTGTTGACCCTATAAATCCCGATTTTTTGTTTTATAATATTTTCGGCGATGATTATAAAAAATATCACGGCTGTGTCAAAACATTTATAGTAAATGAGGACGAAGCCCCAAATTTTAACGAATGTGACTATGCTGCTGGATTTGTCAGGCTGTCATACGGAGACAGATATTTCCGCAGAGTGCCTGATTTGTGCGAGCTGGACAAATCAATTCAGGACCGTTCTTCAGTGCCGGAAGCAATGCTGAACAGAAAATTCTGCAATTTCATATATTCAAATCCGTGCTACGGCGAAGGGGCATATCTGCGCCAGGAATTATGCAAAAAACTGATGGAGTATAAGCGTGTTGACTGCCCTGGACGCGTATTAAACAACATGGACAGAAGCGTTATAGAAGAAATCTATTTTAATGACTGGCGAGGCAGCAAGCGTAAATTCCAGTCTAACTATAAGTTTACTATTGCTTTTGAAAACGGAGCAACAGAAGGATATATAACCGAGAAAGTGCTTGATGCCCTGATGGCTTTTTCAGTTCCTATTTATTACGGCGACCCGAATGTAAATTTGGATTTAAACCCGAAGGCTTTTATAAATGCCGCAGACTACGGATTTGATTTAGATAAAATAGTTCAGCGTGTTATTGAACTGGATAATGACAATGACGCATATTTGGCAATGTTGCGCGAAAAGCCGATGCAGCCCGATTTCCGCTTTGACGGAACTGAACGGTTTAAGGAATGGATTTTTTCCATAATTGAAAAAGGCCGTAAGCCTTTCAACAAAGATCCCCGCGATGTTTCACGCAACAAAACACGAATGCGCGCTATAAAAAACGAATATCGTGCCCAGCATGGCATTAGAAATGAGGATTTTATAGGAATGTCAACGTCAAACTCTTCCGATTTTGCTATGTTTTTGACTGATTACAAAAAGAAAAAATACCGTTTAAAAAAATTGCGTTATAAGATTCTGTCAAAAATTTTATTTGGCAAGGCGAGAAAAAAATACCAGGAAAAATATATTGCCTTAAAACAAAAGATTAATGAAATAAGCTAATTGAAAAAATAAAATTTATGTTAAAGAAGAGAGTATTGATTAAAGTCTTCTGCAATATGAGAGTGTATAGCATAAAATTATTTCGTCGCATGAATTTGTTTTAGGTTCTAATAAAACCGTAGAGATGCTGAAACATATTTTATATGACGAAATATAATCATGACGATATAATTGTAGAATTGATACCCTTTTTTTAGCATAGCGAATGATTATTAAGACATTTTCTTGCAGCGTTTGTAATTGTGGCCCATGTGGTCTTACCCCAAAGTTCGTCCAGAATTTAAGTTAGGTTTCGCTGATAAAAGTTTACTTTTAAATTGTTCCGGAGTCAATCCTTTCAGTCCTTTCTGCGGTCTGTTCCGGTTATAGTCGTCTGTCCATTCTTCTATTACTTTTCCCGTATTCGTCATATCAGGGAAATAATTTGCTTCCAGGCATTCCATTCTCAGAAGCCTGTTGAACGCTTCCGCAAAACAGTTGTCGGTCGGTTTCCCGGGCCTGGAATAAATATGTTTTACATTGTTCCGTATGCACCATTCTTCCA